>Ga0137397_10001062_pt1 | contig 19151 bp, 19 predicted proteins | sample czorhiz116metaG_FD_106658 | JGI IMG/M metagenome (GOLD analysis project Ga0137397, IMG submission 106658) | Vadose zone soil microbial communities from Angelo Coast Range Reserve, California, USA - czorhiz1.16 metaG | ecosystem: Environmental > Terrestrial > Soil > Vadose zone | place: USA... | reverse complement strand
CACGACCTGACGCCCAAGGGCGTGACGCTCACCGCGGAGGACATCCGCGAGGGCATGGTCGGGATCCTCTCCGTCTACGTGATCGAGCCCCAGTTCCAGGGCCAGACCAAAGGCAGGCTCAACAACCCCGAGACCAGCGCCCAGGTGGACGGAGTGGTGCGTCCCGCCCTGGAGAAGTGGCTGAACGACAACCGCACGGTGGCCGAGGCGGTGGTGGCGCGCATCACCCTGGCGGCGCGTGCGCGCGAGGCGTCGCGGGCCGCTTCCCAGGCGGTGCAGCGCAAGACGGCGGTCTCGCACCGGCTGAACCTTCCCGGGAAGCTGGCCGACTGCGCCTCCACCAACCCCTCGGAGAGCGAGCTGTTCATCGTCGAGGGCGACAGCGCCGGCGGCTCGGCCAAGCAGGGGCGCGACCGGCGCACGCAGGCCATTCTGCCGCTCCGCGGGAAGGTGCTCAACGCGGAGCAGGCCTCGACCGACAAGGTAGCCCAAAACAAGGAGCTGCAGGACATCGTCAGCGCGCTCGGCTGCGGCATCGGAGCGGACTTCGACGTACGGAAGCTGCGCTACGGGCGCATCTTCCTCTTGATGGACGCGGATTCAGACGGGCACCACATCGCTACGCTGCTCCTGACGTTCTTCTACCGGCACCTGCTCGAGCTGATCAAAGCCGGCGCGGTGTACATCGCCCAGCCTCCGCTGTACCGGATCGACATCGGCAAGGAGACGTGGTGGGCGCTCGACGAGGCCGACCGGGACCGCATCCTGAAGGAGAAGGTCAAGGGGAACGCCAAGCCGCAGATCATGCGGTTCAAGGGCCTGGGCGAGATGACCGCCGACGAGCTGAAGAGCACCACCCTGGACCCGAAGAAGCGCATCAGCCTGCGCGTGACGGTCGCGCCAAAAGACGAGCAGGAGACCAACCAGGTCATCAACGACCTGCTGGGCAAGGATGTCTCGGCCCGCTTCAAGTTCATCATGGAGCGCGCCGGCGAAGTGCAGGAGCTGGACGTCTAGCCGGCGGCCGGACCTGCCTCGAGGAGAATCGTGGCGGTGGTGCCGCGGCCCCGTTCGCTCTCGATGCGCAGGTCGCCGCCGATGCTGCGGAGCAGGGCCAAAGAGACCGCGAGCGAGAGGCCCGTGCCCTTGCCCACGGGCCCGGTGGTGAAGAACGGCTCGAACAGGCGCGCCACGGTCGCCTCGTCCATGCCGATACCGTCGTCGCGTACCCGGACCAGCACCTTGGTCGCTTCCTTCACCGCGGAGATGCGCACGGAACCGGCGCGGCCCTCCGGGATCGCGTCCACGCCGTTCTTCGCCAGGTCGACCAGGACCTGCTCGACCAGCGCCGCGCTGCCGAGCGCCGACAGCTGCGCGGGCGGCTCGACGACGAGCTCGACCTCGCGCCTCAAACCGGCGCGTGCGCGGTCCGCCGCGGCGGCCACGGCCCCGGCGACGGGGAATCCCTTCGCGTCCTCCTGCCGGGCAGCCTTGGTCCCGGCCAGCAGCTTGCGGACGATGTCCACGATGCGGCGGACTCCGTCGCGGGCGTCCGTCAGCGCCTCGGCCGCATCGTCGGGCAGCTCACCCCCGCGCGCCCGCCCTTCAAGCACGTACTCGAGGTTGCCCGAGACCGCCGCGGCGGGATTGTTGATGTCGTGCGCCACTCCGGACGCGAGGCGGCCGACGGTGGCGAGCCTCTCGGTGCGAGAGAGGGCGCGCATCGCCTGCTCGAGCTCCAGGGAGCGCTGCTCGAGGCGCGCCTCCAGCCGGGCGGAGAGGGCCGAGAGGGCCCTCCAGCGGCGCATCAGCACCAGGGATGCGCCCGTGAAGAGCGCGAGCAGCGCGGACAAGGCCGAGACGGTCAGCGGCACCTCCGCCGAATCGGCACGCCGGGCGTGAAGTTGAGCCGATCAGGCGGACTGCAGGCGGGCCGCGTCCAGCTGCTTGATGACGCGTGCCGGGTTCCCGGCGACCACGGTGTGCGGAGGTACGTCCTTGGTCACCACCGCGTGCGCGCCCACGACCGCGCCGTCGCCGACGGTGATCCCACCCAGGAGGGTGGCGCCTTCAGCGACCCACACGTCGTCGCCGATGACCATCTGGCCCAGGTCCGCCTTGGGCGCCGCCTCGGTGCGGCGTGCCACCGGATCGAGCGGGTGCCCGGGATCGGAGGACAGGACGACGTTGGCGGCGATGGTCACGTGCCGGCCCACGCGGATCCCCAGGCCGGCCCGCACCACCACGCGGGAGCCCAGATAGGCCGTGTCGCCGATCTCGATGCGCGCCTTGCCCGGAGCGTTGCGTGCCCCCTGGAAGGCGGTGCGAGCACTGATGCGCCAGCCGGAGCCGAGCACCAGCGCGCAATTGTCCACGAACGGAAGCTTCGACTCCGGCGCCAGCTCCAGGCGACCGCCTTCTCCCGTTCGCTCGCACTGCAGCTCGAACAAGGGCTGGTAGTAGAGCAGGCGCGACAGCTCGTCCCAGGCGACCCTCCGCAGCGACCGTTCGGCCAGGAGCAGGCCGTGGAGACGAGTCGGGGGGAGTCGCGCGTGCAGGACGCCTCGCACCGCGTCCCGCAGGCGTCGGTCGCGGCGCAGGCGGGCCCGGAGCAGCGCGATGGGATCCACGCCGTCCAGATAGGCATTCGCCCGTCCGGCGGCAGGCTTGCAGCGAGCCCCGCGGTGTGGTTGTGAACGCGTCATGTACGTCCGCCAGCTGAAGCTCGGGCCGATGGACAACTTCGTGTACCTGGTCGGCGCGGAGGGCTCGCGCGAGACGGCCATCGTCGATGCCGCCTGGGACGTGGATGCGGCGCTGCGCGCGGCCGAAGAGGACGGCCGCACCGTCACGCACGCGCTGGTCAGCCACCATCACTTCGACCACGTCAACGGGCTGCCGGCGCTCCTGGCCGCCCGGGGCATCCGTGTCCACGCGCACGCTGCGGACGTGCCCAGGCTGCCCGCCGAGCTGCAAGGGGAGGTGACCGCCCTGCGCGGAGGCGACGCGGTGGAGGTCGGGCCGATGCGCGTCCGGGCGCTGCACACGCCCGGGCACACGCCGGGCTCGACGTGCTGGCAAGTGGAGGGCGCGGAAGGCGGCCTGTTCTCGGGCGACACGGTGTTCGTCAACGCCTGCGGGCGCTGCGACCTCTCCGGAGGCGATCCGGAGCAGATGTACGAGAGCCTCAAGCGGATCTCGGAGCTCGATCCGACCCTCAAGCTCTACCCGGGCCACGACTACGGGGACCTGCCGGTCTCGAGCATCGCGAGGGAGCGGGAGAAGAACCCCTACTTCGCGCGTCTGGGGTCGTTGCCGCAGTTCGTCGGGTACCGCATGCGTCCCCCGAAATGAGCCGCTAAAGCTCCTCGGCGGCGCGGCGCAGGACGGCGGGTGCGTCGTCCTCCACCAGGCCGCCATGGCAGGGGACCAGGCGTTTGAGGCCGGGCCGCCCCGAGAGGCGCAGCAGGTGCTCGCGGAACACGCCGCGGTCGCCGACGATGAACCAGCGCGCGATAGGGGTGACGCGCGCCCGCCCGGACGAGCCGAGCAGGCGGAAGAGGAGCCCGCCCAGCCCCGGCTTGTGCGGAAGGTTCATCAGTGCGTCGCCGAAGAAGCACAGCGACACGCGCCCCCCGCTGCGCACCGAGACCACCCCCTCGTCCACCTTGGTGCCGCCCAGCGATTCCACCGACACGTCGAGATCGCGGGGAGCGTCGTTCCAGCTGCCGTCGACCGGGACCTTCTCCTCGACTCGCTTCCGGGACCCCTCTCCCGCCTACGCGCAGCTGTGGATAGCGCTGCTTGTAGGCGGCGATGTCCAGCCGGTGGTAGCCGTTCGGGACCAGCAGGAAGGCGGGCTTGCCGAATGCCTCCACCTCGCGCATCGCCTCGTCGCGAAGCGGTACGCCGTTCATCAGGAGCAGCCGCCCGTCGCCCAGGCGCGCGATGCACATGCGGCGCGACAGCTCCCCGGCGGGCATCTTGATGGTGCCCTCGACGGCCCAGAGGTTCGGCTCCAGCTTCTCCAGGGGGCCGTGGGGAAGGACGGTCCAAGGGCGCGCCATCGAGCTGTCTTACCATTCCGTAGGCCCGGTCGCCGCCGGTTCCGGCGGCGGTGCGCTGTCGGAATGCTCCGAGGCTCCCGAAGTCTCCGCAGCCAGGGCACGCCCGGGCGGTCCCCAGGCGAGGATGTGGCGAAGCGTCAGCGCGACGAGCCCCAGCGACAAAAGGCCCCATCCGACCCCCCACACGATCGCGGGGATGAACGTGACGCGCGCCAGCGCCGAGGCGTCGCTCGGTCCACGGGACGCGAGGTGCAGCAGGTCGTCCTTGATGTCGTAGAGAGCGTACGACACGCTGAAGGTGGCCAGGAACACCAGCAGCGCGCGGCGCAGCAGGGAGGGACCGTAGCGCGCCACCATGCCGAGCGCGAACGCCGCGCCGCCCACGAAGAGCAGGGTGAAGCCGTCGCGGACCCAGAGGATCGCCACCAGTCCGGTCCACGCGGCCAGCGCAAGCAGAGGCCAGCGCCCCGTGCGCGAGCGCGCAGCGAGCCAGAGCAGCACGCAACCCGAGACGGTGGATCCGACGTATCCGGCGCTGGAGACGACGATCTGCCGCCACATCGACGGCACGATGCGGCCGAGCGTCACGCCGGCCTCGTCCGGTCTCACCTGGATGCGCTCGACGGAGCCGCCCACGAGCAGCGTCGCCGCCGCGTGCCCGCTCTCGTGCATCAGGACGACCAGCAGCCGGAAGGGCCACAGGGGCCAGGCGGTCCAGAAGACGAGCCCCGCGACGAAGCTCACCGCGAGCGCGACCAGGAGCGGCGTGTCGAGGTGATGGCCCGCGCGGTCCATGGATCGAGCATAACGCGAGGAGCCCGCCGCGAGGGCCAAAACAATGACACCACGGAGCGCACGGAGCTCACGGAGGACAGGGTTTTTCGCGACCGAATCTCCGTGCCCTCCGTGTGCTCCGTGGTGCAGTCTCTTTGTCCGCTTGACGCCGCCCGTCCGTCGCTCTACAGCCCGGGGATGCACGACGAGTTGCTCGTCGTCGGCACCCTGCACACGCAGGATCCGACGCGGCCCCGCGCGCAGGCGGCATTGATCCGGGGCGGCCGATTCGCGTGCGTGGGCACCCGCGACGAGTGCGAGCAGCGCGCCTCGTCGTCGGTGCGCTTCATCGAGCTGGGCGCGGGCTGCGCCACGCCCGGCCTGATCGACGCGCACGGCCACGTGCAGTTCTTCGGCCGGTCGCTGGGCGAGGTGAACTGTTCCGGCGCCGCCAGCGAGGCCGAGTGCGCCGCGCGCGCCGCCCGGGCTGCCGCGGGAGTGCCGCCGGGCACCTGGATCCGCGGCGTGGGATGGAAGCAGGACGAATGGCGCGAGCCGCGGCTGCCGACCTCCGCCTCCCTCGGCGCGGTGGTGCCCGGCCATCCCGTGGCGCTGGCGCGCGGCGATTCGCATGCGCTGTGGGTCAACGACCTGGCGCTGCGGCACGCCGGAATTAGCCGCGAGACGCCCGACCCGGAGGGTGGCCTGATCGTACGCGATGCGGCGGGCAATCCGACCGGCGTCCTGGTCGACAACGCCATGCGCGCCGTCTTCCAGGCGATGCCGCGGCCCGCGCCCGCCGACGTCGAAGCGCTGATCTTCCGCGGGCTCAAGGCCCTGGCGGCGGTCGGGCTCACCTCGGTGCACGACGCAGGGGTGGATCGCGACTCTCTCGAGGTCTACCGGAAGATGGCCGAGGAGGATCGGCTGCCCGTGCGCGTGTACGCCATGCTCGACGGGCAGCAGCCGATGGAGAAGCTCGCCGCCCAGATGGAGCTGTGGCGGCGCACTCCCCAGATCGGCCGGCTGACGGTGCGGTCGGTGAAGATGTTCGCCGACGGCGCGCTGGGCAGCCGCGGGGCGAAGCTGTTCGAGCCGTACCAGGACGACCCGGGCAACTCCGGCCTTTGGCTGACCGAGCCGGGCGAGCTGCGGCGGCGGATCGCCGCGGTGGCGGCCGCCGGGTTCCAGCCGTGCGTGCACGCCATCGGCGACCAGGCCTGCGCGGAGGTGCTCTCGGCGTACGCAGCACGGCCCGAGCTGCGGCCGCTCCGGCCGCGCGTCGAGCACCTGCAGCTCCTGCGGCCGCGCGACGCGCAGCTCTTGCGCGCCTCGGGCGCGGTCGCATCGATGCAGCCGACCCATGCGACCAGCGATGCCCCGTGGGCCGAGTCGCGGCTCGGACGCGGGACGGAGCGGCAGAGAGGCGCGTACGCCTGGCGGCAGGCCGTGGACTCCGGCGCGCCGCTCGCCTTCGGGTCGGACTTTCCCATCGAGAGCATCGATCCGCGACCGGGCCTGCGCAGCGCGGTCGCCCGACGCACCTCGGGCGGCCAGGCCTGGATGCCGGAGCAGCGGCTGACGCGAGACGAGGCCCTGCGGGCGTTCACCGCCGGCGCGGCGTACGCGGAGCACGCGGACGGGCGGCGCGGCATGATCCGCGAGGGCTACGACGCGGACCTGACCGTGTTCGAGCGCGACGTGCTCGAGGTGGCGGTCGACGAGCTGCCGGAGGTCCCCATCGCCGCGACCGTGGTCGGAGGCGTGGTCGAGTACGCCGGTCCTTGACGCAAGGCCGGATCGCGGGCGATCTCGGCCTGCGTGGAGCCGGTGACGCAGAGGCCAGTGCCGCCGCGGGCGGATTGCCCCGACGTGGAGGACTGCGTCGCGGACCCGAGCGAGATCGGGCGCGTCTGCGTCTACGGGCCGATCTGCGGGACCTGCGCGGTGTACCGGGTGATCGAGACCGACCGCGGCCTCCTGCTCGGCACCTGCCGCATCCGCGTCGATCGCGGCGAGTTCCCCTGCACGGCGCCGATCTGCGACGCATACGTCCCGCGCGCGGGCGCTCCGGATGCCAAGGGGCGCCCGACGGATGCTCCGGTCGCGCTGCAGTTCGCGAGGAAGGCGGCCGCGCCCCTCCGCCGGGAGCCCCAACCGCAGGTGAGGACCAGGGTCCCGGACGGACCCGTTGGAGTCGTCGAGATGACCCGAGAAGAGCTGAAGGACTTGATTCGCGAAGCGATGGACGAGGAGCGCGGCGGGGGCGTCGCGCCGCTCGCGCCGAGGTGGGAAGGGGGGGTGGCGGTGCTCAAGCCGGGGGACCCCGCGCTGCAGCAGAAGGAGCTGCCGCTCGAGTCGCTGTTCCACAAGGTGGTGATGATCCGGGACCGCCTGCGCGTGCTCGAGCAGAAGATCAACGCCAACCCCAAGCTGACCGACGCGGAGAAGCTCGATCTGCAGGCGTACATCACCGGCTGCTACGGGTCGCTCACTACCTTCAACGTGCTGTTCCGAGACCGGGAAGACGGGTTCGCGGGGACGGGCGGGAAGGAGAAATGAGCGCGCTCTTCGTCGCGGCGATGATCGCGCAGGCGACGACGACTCCGACCGCGACCCCGATCCCGACCGCAACCCCGCCCGCGAGCGCGCCCGCCGCGCCGGCAGGCCTGGCGCCCGAGCAGCTCGCGCGCATCCAGGCGGCGCTGCAGCAGCAGAAGCTCGAGGGCTGGCTCTTCTACGATTTCCGCGGCTCGGACCCGATCGCCTACCGCGTGCTGGGCCTCGACCCGCGCGGCATCCGCACCCGGCGCTGGTACTGCTTCGTGCCCGCGCGCGGGCAGCCGCAGAAGCTGGTGCACGCGATCGAGCCGCACGCGCTCGAGGGAGTGCCGGGGCCGGCCGCCACCTACGCGTCGTGGCGGGTGCGCGACCGCGAGCTGGGACGCATCCTGCGCGGGGCGCGCCGCGTGGCCATGCAGTACTCGCCGCGCAACGAGATCCCCACCGTGTCGCGCGTCGACGCGGGCGCGGTCGAGCTGGTCCGCGCGATGGGCCCGGAGGTGGTCTCCAGCGCCGAGCTGGTGGCGCAGATCGGGAGCGTGCTGACCTCCGAGGAGCTCGCCTCGCAGGCGATCGCCGCCGAGCTACTGGCCCAGGCGCAGGAGGCGACCGCGCAGGAAGCGGCGCGCCGGCTGCGCGCGGGCCAGCCGGCGACCGAGCGCGAGCTGGGCGAGTTCGCCCGCCAGCGCATGGCGGAGCAGGGCCTCGCCGAGGCGGGGGCGATCGTCGCCGTCGACGCGCATTCAGCCGATCCGCACTCGGAGGCGCAGGACGGGATCGCCGGGCGGAACAGCCTGCTCCTGCTCGATTTCACCGGCCGGCTCGGCACGGGTCCGCACGCCATCCAGGGCGATCTGACGCGCGTGTACTTCCTGGGAGAGCGCGTGCCGGACGAGATCCAGCGGGTGGCCGCCGTCGTGTTCCAGGCGCGGGACGCGGCCCTCGATCTGCTGCGGCAGCGCTGGCCCGCGACGCGCCCGGTGACCGGCGCGGACGTCGATCGCGCTGCTCGCGAGGTGATCGAGCGGGCCGGGTTCGGCGAGCAGATCCTGCACCGCACCGGGCACAGCATCGACGTGCGCGTCCACGGCGACGGCGTGAACAACGACGACTTCGAGACGCGCGACAGCCGCCGCCATCTGGCCGGCACCTGCTCGTCGGTCGAGCCGGGCATCTACCTCGGCAACCGCTTCGGCATCCGCAGCGAGGTCGATGTGTGCCTGCTGGAAGGCGGAAGAGTAGAGGTCCGCGGCGGCGAGCCCCAGCGCTCCGTCCCGGCGCTGCTGGCGCCACCGCCTTGAGCGTTCCTACCTACCGGCGCCTTTCAATGCCGCTGCGTGGCCCGCCTCCTCAGCCATTCGGCGACGAGGCGCACCCCGGCTCCCGTGCCTCCCCGAGGGTTGTAGCCCTTCTCCTTGTCCAGCGAGCTCGGTCCGGCGATGTCGAGGTGCGCCCACGGCGTCTTGCCCACGAAATGCTGCAGGAAGAGCGCGGCATTGATCGAGCCGCCGTACCGGCCGCCGGTGTTCTTGAGGTCGGCCACCGGGCTCTTGATCAGCTCTTCCATCTCGGGCGGCAGCGGCATGCGCCACACCGATTCTCCGGCGGCCGTGGCGGCGGCCTGCACCTCGCCGGCGAGCCCTTCGTCGTTGGAGAAGAGGCCAGCCGTCCACGGTCCGAGCGCGACCAGGATGGCGCCCGTGAGCGTGGCGAGATCGACGATGGCCGCCGGCTGGTCCTCCGCCGCCCAGGCGAGGACGTCGCCGAGCACCAGACGGCCCTCGGCATCGGTGTTGAGCACCTCGACGGACACGCCGTTGCGTCCCACCAGCACGTCGCCCGGCTTGTACGCGGTACCGCTGGGCAGGTTCTCGCAGGCGCCGAAATAGCCGTGGACCGGGAACGGCGGCGCGATCTCGGGCACCAGGGACATGGCGGCGATCACGGCGGCGGCGCCGGCCATGTCGGTCTTCATGTCCTCCATGCCCTGCGCGGTCTTGAGCGACAGGCCGCCGGAGTCGAAGGTGATCGCCTTGCCCACCAGCGCGACCGGCTTCCCGGCTGCCTTGCCGCGCGGGACGTAGCTCAGGCGGACCAGCCGCGGCTCCTCGGCGCTGCCCTGGGCGACGCCGAGGAAGAGGTTCATCTTCAGCTTCCGGATCTGCGGCGGGCCGAGCACCTCTATCTGGAGCCCGCTCGCGCGCGCCACCTCTCGCGCGGTCGCGGCCAGCTCGCCCGGCGTCACGCGCCCGGCCGGCTCGTTGACCAGGTCCCGGGCGAGGCAGGTCGCCTCCGCGATGCGCGAGCCCAGCCGGGCTGCCGCGGAGAGCCCGGCGCGCGCCTTGGCTTCGCCTCCGCGCCGGGCGGCGCGCTCGTCGCGGGCCAGGATCTGCACCCGCGCGAGCTTGAGCGGCTTCTTCTCGCGCTTGTACTTGTCGAAGGAGTACCCCCCCAGCGAGGCGCCCTCGGCCAGCGCCTGCACGTCTCGCTCGACGCCGTCATGACCTTCCGCCTTCTCCGACCGGACCGCCTCGCCGTGCGGCCAGACGAGGCCGAGCGTCCGAGCGCCGGCAAGGCGCGCGGCCTTCACCGCCCGCGCGGCGGCGGCGCGGAGGGCGTCGCGCGCCCGGTCGGGATCGCCGTGCTTCCCGATGCCCAGGACCAGGAGGCGCTGCGCGGCCACCTTGGCGTGGGTGTGCAGCGCGAGCTGCTGGCCTTCCTTGCCGGTGAACTCCTCCTGCGCGGCGACCGCGCCGAGGAGGCCCCCCAGGGCGCGGTCCAGATCGCCCAGGTGCGCGTCGGAGATCTTCCCATCCGACACCGCGCCCTCGCGCACCAGGACGGCGAGGAGATCGCAGGGGTGGGAGATCGGCTTGGCGGAGACGACTTGCGTGTCGAGGGGCATCGCTTTCCTTGTCGGCGGAACGGGGACTTATAGAACGAAAATCGCGGCGCCGCCCTGGCCGCTACGGCGGTTGCATTCCGGCAGGTGCGCGGATACGGTCCGCAGCCCTCTGGAGCGGATGGCCGGGCCGTGGACGACAAGCTGCAAGAAATCGAGCACACATTTGAGCGCCTGGAAGCCGATCTGGGCGACCCGGGCGTGCTCTCCGATCAGGCGCGATACCGCCAGACTACCAAGGAGCGTTCCCAACTCGAGCCGCTGGTGAAGGCATTTCGCGAGCTGAAGCTCCTCCGCGCGGAGATCGCCGACTACCAGGCCGCGCTGAACGACGCGGAAGCCGAGATGCGCCAGATGGCGAAGGACGAGCTTCCCGGCCTCCGTGCCCGCGCGGAGCAACTTGAGGCGAAGCTCAAGATCCTGCTCCTCCCCAAGGACCCCAACGACGAGCGGGACGTGATCCTAGAGGTACGCGCGGGCGCCGGAGGCGACGAGGCCGGGCTGTTCGCCGCCCAGGTGGTGCGGATGTATCTGCGCTACGCCGAGCGGAAGGGCTGGCGGGCGACGGTGGTGGACTCGAGCGAGAACGCCGCGGGGGGCCTCAAGGACGCGACCGTCACCGTCTCCGGCGAGGGCATCTACTCCAGCCTCAAGTACGAATCGGGCGTGCACCGGGTGCAGCGCGTCCCCGCCACGGAAGCGCAGGGGCGCATCCACACCAGCACCGTCACCGTCTCCGTGATGCCGGAAGCGAAGGACGTGGACGTCCAGATCAACCCCGCCGACATCCAGATGGACGTGATGCGCTCGACCGGCGCGGGCGGCCAGAGCGTGAACACCACCGACAGCGCGGTCCGGCTCACCCACAAGCCCAGCGGCGTGGTGGTGAAGTGCCAGCAGGAGAAATCGCAGATCAAGAACCGCGCCATGGCGCTGAACATGCTGCGCACCAAGCTGTACGAGATGGAGCTGGAGAAGCAGACGCAGGCGCGCGACGCCGCGCGCCGCAGCCAGGTGGGCACCGGCGACCGCAGCGAGAAGATCCGCACCTACAATTTCCCGCAGGATCGCCTGACCGACCACCGCATCGGGCTCACCCGGCACAACCTCCAGGCGGTGATGGACGGCGACATCGACGACGTGATCGTCGCCTGCCGGACGTATTTCCAGGCGGAGGCGCTGCGGCAGCAGATGCAAGGCGGGGCGCAGGCGGCCGCCACGTGAGCTTGCCCACGGTCGCCGAGCTGCTCGACGCAACCACGGAGCGCATGCGCGCCCCGGAGCTGCTCAGCGAGGACCCGGCGCAGGAGGCGCGCGAGCTCCTGGCCCATGCGCTGGGCGTGTTGCCCGCCCAGCTCCGGGAGATGGCGCGGGAGCGGCTAGACGCCCGCGGACACGGCGCCTTCTTGCGGCTCCTGCAGCGCCGCCTGTCCCTGGAGCCGACCGGGTACCTGGTGGGCGCGGTGGAGATCCTCGGGGTGCGCTTCAAGGTGGACGGCCGCGGGTTCATCCCCCGGCTCGACCTGCCGGTGCTGATCGGCGCAGGGCTCGCGCGCGTGCGCGAGGACGCCCAGGGGTTTGCGCTGGACCTCGCCTGCGGCATCGGAGCCGCCGGCATCTGCGTGGCCAAGGCGCGGCCGGGGTTGCAGGTCGATCTCGCCGACGTGTCCGAGGAGGCGATCGAGCTGGCGCGCGAGAACGTCGAGCGGCTCGTCCCGGGGCGCGGGCGTTGCTTCGCGGGCGACCTGTTCACGCCGCTGCCTCCCGAGCGGCGCGGCAAGTACGCGCTGATCACCGCCAACCCGCCCTGGGTGCCGGACGGGACGAAGCTCCCGCGGGAGGTCATCGACCACGAGCCGCACGTGTCGTTCTTCGGCGGTCCCGACGGGCTGGACGTGGTGAGGCGCCTCATCGAAGAGTTGCCCGGCTGGCTGCGGCCGGGAGGCGCGTACGCCCAGGAATGCGACCCCTCGCAGGTCGCCGCGGTGGCGGCGCTGCTCGAGCGCACCGGCATGCGCGAGTGCCGCGCGCACCGGGACGCGGAGGGAGTGGAGCGCGTCGTCTCGGCGCGCAAGCCGTGATGGCGGAGAGCTGGACGGTGCGCGCCCTGCTGACCTGGGCGCGGGAATGGCTGGCGCAGAGGGGAGTCGAGTCGCCGCGCCTGGACGCCGAGCTGCTCCTCGCGCACGCGCTGTCCTGCTCGCGCACCCGGCTGTACGTCGATTTCGACAAGCCGCTCTCGGCCGAGGAGCTGGCTCGCGTGAAGCCTCTCTTGCGACGTCGCGGGAAGCGGGAGCCGGTCGCGTACATCCTCGGCGCGCGCGAGTTCTACGGTCGTCGGTTCCGCGTGCGGCCCGGCGTGTTCATCCCCCGGCCAGAGACCGAGCTGCTCGTGCAGCTCGCGATCGAAGCGCTCCCGGCGGACGGGCGCGCGCTGGACCTGTGCGCGGGCTCGGGCGCCGTGGGCGTCTCCATCGCCGCGGAGCTGCCGGGGGCGGGTGCCGACCTGGTCGAGAGGTCGCCGGAAGCGGCGGCGGCGGCGCGCGAGAACGCCGAGGCGCTGGCGCCCGGGCGCGTGCGCGTCTTCGAGGGCGATCTGTTCGCCGCGCTCCCCGCCCGCGAGCGATACCAGGCGGTGGTGGCCAATCCGCCCTATGTCCCGGAGCACGACCGGGCGCGCCTCGCGCCGGAGATCGTCGACCATGAGCCGGCCGAGGCGATCTTCGCCCCGGAAGGGGGCCTGGCGGTGATCCGCCGCATCGTCGCCGGCGCCGGCGACTGGCTTTTGCCCGGCGGTCTGTTCGGCGTGGAGATCGATCCCCCGCTCGCGGTGAAGGTGTGCGATCTGTGCACCCAGGCCGGCTTCACCGGCGTCCGCGCGGTGAAGGACCTCGCCGGACTCGACCGTCACGTGGTGGCGAGCAAGCCATAGGAGCCCGGATGGATGCGATCGAGATCGAGGGTGGAGTTCCGCTGAAGGGGGAGGTGGAGGTGAGCGGGTCGAAGAACGCCACGCTGCCGCAGATCGCGGCGGCGCTGCTCGCGCCGGGGCGCAGCGTCTTCCGCAACGTCCCCGAGCTGGCGGACATCCGCACCATGGGGCGCCTCCTGTCGCACCTGGGCGCCAAGGTCGCGCGGGAGGCCGGGACCGGCGGGCACACGCTGGAAGTGGACGCGACGGACCTGCCCCGTCCGGAGGCGCCCTACGAGCTGGTCAAGACGATGCGCGCGTCGGTGCTGGTCCTGGGGCCGCTGGTGGCCCGCCTCGGGCGCGCGCGCGTCTCGTTGCCGGGAGGCTGCGCGATCGGCGCGCGGCCCATCGATCAGCACCTCAAGGGGCTCGCGGCGCTGGGAGCGCACATCGAGCTGGCGCACGGCTACGTCGAGGCGAGCGCGAAGAGGCTGCGCGGCGCCCAGGTCGTCTTCGACCTTCCGACGGTGACCGGGACCGAAAATCTGATGATGGCGGCGGCGCTCGCCGAGGGGCGGACCGTGCTGGAAAACTGCGCGCGCGAGCCCGAGGTGACCGCGCTGGCGTCCGTGCTCACCCGGATGGGCGCCCGCATCGAGGGCGCCGGCACCTCGATGATCGCGGTGGAGGGAGTGCGCGAGCTGCGGCCCGTCGAGGTCGAGGTGATCCCCGACCGCATCGAGGCGGGCACGCTGCTCGCGGCCGCGCTCATCACCGGCGGCGACGTGCTGGTCCGGCGGGCCCGCGCCGAGGACATGGACGCGCTGCTGGTCAAGATGCGCGAGGCGGGCGCCGCCATCGTGCCCGAGCGCGACGGGCTCCGGCTGCGGGCTCCGGCGACTCCGGAGGCGGTCGACTTCGTGACCGGGCCGTTCCCGGGGTTCCCCACCGACCTGCAAGCCCAGCTCATGGCATGCATGACGGTCGCGCGCGGCGCGGCGCGCGTGGTGGAGACCGTTTTCGAGAACCGCTTCATGCACGTGCAGGAGCTGTCGCGCCTGGGCGCCGAGATCCACGTGGACGGACACACCGCGGTGGTCAAGGGGGTTCCGAAGCTGTCCGGGGCGCCGGTGATGGCCACCGACCTGCGCGCCTCCGCCTCGCTGGTGCTGGCCGGCCTGCGGGCCGAGGGAGTGACGACCGTGCACCGGGTCTACCACCTGGACCGCGGGTACGAGGCGCTGGAGAGCAAGCTGCGGTCGCTGGGCGCCCGGGTGCGTCGCGTGCAAGCGAGGGGCCCGTGAGGTCGCGCGGCGGTAGCAGGCGCGCGGCGCCGCTCGGGTAGCCTGCCGGGCACGGGGCCTGCTAGACTCCCGGAATCCCCAAGATCGGAGCCAGAGCACCATGGAATGCCCGCGAGACAGCGTCGAGATGGTCGAGCTCACCGAGGGAGGGGACCGGGTCCTCTTCCGCTGCGGAGAGTGCGGCGGTCTCTGGCTCGACGTCGCGGACCTGAACCGGATCCTCCTCCACGCCGGCCTGCCCACGCTGGAGGGCATGAGCGGGCGCGCGAATCCCGACTCCGACACCGGCGAGTGTCCGGTCGACAACGTCGGTCTGCTCGCCATCGAGAGCCAGCACAAGCGCAACCCGCTGGTGTACGAGACGTGCGAGAGCTGCGGCGGGATCTGGCTCGAGTCTGCGGACTTCGCCACCGACGGCGACTCGGCGAAGGAGATGATCGCCGGCATCGTCGGGTTCTTCCGCGAGTTCTCCTCGCGCCAGGCCGGAGCGGGCGCATCGCATCGGTAGCTTGGCGCGGCGCCGCTCCCGCACGAGTGGCGGCGCGCAGCCTGCTCGCCGCCGCCTCGTTGCTCTTTGCGTGCACCAGGTCCGAGCCGCCGCCGCCCGCTCCCCCTCCCGGCCCACCCCCGCCGGAGGAAGTCGCCGAGCACGAGCCGAACGACTACCTGCACGCGCAGCAGCTTCCGGACCGCGCCGTCGTGACGGGCAGCTTCGCGCCGCCACGGCCGCGGTCGGCCGACGACGACTGGTATCGCGTCGCGCCCGGCCCGGGCCGCACGCTCGCGCTGCGGGTGGAGCTTTCGCCACCCCACGCGGCCGAGATCGAAGTGCTCGACCGGGACCGCAACCGGATGCTCAAGCTGCGCACGGACGGCGAGCCGCTGCTGGTGCCCGCGATCGCCTGCATGGAGTCCTGCTTCGTGCGCGCCTCGAGCGCGGAGGCGGGACCTTACAAGCTGAGCGTGGTGGGCACCGCGCCGGTCGAGGGCCACGAGCTGGAGCCGAACGATCGGGCCGTCGACGCGACCGCGGTCGCGGTGGGGAAGCCGGTCTTCGGGACGTACGGGTGGGCGGAGGACGAGGACTGGTATCGCGTCGAGGTGCGCGACGCGAAGCCGGGACAGTTCCTGCGGGTCGAGGTGAGCGGGGTGGCGGGAGTGAAGCCGGAGATGGAGGTCCGCGCCCTGCAGGACGGGGCGCTGCTGGCGACCGTACGGGCGCAGACCGAGGGCGACGGGGTGTTCCTGCGGGACCTCACCCTGGCGCTTGGGGGACGTGCGACAGCGACAGCGACAGCGACACCGACTACGACAGCGACGCCGACAGCGACGCCGACAGCGACGCCGACAGCGACGCCGACAGCGACACCGACAGCGACAGCGACACCGACAGCGACACCGACAGCGACACCGACAGCGACAGCGACAGCGACGCCGACTACGACTGCGGCAGTGGATCCGACAGCGGCAGGGACGGGGAGCGGGACGAGCAACACGACGTCGGATCCGACCGACGCTTCGGTAGCGCCGTCCGCCGGGCCGGCTGCGGTAGGGGCTGGGTACTACCTCGTCCTGAGGTCGGCGCCGGTCGGCAGTGGGCGGAAGGTGGTGAGGGGGGCCAACCCGGGCGTGCCGTACCGGCTCGTGGCGGCGGTGGAGTCGGGACCAGAGGACCTGGAGCAGGAGCCCAACGACGAGCCGGAGCGGGCGACGGAGATCGCGAACGGCGGGAACAGGACCGGATATCTGTCGCCCCCGGGAGACGTGGATTGGTACCGGATCCGCGCGGAGCAGCCGATGATCCTGCACGCGGAGGTCAGCGCGCTCGAGCGCGCCGACCTCGAGCTCTCGGTGTTCGCGGGCGGCGCGAAGCCGGGAGACAAGCCGCAGCTCCTCGCCCGCGCCAACGAGGGCGGCGTGCGGGAAGGCGAGGTGCTGCCCAACGTGCGGGTGCCCGCGGGCGAGAGCTTCATCAAGGTCGAGGCGGCCGCGCGCGAGCTGGACGGGAAGTGGGTGCGCGATTCCGAGGACCGCGATCATCCCTACCACCTCTCCGCGCAGCTCCTGCCGGACGACGGGTCGACCGACCGCGAGCCGAACAACGAGGTCGCGACCGCGCAGGAGGTGGCGCTGCCGGCGACGGTGCGAGGCTGGATCTGGCCGAAGCGCGACGTGGACCTGTTCCGCTTCCACGTGGCGGCAGGCGCGCCGCCGGTGACGCTTCGCCTTTCCCCGGTGCGCGGAGTGGACCTGCAGCTGCGTCTCCTGGAGCTGCGCGGGTCGCGCTCGGACGTGATCGGCACCGCGGACGCGGTGCGCGGCGAGGGCGAGGAGCAGATGGTCGCCGTTCCCCTCAAGGAAGGCGACTACCTGGTCGAAGTGTCCAGCCCGCGCGGCAAGGACGCCAGCGCCACGCAGCAGTACACGCTGACGGTTCGTTGAGCCCGGCCGGCCGGATGAACCGCTCGTTGCTCGATACGGGAGGCGAGTTTGCGAGCCAACTCGTCCCGGGACGAGCTCTCGTCACTCGCGTCGTGCCGCCGCGGCGCGCCGCCGTTCCCGCTTGACGCCACCTCCCCCCGCGACTAGCGTCGGCCCTGCTCAGCGGTCTTGGGCGGGAATAGCTCAGTTGGTAGAGCATCAGCTTCCCAAGCTGAGGGTCGCGGGTTCGACTCCCGTTTCCCGCTCCAATCCAAGCTGCTGATTTTCCGAGAGCTCGAGAGTCGAGTTCTGCACGCCGGGACGCCTTGACCCTGGGTCTTGCAGCAAGGATGCAGCAAACGGCGACGGCGGAAGCAGGTTGATCGCGTCGCGCAGGTCCTCGACGACGAGATGTCCGTACGTCCCCGTCGTCGTTTTCACGTCGCGGTGGCGCAGCAGACGCTGCACGCGATGAGCGTCGACGCGCTCGCGAAGGAGCAGCGTCGCCACGCTGTGGCGCAGGTCGTGAAACCGCATCGGACGCACTTTCGCGGTGGGCCAGAGCTTCATTCCGCAGCGCGGGCAGGGCCGCAGCTCGCCGTCGGCGTGGCGCTCGCTATGGGGCTCTCCGCGGCGCTTGCAGCGGCGGCAGGTGTGGACCCAGTAGTCGACCAGGCCGGCGCGCGCGAGCGCAGTGCGCAGCACTTTCTGCGGGTCGGCTTCCGGGGAGCGCATCCGGCCGCCGGGGCCGGAAAACACGAGCTCGCTGGTCGAGCTCGCGAGCGCCTCTTCGAGGAACGGGACGAGCGCCTCGGCGATCGGGATCGCGTCCGCGTGCCCGCCCTTGGTGGTCTCGCGGTCGTAGGAGCGGCGCACCGTGATTGTCCGATGGCCCAAGTCCACATCGCTCTTGCGCAGCCCGAACAGCTCGCCCTTGCGCAAGCCCGTGTAGAGGGCAGCGGCGAACACGGCTCGCCAGGCATCAGGCACGGCAGCGAGCAGAAGCGGCACCTCCTCGGCTCGCAGCGTGACGTACGCGCGTTTCGGCTCAGGGCGCCGCGAGCGGATACGGGAACTCCGGGCCGAGATGGACCGCGTTCAGCTATGACATGGGCGCAGGACGCTGAATGGTCGCCCGACGGGCAGGAGCGATAAGTCAGGATGGAACGACGGCCCCGATTCGCTGGGCGTAGTTTAGGCCACGGATCCACCGGCAGCTTCAGTACTCGTCGACGTGTTCGCGGACGATGACTTTCAGCATCGTCTGATAGCCCAGGATGTCTTCGACGCCGAGGCGCCAGTCCCTAGGTGGCACTGACCGCCTCGGCCATGATTCGCGTGCGCATCTGGCGCTTGATCGCGTCCTTCATGACCAGATCGACTGGTCGGCCGAGAATGGCTTCCAGCCTGCGCTGGAGCCGGAAGAAGTGAAAGAGGCCCACCGGGCTGTCGAACTCGACCAGGAGGTCCACATCGCTGCGTGGACCCGAGTCGCCGCGTGCGACGGAACCGAAGAGATCCAGCGAGCGGACGCCGGAGCCTTCGACCTCCACTCGGTGACCCGAGAGCCGTCGCAGAACTTCCTCATGCGTCATGCCTGAATCATAGGGCAGAGCCCAGGGCAGGCCACGTGAGGTCCTCGTTGACGTTAGGGGAGGCGCCGCTGCGCCGCAGCGTGCAGGATCAGGCGCCGCTACACGCCGACCCGCAGATGCCCTGCGCCGGAATGACGGCGACGGAAGCGGATCTCGACGTCGTAGCCGATCATCTGGGCGTACTGCAGGAGGCGCTCGGTGGAGAACTGGTCGAGGCGGCCCCGGACGATGGCGGATACCTTGGACTGGTCCGTACCGAGGCGCTCCGCGGCTTCCGTCTGGGTGAGCTTCTCTTCGTCGATCGCAGCGGCGATCTTGGCGGCGAGCTTGGCCTTCGCGAGGGCCTGCTCCGGCTCGGCCACGCCCATGTCGGCGAAGACGTTGCCGCTGCCCTCGATGACGGTATTGTTCTTCTTGCGGGTCTTGGTCTTCATGGTTTCCCCTTTGCCCTGGTTCGCCGTGCGTGGTCCTGCTTCGCCAACTTGAGCCTGGACTTGATCAGGTCGAGGTCGGGCTTCGGGGTTGCTTTCCCCGACTTGGACTTCTTCTGGAAGACGTGGAGCACGTACACCACGTCGCCGAGCTGGACCTTGTAGACCGCCCGGTAGGTGTTCT
>Ga0137397_10001061_pt1 | contig 19157 bp, 11 predicted proteins | sample czorhiz116metaG_FD_106658 | JGI IMG/M metagenome (GOLD analysis project Ga0137397, IMG submission 106658) | Vadose zone soil microbial communities from Angelo Coast Range Reserve, California, USA - czorhiz1.16 metaG | ecosystem: Environmental > Terrestrial > Soil > Vadose zone | place: USA... | reverse complement strand
TGTCGGTTCCGAAAATTCTGACCCTTTTCATTCCGGAAATTCTGAGCCCTCCGGCAATAGCCGGAAAGGATAGAACTCTCCCTGTGCCCCTGGTCGGTAAGCCAGTGGGGCGGAGGGAGGAGGATGCTAGGAATGTTAAAGCGTCACGAAGTCGAGATTCTACTTAAAGCCGGTCATGCGAAGACCGAAGTGGCCCGTCTAGCAGGAGTTTCCCTGTGCTCCGTGAAGCGCATCGCGGAAGAGGCCCCTGTCGCCCACGTCGATGACGCCGCAGAGCGAGAGAAGCGGCGGATCGGCCGACCCAGCAAGGTAGAGAATTTCCGGAAACTTGTTGTAAAGATACTGCAAGAAGAACCCGGCCTACCCTCACTGGAGATTCTGCGTCGGATTCGGGAAGCAGGCTACCAGGGAGGTAAGACTGCTCTGTACGCCCTGGTCGCTTCTTTGCGTCCCCAAGGAATAAAGCCCCTGGTCCGTTTCGAAGGCCTACCCGGGGAGTTCAGCCAACACGATTTCGGACAAGTCGACATCGAGTTCCTCGATGGAGCGATACGCCGGATCCACTTCTTTGCTTCCCGTCTGAAATACTCCCGGTACATCCGCGTGAGCCGAGTGAAGGACGAGACCGTGGAGAGTTTGGTCCGCAACCTGGCTAAGCATCTCTATAGTTGGGGTGGTGTTCCCCTGCTGTGCGTGTTCGATCGGCCGAAAACCGTAGCTCTGAAGTGGCGCAGGAACGGCGAAGTGACGGAGTGGAATCCCGTCTTCGCCTACGCCATGCTGGAGATAGGCATCGGGGTGGAGTTGTGTTGGCCTCATAGTCCCGAGCAAAAAGGAAGCGTCGAGAACCTGGTGGGCTTCGTGAAATCTTCCTTCTTCAAGGTACGACGCTTCCAGGACGAAGAAGATCTCGAGCAACAACTCGTCGCATGGCATAGAGAAGTGAACGAAGAACGTCCGTGCCGAGCGACGGGGGTGATTCCCGTTGTGCGTCTATCTGAGGAAACTCTGCGACTACGGCCGTTGAAAGTGCGTCCCGAAGACTTGGCTCTTCGCATTCCTGTCTACGTGGGCCCGACGGGCACGGTGCTGCACGATGGGCATCCTTACTCCATGCCTCCGGAAGCGATCAGCATGCCAGCGACGCTGTACTTGTATGCCGATCGGGTGCGCATCGTAGCAGGCCGATATGAAGTGCGGCATCCGCGCAAGTTCCTTCCCCACGAGGGATCCACGCTTGCTGAGCATCGTGCGGCCATGGTGGGAGCGGTGTCCGGCAAGCGAGGCAAGCGCTATCTGAAGCGTCAGCAACTGTTGGAACTGGGAGAGCCTGCGCTTCTCTACCTGACCGAGATCGTTCATCGCCGACCCAGGCAATGGTTTTACGACGTCGATCGGCTTCACGACATCCTGCAGAGCCACGGGCCTGAGGTTCTTCGTCGAGCTCTGGAAGAGGGGCTCAAAGAGCAAGTCTTCAGTGCCACCTACATCGAGCGTTTTCTTCAACGCTCCCTGGTCTTCCAGGAGGTGATCCTATGAGAAAAGACACACCTACGAAAGATCCGCGAAGTGCATCGATGGCCACAAAGAATATCTCCAACACAGCGAAGAATCTGGAACTCTCCGAAGGTCAGCTGGAGGTTCACTTCCGGCGCCTCCAGCTGGCGCATATGCGCCGGATCTACAAAGAGGTCGCGGCGCTAGCCGAGAAGGAAAGTTGGGCTTATCGAGACTTCCTCGCGCTGCTGCTGGCTGAAGAAGTGGCACACAGAAAGCAAACACGTCTCCAGCGTTGCACCCGGAACGCGCACTTCCCGTTCTTCAAAACCATCGATGAGTTCGACTTCGCTTTGCAATCGACTCTTCGGCAATCCCTCCTCGGTTCTTATCTTGGACCGGACTTCGTCACCGAGGGGCGGTCGTTGATCCTGCATGGCCAGACCGGCCGCGGCAAGACTCATCTGGCGGTGGCCATCGGGTATCGCGCCATCCAGAACGGCTTCGAGACGCTTTTCACGACCGCGGCGGAACTCATCGAAGATCTCTCGAACGCCAGCAAGAAGGGACACCTACAGGAATCCCTCGCAACCTACACCCGCCCTCATGTGCTGGTAATCGACGAGGTAGGCTATCTGACCTACGGGCCGGACGCTGCCAACGTGCTGTTCCATGTGGTGAACGACCGGCACCTGAGAAAGCGGCCCATGATCTTCACCACGAATAAGCCCATGACGGAATGGGGAAAGGTATTACACGACGAAGATATGGCCGCGGCCATCCTCGACCGGGTTCTCGAGCGCGGGCGCTTTATCCACCTCGATGGACCCTCGGGGAGAACGCGTCATCTCAACCTGGAAGAGACCTTGCCAGAAAATACAAAACGGCTCAGAATTTCCGGAATTGGTGGCTCAGAATTTCCGGAACCCACACCTTTCGAGTCTAACGGTTTTCAAGGCGGGTGATTGCGCCCTGGCTCGCTGGTAAGTTGTTGACAACTAAAGGCGGCGTTCGGCTCGTTGTGGGTGATTTGGGCACAGTTGGCAGCCTATTGGGATAAATTGGGATAAAGGTTGTCAGCCCGTCGGAGACAGTGTGCCGGAAACTCAAAAGTAGGGTAGCAACTTTCTGGCTGGAATCTCGGCCAGCCAATACGTTTGTAGGAGATTCTCAGTCGGCGATTTGCTAATTCACCCTGACCTGTTCGCACAGACCAATTTTCGTTTGCTTTGTTTGCGTTACGAACTCCTCAGTTGCGCCCAAACCGTCTCATTTGCAGTCTATTGTTCAGCAAATATTCAGCAACATTTCTACCTCCAAACAATAGATTAGCCGCCACGAGAGTCCCTGAGGCTCCGGCATCTTCGCCGTTTTGCTATTCTGACTGGGGCGACTCCATGGATTTGTTCAACAAACGACTGCTCCTTCGGAATGTGTTTGGGGTTCTCCTTTTTGCCGGTTGCCTGCAAGCCCAAACCCTGAAACAGATTGCCGTGATCGATCTTCCTGGACCCAAGGGAGAGCGCTTCGACTATCTAACGATGGATGATGAGGATCACTATCTGCTTTCCGCTCATCTCGGTCCCGGAATTCTGTATGTGATCGACGTGCGAACGAACAAGCTGGCAAAAGCAATTCCCGGCGTCCCTGGGATAACTGGAGTCGAGTATGTACCAAGTCTTCGCAAGGTCTACACTTCCGACTGGGGCGAAGAAAAGATTGGCGTCGTGGATCTCCGAAGCATGAGCGTGACCAAGCGGCTTCCCACGGCTGCCAAGCCGAACGGCAGCACCTACGCCGCGCCATTTCACAAGATGTACGTTTCCGATACGCTCGGAAAAGCCGTCGCGATTGTCGACGTGGAAAAAGACGAAATCGTAAAAACAGTCGAATTCAAGAGCGAAACGGGGATGCCTCAATATGACTCTGTAAGTCGCAAGGTATTCGTAAACCTCAGGAACACCGACGAAGTTGCCGAAATCGACCCGGACACCGACAACGTGGTTGGAACCTATGGCGTCGAAGGCTGCCGTTACAATCACGGAATGGCAATCGACTCCGAGCACCATCGGGCATTTCTTTTGTGCGGTGGAACCAAATCACTCACTGTCTTTGCTTTGGACACTCACAAGACGATTGCGCAGCTCCCTTTGCCGGCAGGGGCCGACGTTGTGAAATTCGACCCAGGTTTGCGGCGAATCTATGCCGCCTGTTCCAGTGGCTTCATCGCGGTCGTTCAAGCAGATGACGCGGACCACTATCGAAAGATTGAGGATTTCGCGGTGCAAAAGATGGTTCACAGCCTTGCCATCGACACCGCAACTCACCGGGTGTATGCGCCCGAGCAACAAGAAAACGGCCGGCCTGTTGCCCGCATAATTGTTTTCGAAGCGGTTACGCCCGCGCCGAAGCCCTAAACGGAGACCTCGACTCGGTCGGTCATCGTTGTACTGTTATTCGCCGCTTCCGCATGTGCACTGACTCTAATCAGCCGCTGCGACCCGAGAAAACCATCCAACTAACATTGCTTTTAGACGCGGCCTCCAATTCGTAACTTTCCGACCTTCTCCTATCCACGGCATTCCCCCTTCGACTAACTTCGGTATTCACGAGCCCCCAAACGGCATACAATGCCAGGGCGCACCACTCCCAGCGGCGCAAGCAATAGCCGAGCCAGCAGTCGAGCAAGACATGATGTCCCCGATTCGCAGTGCCCCTGTTCAATTTCTGAAACGTTCGCCCCCTCTCGCGCACTATACGAAGAAGTCGTGTCGGAAAACATCTTCGCTCGGCTCTGACGGAGCGTCTTCGTGTGGCCAGGTGCAGGCAACGAAGCCGATCAAGTCTGTCTGTCTTCCCACCGCATAACAGGAGGTCCCCATGATTCGCAATCTTCAGGAGGGTCCGAATTCGGTCAACGTCCAGGAAACCGCCTTTACTCTCGACAACATGGGCCGTTTCCTCTGCAACACATTGCAGGAGGCACGGGACAGCGCCGGCGTCCAAGTCGCAGGCAAACAGCGAGACTTTGACACCATTGTCATCGGAGGCGGTACATTCGGCGCGGCCATCGCGGCGTCCTTGTTATTCGCGGACCCGACGCACAGCCGCCGTATTCTCGTTCTGGAGGCTGGTCCATTCGCCTTGCCAGAACACAGTCAGAACATGCCGTACCAGGGCGGGACGCCCGACTTTCGCAAACCGTGGGACTCGCACCCCGCACTCGCGTACCCAGGTCTGCTATTCGCTGTGGGCGGGCGCTCGTTAGCCTGGGGCGGGTGGTCGCCGCAGATGTTACCGGCGGAAATCAGCTCTTGGCCTGCAAGCGTCGCGGCAGATTTGGTCAATAAGTACTTCGAAATCTCAAGCGACCAGATCGGCGCGACCGATTCGAATGATTTCATCTTCGGGCGCCTTCACGACGCGCTCCGAGAACAGCTCTTTCAAGCAATGAAAACCGCGGCCAAGGTTCCGGACGCGATCCCGCTCGCGGCGCTGCCTGATCACCCGGCCGTGCGCTACTTCAATCAGAGCGCGACACTCGCGGCGGCAGCCGGCGCAACAGGAGGCACAGTAACTACCATTCCGCCTCCACCGGTCCCACCCGATAGCCAATTGCGCGAATGGTTGGGTTTTGACCTGAGCGATACAACGTCTCGTGCCGACCTTTTGAATCTGCTAAAGCTCGAAGCTCCGCTTGCCGTTCAAGCACGCACGGCTCCCGGTGAATTTCCAAATAACAAGTACAGCTCCGTGCCTACGCTAACCAAGGCGTCGCGCATCGCTGCTGGCGAAACAGGCGGAATCGGAACCGAAGCCGACGCGCGGAAGCGGCTGATGGTGGTCCCCAAGTGCCACGTGCTCGACATCATTACCGAAACGCAGAGTGACAATTGGGTGCGCGCGACCGGTGTTCGAGTGCAGGATGCAACCGGCGCCGAACAAGTTATCCCCCTTGCGCAGCCGCGTACGGACGGTCACCAAGGATCCATCATCATCGCCCTAGGAACAATTGAAAGCACACGCCTCGCACTTAGCACTTTCAAAGACTCCCTTGCCGGGCGCGCGGCTCAACGGATGGGAACGAACCTGGTCGCCCATCTTCGCTCCAACCTCACAATCCGCATTCCAATCGCTGCGCTATCGTTTCTCGCGCCATCCAACCGCAAGTCGCTGGAGGTTTCTGCCCTTTTCGTGAAAGGCAAGACCACCCTCAATGGTGTAGATCACTTTTCGCATCTGCAGATCACGGCCTCCGGCCTCGGCAAGCTCGGCGACAACTCCGAAGCGGAGCTGTTCCAGAAGGTTCCCGACATTGAACACTTGGAAGGACTCCTCATCGCCACGGACACACACGTCGTCATTACCGTGCGCGGCATCGGCGAAATGTCCACTCACAATCCGGATAGTTTTGTTCGACTGTCCCCGACACTCACCGACTTCGGTCGCCCCGCGGCCGAAGTGACGATGGCGGATGTCCGCGACGGCAGCAGCACCACTCCACAATCCCAAATTGACAAGCAGGTGTGGGATGCGATGGACGCGCTCGCCGATCAAGTTGCGGCAGCGTTTGCGAACAAACTGCCGTTCGACATCCTCGCGAACGATGGGACCACCATCAACATGCCCGCCAGCACCACCGCAGCGCAGATCAAGGCTGCATATCCATATCCGGGTCGCCGTGACCGCCTCGGCACCACACACCACGACGCTGGAACGCTGTTTATGGGCACTGACCCTGCCACATCCGTGACCAATGAGTTCGGGAGAATCCACGACACCACGAACTGCTACGTTGCAACTCCCGCCATTTTTCCTGCGCTCGGTTCGCCCAATCCCATGCTGACCGGCATCGCCTTGGCCCACCGCACGTCGGACATGCTCACGGCGAATGTTTTGCCTCGGCCGCTGGCCCGCGTGATTGATCCGGGCTTCACGGCTCTTTTCGATGGCAAGGCAAGTACCTTCAATTCCTGGAAGAGTGCGGCCGCGAAAAATGGGCAAGGCTTTGCTCTCATCGATGGAGAGATCGTAACGTACGGATCGGCGGATTTCGCTTTGTTGTACTTCGCCACCAAGGCGTTTGCCGATTTCCACTTGCGGCTGCAGTTCAAATGCTTCGATCCGAACAACAACAATAGCGGAGTGTTCGTACGTTTCCGCGATCCGCGTTCGCGCCTTCCGACGGACCTCGCATCACGAGCCGACGCCGAAAAAGTCGGTGGAAATCCAGCGTGGAGTGCTGTCATCTCTGGGTTTGAGGTTCAGATCGACGACAACGCGCGCGGTGATGTGAACAAGGACTTCTACGGCCGACGGCCGGAACCCGATGGACTCTTTAAGAATCGTACCGGCGCGATCTATAAAATCCCTGCCGGCGACCTGATTATCCAAACAGGAGGCCACGACGTGCGCTTGCAGCTGTACACGCCGGGACCGCCTTTGGTTCCGGGCGTCTGGTTTCAATACGACATCGTCGTGACCGGGAATCACTACGAGGTGGCTCTGACGAACACGCAGTCCGGTGCGTCGCAACTCACCACGATCTTCGACAACCCGGACACCGCGCGTGGGATAGCCCAGGTGGGCGGTCAGTCCGCTGGGTTCATCGGCATTCAGTCTTATCCCAGCTCGCCGATGACGTTTCGCGATATTTGGATTAAGTAGATAACCAACCGAATTTCAAGAACTTCCTAGTTGTTGCAGTCCAGCGAGGAGCCGGTCGATATCTTCGGTGGAAGTATAGATGTAGCACGACGCCCGCACGGCGGCCGTCACACCGAATCGCTTCAACGCAGGCAGGGATGCCAAGTCGCCCGCGCGTACTGCAACTCCCAAACGGTCGAGTGATGCCGCAATGTCTAGCGGTTTGCCGTTTTCGACGACGAAAGAGAACACCGATATCCGCTCGCTCGCTTTCGTTGGGCCGAGGATTCGCAGTCCCTTTACTTTCCCGAGGCGCAACAAGACGTGCTCGGTCAGCTCCTGTTCCCGCGTCCACAATTCCTTACGCCCCAAAGACTCGAGGAACCTAACCGCCGCAGCCAGCCCGACTGCGCCCTCTACGTTCGGCGTTCCTGCTTCGAATTTGAGTGCACCTTCCGCGAAGCGCGCCGGAGCGGACTCCAGCTCTACTTCATGCACCATATTGCTTCCCGCCTGAAACGGTGGCATTGCGTCAAGAAGTTCGCGGCGCGCCCACAGGGCGCCAATCCCCATCGGCCCGCACATCTTGTGTCCTGAAAGCGTCAGAAAGTCACAGCCGATCTCGCGGACATCCACGGAGAAATGTGGAACGGACTGAGCCGCGTCGACGAGAACCACTGCCCCAGCGCGATGCGCCCGCTCACAGATTTCCTTCGCCGGATTGATCGCGCCCAGGACATTCGAAACGTGCGGGAACGTCACCATCTTCGTTCGCTTCGAAAGGAGCGTGTCCAACTGGTCGAGCCGCAGGTGTCCGTCGTCGCTGACATCCCAGATGCGGAGCGTCGCTCCCGTGCGCCGCGCCGCCAGCTGCCAGGGAACTAAACTCGAATAATGGTCGGACACCGTGATCAGAATTTCGTCGCCGCGACCGAGGTTCGCGGCACCCCAGGACGATGCCACGAGGTTGATGGCCTCCGTCGTCCCACGCGTGAATACGATCTCGTCAGAGCCGCGTGCGTTAAGGAACCGGGCCACGGTCGCTCTGGCTTCGTCGTACAGAGATGCCGAGTGGCGCGCCAGGGCGTGCAGCGACGTGGAAGGGTTCGCGTTTTCGTGGAGGTAAAAGTTATCCAACGTGCCGAGGACCGCGCGTGGACGTTGCGTCGTGGCGGCGCTGTCGAGATAGACGAGAGGACGTCCGTTCATTGAATCCCCGAGCAACGGGAACTGTGCACGCACGTCCGTTGCACCCGCCGCATCGAGTCCTGTGCGCGGTTCTATGGTCAGCACGGAGCCAATCGCAGGCAGCGCTGCCAGGCCGGAAATCGTTCTAAGAAAGTGCCTTCGCGCTTTTTCCATCGATCCTCCTCTTTCCTATGGCTGCCAGGAGTACGTCCATTTGATCGCGAAGCGTGTTTCCCGCACTTGTGGCGGATTTGACGGCGCGATGCTGGCAAACTGCGTTCCAACGTTGTAGATGACATACAAGTCGCTGTCCGGCCGGTAGTTGTAGCGAAGGCGAAGGTTCGCGCTCACTGCTTGAGCGTTTGACGTGTCCATTTGCACGAGGCTCGTGAACGTCAGAAACCGGTTGAAGGAGTAGTTTCCTTGCAGGCTTGCTAGGACGACGGAAAAATTGCCATTGGGCAAGGGCAGGCGAAAACGGTCCCACGTCTCCGAGACAGCAATGGAGAATTTCGCGATGGGACGGTAGTTGGCTCTGATGCGAAACTCGTTTAGCGTGCCGCCGTAATACCCGCCAAAGCGCTCGAAGAAGTTGTACGTAAACTTCCGGTCTTGCCCCGACCCGTAGGTCAGTTGGTGCCGCGTGAAGTGATACAAACCGTTCGGAATAAAAACACTCTTATAGATGTGAAAGGGCGTGGTGATTCGCTGCGTGAACACATCGACGATGTCGTCGTCGGTGTACGCACCGTTGTGGAATTCGGCCCGGAAGGTGTTCTGCCACTCTTGGGTCGAAACCTGGCCAGTCGTATCCGGCGCGTGCAGCAGGAAGCCTTCGAATTGCAACTCCCGGACGTTCGGAATGCTCGGCCGTACCTTGAACGTCAGATCTCCGTACGTTTCGTTGGAATCGAGCCGCTCGACAAAGCCCACCTCCGGGTTGAAGTTTGGCCCGGTCTTCCTTCGCTCGACGATTCCTTCGACCCAGTTCGAGCGGTAGGTCAGCGAGGCGCCAACATCGCTGTTTCCACTCGGACTTCCGGAGGATTGTGTTCCCGCCATGTGCGCGTCCACGAACCAGTCCTTGAAAAAAACAAGTCTTGTATCCACACCGCCCGTCTGGTTGAAGCTGTCGAGCACATCACCGGATCGTTTGTCGATTCCCATGACCCCAATGTAAGAACCGGCCCAAAGCGATTCCTTCAGACGAATTGCGGCGAAGTTTGAATACGGATTTGGACCGCTGGAGCGCGTGTCCACGTCCATCACGCCCAATTCCAAACGGCCGATGCGCCCGGTCAGCTTCGCTCCGCCGCTGATGGGGACCTGATTGCCGGTGACCGGGTCAATGCCGATCTGCCGGCTGAAAAACAATTGGTCATGGTCGCCCAGACTGAAATTGAAGACGCCCGCATTTTCGAGAAAGAATTGGCGCTTCTCGGGGATGAAAACCTTGAAGGGCGTGATGTTGAAGGGCTCCAAATCGACTTCGGTGTCCGCGAAGTCCGTGTTTCCCGTGAGATTCAAAACGAGATTCGACGTGAGGCCGTATTTGAGGTCCACTCCGCCCGTAAGCGGGAACTTCGGGTCCTGTCCGGTTTGCTTGTCGTAGCGCGCAAGGCCGTACGGCTTCACGATGAACAACCGACCGCTTCCAATGTCCTTGATGCCTTCGAGGTCTCCCGCTTCCGACACTTTTGTGATTCCGAACGTCCTCCGGTAGGCTCTCCACAAATCCGACTCGTTTTTTCTGCGGACGAACCGCTTGAAATTCACCCCCCACAACACATCCTTGGAATGCGTGAAGTTGAGTGTGGTGAACGGAACTTCGATCGTCGCGGTCCATCCATCCGCGCCGATCCGCGCCTCCGAAGTCCAGACGCCGTCCCACCCGGAGTCGAAATCCACGCTGGAGTTGTCTCTTTGCTCTTCGACGATGAGCCCGTCCATTTGTGTCCCGAGCGGATTGACTTGAAACACGTACGCTCCGCGGCGGCCGTGATTGGAATCGATGAGGATTTCAAAATGGTCGTCGAGGTCCTGGCTCACGTCGCGGCGCAGTTCGCTCGCGATGATTCGAGAGGGATCAGAATCGAAGCAGTGAATTCCAAAATAGACCGCATGTCTTGAGTACAGAATCCGCACTTCCGTCCGTTCGGTCGCGGGCTGGCCCTCGTACGGTTCCTGCTGGCGAAAGCCCGAAATCGTTTTCGCCAACTGCCACAGCGGATCGTCGAGCGTTCCATCCATCTTCGGACCTTGGTCGACGCGAACAGCTACCGCGGCATTCGGCGCTGCCGTCTCGGTTTGAGGCGTCTGTTCGCCACGTTGAGAGAACGCGCTGGTCCTAACGGACGCGTACGCCATCAAGGACAGGAATGTCCCGAACGCGCGCGCCCACTTGTACCTTCTGCTGGTCACGTCCCCTTGGCCCCTTCGGTCTAAACATTGGCGTCAACGGCGAATCTCAACTCAGTCTTCGAGCGTCGGCAGAGTCTTCAGCACTTCGGCGGCTCTTGGGCGGTTCCCGACCAAATCGTCTTTCCGGATCTTCCCGTCGCGAAACACCAGCACGCGTTTCGCGAACTGCGCAATGTCGTGCTCGTGCGTCACCAAGACGATCGTCAGTCCCTTCTCGTTCAACCCCTGAAGGATTTCCATGATCTCGACCGACGTGCGGCTGTCGAGGTTTCCGCCTTGCCAATCGCCACGACACAAATCACCGCGGCAATGCCGATGGTGATCCCAAGGACGGTGAACACGCTGCGCATTTTGTTGGGCAGCAGCGCTACCATCGCCGCTCGCATGAGCCCTGCGTAATCCACCGTGCGTTCCTTTATTGACCGACCGAAAAAACCTGAATCTGTGCCGCAGTCGAACCCCGCCGCCGCACGGCGACGTACAGCCGTCCTAAGTCCGGAGAGAAAAAGCTCGTGCGCGCTCCCTTGACCGTCGGCGTGCGGCTTATCTCTTTGTAGTGGTCCGCGTCCTGCTGCTCGAAAACCGAAATGGTTCCGTCGCCGCCCGTAGCGTATATGCGCTTGCGAGAAGCGTCCCAAAAGATGTCGTCGCAATCGCCGACCGCCGCAAGCTTCTGAACGACCTTGCCGCTCGCCGTATCCATCACAACAAGCCGCGCCGGTACGCGCGAGACGACGAAGAGCCGGTGATCGGCTCCGTCGAGCGCCATTGCGTAGTTGCCCAGCGTCAATCCCATCCCCCAGCTCGTCACGACCGAATGTGCCTCGCGGTCCACCACGGCGACCTTCCGCGACCCCGGCAAATTCACGTAAATGCGAGAGCTGCCTTTTTTCAATTGGAACGATTCCGGGTGAGCATCCAATTTTGTGTCCGCGATCTTTTGTCCGTCGGTGTCCATCTCTCCGAGGGCTCCGCCTCCGAACCCCACATAGACCCGCTCGCGTGCGGAATCGTACCGCAGGTTGTCGGCGTCATCGCCGTACTCGACGGTCTTGAGGAGCTGAAACGAGGTTCCGTCGAACACTCTCACCGTTCCGTCCTTGCCGCTCGCGACGAACAGCCGATTCTTGTCTGCGACGTAGAGCGCGCCTTGTGGTTCCTTCAGCCCCGAGATCGTGTGTGCGCGTTTGCCGGCTTTGAGATCGACGACTTCCAGGGTGCCGTTGCCCAGGGCCGAAACAAACAGCCGTTGGCCCGCGACATCCAGAGACAGATGATCGATGCGCCCCTGTACGTCCGGCAACGGGATGGTCTGTTCAAGCTTGAGCGGAGCGTTTCCCTGCGCTGCCGCGAGCGGAGCCCACGCAAGCAGAACTGTCATCACCGCAATCGCCTCTCGCACGTTCATCCGCGTTCCGTTTCCTCGCATTCACCCAACCTAATCCTCGCGGCTAACGGTCGCCGAGCGCTTCGTACACGACCATCCGCGCCACCGGTTTCCCATCCTCTTCCTGTTCCGACGTATAGAGCTTGTGCGTTTTCAAGTCCACTGCGACCGTGTGCACCGCGTGCTGGACGTGAAAGTCTTCGAGCTTCCGGTAGTGGTCCGCGTCGTCCTGGTGGAAGACGGCAATCGCCCCGCTGTAGCAGGCGACGTAGATCCGCCGCAGGCCCGGATCGAACTTGATGACATCGGGTCCACCCGGCAAGGGAAGAAATGCGATGGCACTCTTCTTGTCGAGATCGAACACCGTCATCAGTTCGTTTCCCTCGCAGGAAAGGAACGCGCGGTGGTGCTCCGGATCGAGCGCCATGCCATGGTTCCCTTTGCATTTCCCGACCGGATACCGGCCCACGACCGTATCGGTCGCGGGATCGATCACCGCGAATATGTCCTGATCCTGCAGATTGACGTACACCTTGCGCGCGACCGGATCGTACTGCGGCATCCCCGTTTCACTCTCGAAGTGCAGCGTTTTCACGATCTCGTCTTTCGTTACGTCGACGACTGCTTCCGCTTTCCCGCGCTCGTCCGACACATAGAGTTTGTGGAAGGGAGCGGCATAAGCACTCCCGTCCGGTTTCGCTTCGGTCTTCAGCTTCTTGACGACTTTCATCTGCTTGAGGTCCACCACGCCGATCGTGTTGTCGTGCGCGTTCGAGGTGTAGAACTTCTTGAGCTCAGAGACGTACTCCACTCCTTCCGCTCCGGGCGTGTCGGCGATCGTCGCCACAACTTTGTTCGTCGCGAGGTCGATCACATAGGTCTGGTCCGCGGCGAGATGCGCCGAAATCAGGTAATGGTCGTCCGGGTCAATCGTGAGGTAGTCGAAACGTTTTCCGCCGGGACCCGGGAGGTCGAACTTCGTGACCTCTTTCAAGGTCTGTCCACCCGCTCCATTCGCGCAGACACTCAGGAACGAGGCAAGGACAAACGCCGCTCTTTGCCAAAGGGATTTGTGGTTTCGCATGAAGTGTCTCCTTTAGTGCGACGCCGTTCCCTTGCCCAGTTCGCCGAGAGCCGCCTTGAATGCGCTCGCGAGCTTGTCGGCCGGCCCCCTACCCCAGTAGTGCAGAAAAATCACCATCGGCTTTTCTTCCGTCATGTGGTGGTGAATCGCCACGACATCGATGCCATTCTTCCGCAACGTCTTCAATACCGGGGTCACTTCGCCTTCGAGCATGGCGATGTCGCCGGCAACCACCGCATCCTCCTGCGTGCCGTAGAACGCCGCCCAGGTGTTCAGGCCCATGCGTGCATTGATCGTCGCGCCGTGGTCCTTCATCGCCAAGTCGCTGCGTCCGACCGTGATTTTGTAGACCGTGCCGGACTGCTCTCCGGTGTGCCCGACAATTTGCGCGATCTTCGCCGTGTCGAGCGCCGCGCCGGAGCCGCTCAAAGGAGTGACGGCTTCCGGTTTCACGTGAGCGATCAGGTCAAACGCCGGCTTCACTTCGCGCGCGAGGTCCGCTGCCTTCCCCATTCCGTGCACGTGCATGTAGTACACGTGCGGGTCGTCCCAAAAGAAATGGTTGTGCAGCGCGGTGACTTCGATTCCGTTGTCAAGCAGCGCCGACATCACCGGGTTCACTTCTTCTTGCAGCAGAACCAAATCGCCCATCATCACTTCGCCGCCGTCACTCGTCTTCGTGAACCCGACCCAGCCGCCGAAGCCGAACGGCGTCGGCGTCGCCACGCCCGCGACCGTTATCTTCAGATCGCTGCGCGGGACGTTGACCTTGAGGACGCCATCCTTGAAGTCGCCCTTGCGGTCGAGCGATTTCAGAACCTCCTGGTAGTCGCTCGGCATCTCCTGTGCGAATGCCGCTGTTCCGAAGAGCAGCTGACAAGCGAGGAGCAGCAGTTGCGTGTATTTCTTCGTTCCTGACATCAAACACCTCCATGTGTTTTTTCTTTGGCTGGTCAAATTCGTTGCGCTACTTTGCGGGAGCCGCCTCGACAAACGGTTTCGTCGTCACGTGATTTCCCGCGCGCAATTCATCCGTTCCGCGTACTGCGACTTCGTCTCCCCCGCGCAGGCCGCCGAATACCTCGATCGATTTCCCGTCCTGTTCTCCGGTCTGTACGTTCACCCATTCGGTGTTTCCGTCGCGGATGCGGATCACGAAAGTCGCCTCCGTCGTTCGCGCAACCGCGGAAGCCGGCACGAAGAGCGTCGCCTCAGACCGCCGCACCGGCCACAGCACTTCCGGAAACATTCCCGAGCTCAACCGTCCGTCGGGGTTTTGGACGTCCAGTTCCACCGGCATCGTGCGCGTCTTCACATCGACGGAATGCGCGATGCGCGCCACCGTGCCCGTAAAGGTCTGATTCGGAAACGCCGGGACACTGAAGTCCACCTTCGTCCCCGCGGTCATTCCCGCGGAATACTTTTCGGGAACGGGAACGACGAGCCGCAGCTTGCCGATCTTTTCCACCCGCACCATCGGGAGGGGACTCGCCGCCGCGCCAGTAGCCGGCCCCACAAGCGAGCCCGGATGAACGTTGCGCTCCGTCACGACACCGTCGAACGGTGCGCGCACTTCGAGATATCCCTCGATTTCCGAAATGGATTTCAGGCCCGACTTCGCCGCTTCCGCGCTCCCTCGCATGGCTTCGACCTTGGCACGGTCCGCGTCGACGGTGCGTTGCGCTACTTCGAGGTCGTTGCCTGCGACCACGCCGGGCGTAGCCGACGCGCTCTTCAGCCGGTCGAACGTGCTTTGATCCGATGCAAGCTTTGCGTCCGCTTCCGCACGCTGCGCTTCCGCCGCCTGAAGCTTCGACTGCGCCTCGGCCCGTTGCGCCGCCAGCTCCGGAGCCACCAGCCGAGCCATCACTTGCCCGGACCGGACCCGCGTCCCACGGTCCACGCGGATCGAGTCCACGTAGGCGGTCACCCTCGGAAACACGGCGACCGCTTCGTCCGCCTGCAATTCTCCCGGCAGACGCGTCGTGATCGAGAGTTTCTTCGAGGCGACTTTCACCACATCCACGGTGGGTTGCGCCGGTGCCGCCTGTGCCGCTTTCGTCGTGGAATTTGAGTTCCCGCCGCAAGCTGTACACCACAACGCGGCGGAGCTGAAGATGAGGGACGAAAAGAGTTTGCGTCTGATCATGTCGTTTCTCCGGGCCCGACAGCCGTGCCTCGCGCGAATGCGCTTGCAGGATCGTCGGGATCGAGCGAGGGCGACCCGACTCCGGCACGCTGCTGAATGAGCGAAAATACCAGGGGCAAGATCAGTAGCGTGGCCGCAGTCGCAAAGAACAGACCGCCAATCACAGCGCGACCAAGAGGAGCCGTTTGCTGGCTTTCTTCGCCGAGGGCGAGCGCCATCGGCACCATGCCCGCAATCATGGCCATGCTTGTCATCAGGATCGGACGCATGCGCGTTTTCGCTCCGTGCAGCGCCGCATCCAGCGCCCCGTTGCCCGCGCGGCGATACTCCTCGGCGAACGTCACCAGCAGGATCGCGTTCGCTACCGCGACGCCAATCGCCATGATCGCACCCATGAACGACTGGATGTTCAGACTCGTGCCCGTGAGCAACAGCATGAACAGCACTCCGCAGATCACCGCGGGCACCGTCGAGAGCACCACGAACGCCAGCTTCAGCGATTGAAAGGTCGCCGCAAGCAGCAAATAGATCACCAGCACCGCGAGCAGCAGACCGACTCCGAGATTCGTCAACGTTTGTTTCATCGGACCGATCTGACCGCGGACCGTGACCTTCACGCCGCGCGGCAGTTCACCGGCGCGCTGGATGGCGCTGTCCAGTTCCGAGGAAATCCGTCCAAGGTCTTCGCCCGAAACATTCGCGGTCAGCGTCACCATGCGCTGGCCGTTCAGGCGGTGGTACTCACCGACAACCGTTCCGTATCCCACTTGCGCCACGTCCCCCAGCAAAGGATGGGAAGCGGCGCCTAGCGTCACGGGAATGTGCTCGACGTCCTGGATCGAGGTCACGTCGGATTGCGGAACCTGCACCTGAACCTGATACGCGACCCCCGACCTGGGATCGGCCCAATAGTTCGGCACGACGAACCGGCTCGAGGAAGTTGCCGCCAGGAACGAACGGCCCACCCCGGCGGTCGTTACTCCCAACTGTCCCGCGCGCTCGCGGTCCACGTTGATGTTGATGCTGGGATAGTCGAGCGGCTCGTCGTACTGCAAGTCGCGCAACGCCGGTATCTTGGCGATTTCGGTGCGAAGTTTCGCGGCAAAGGCGCGATCGGCGCCGAGGTCCGAGCCGCCGACGTTGATTTCGACGGGTGTCGGAGCGCCGAAGTTCATGATCTGCGTGACGATGTCCGCCCCTTCAAAGGAAAACTGGCAACCGGGAAACTTGTCCGGCAGGGCCTTTCGCAAGCGCTCTTCGAATTGATCGGCGCGGATGCCTGAGTCGGGATTGAGTGCCACGCGCAGCACCGCTTCATGCTGGCCGCTTGTCCAGAGATAGATGGTGTTGATCGGATAGTTCGGCGGCGGTGCGCCAACGTAGCTCAGCGTTACCCCCACGTTGCCCGCGCCGGCTTCTTGTTGTATCGCGTCCAAGACGCCGAGCGTCAATCGTTCCGTGGTCTCGACGCGCGTCCCGACCGGAGCGCGGAATCTTAGAAAAAGTTGACCGGAGGAGACTCGCGGAAAAATCTCCCGTCCGAGATACGGACCGAGAAACGCCACCACGAGCACGGAAACGAGAACATAAGCCGCGACCGTGAGGCCTCGGATGGCAAAGAGGCGGTTCAGAATCCGGCCAAGTGTCTCCCGTACGCGATGCAGCAACGAAGGCGCATCCTCCGCTTCCGGCGTGTGCTCGCGCAGAATCCAAGTGGACAACACCGGAACGAGCGTGCTCGACAACAGGTACGAAGCGGCCATGGCGAATCCCACCGCGAGCGAGAGCGGGACGAAGAGCGAGCGTGAGACTCCGGTCATGAAGAAGGACGGAACAAAGACCGCGAGAATACAAAGCATCGCGAGGAGCCGCGGAATCTGCACCTCCTTGCTCGCTTCGAGCACCGCTATCGCTCTCCCGCGGCCCGCGCCGAGATGGCTGTGAATGTTTTCCATGACCACCGTGGACTCGTCGACCAAAATTCCGACCGCCAGAGCCAGGCCCCCGAGGGTCATGATGTTGACCGTCTGTCCCGCGCCCCACAACGCGACGACTGCGGTCAGCAAAGCGAACGGAATCGTGGCAACGACGATGAGAGCGCTTCGCCAGTCGCGAAGAAACAGCAGCACCATCACACCGGTCAACACCGCGCCAAGAAGCCCTTCCTTCACGACCGACTGCAGAGAATTTCGAACATACGGCGACTGGTCAAACTCGTAGTCGATCTTAATGTCGGGCGGAACCACCGACTGAAATTGCGCGAGACTCGCTTTGACTTCATTGACGACAGCGAGCGTCGAAGCATCTGCGCGCTTCGTAACCGGAATGTAGACGGTGCGGCGCCCGTTCACTTCGGCATAGCCGGTGATGATGTCGCTCGAATCTTCGATCGTGCCGACGTCGCGCATGAACACCGTCGGGCCTGCGCCGGTGCGGATCGGTAGGTTCTGCAAGTCCTTGATATTCGAGACGACGGAATTGATCGGAGCGAGGCGCAGCAGATCTCCGGTGCGCACGTTTCCGGCGGGAACGATCGTGTTCCCGGTGTTGAGCGCTTGCACCACTTCTTCGGGAGCCATGCGGTAGGCACGCAAACGGTCGGGGTCGACGCTCACGACAATCGTGCGCGCCGCGCCGCCGAAAGGAGGAGGAGCCGAAACACCGGGAAGCGTCGCGAAGAGCGGACGCACGCGGTTCAGCGCGAAGTCCTGAATCTCGCCGACGCTCTTCGTCGAACTCGAAAAAACGAGATACCCGACGGGGACACTGCCGGCGTCAAACCGCATGATGAACGGCGCGACCGTTCCCGACGGCATGAACGCGCGCGCGCGATCCACATAGCCGACCGTTTGCGCCATCGCCTGGCTCATGTCCGTGCCGGGATGAAACGTTAGCTTCAGCAGGCCGACGTTCTGGATGGATTTCGATTCCACAGCTTCTATGCCAGTGATGTAGAGAAAGTGATACTCGTAGTAGTAGACGAGGTACCCTTCCATTTGTGCGGGAGACATTCCGCCGTACGGTTGCGCCACATAGATCACCGGCAGATTCAGGTTCGGGAAAATATCGATGGGCATCCGCGTAAGCGCGAGAATCGAACACAGGGCCACGCCGATCACCAGAACGACGACCGAGATGGGATTGCGAAGGGCGCTGCGCAGGAGCGACATGGCTATTTCTCTCCTTGCGCCGCGTCGTGCAGCGACTGCAAAAACGGGCCGAGGTCGCCCTGGGCCGCCGCGACCGACGCGAGATTTTGCCAGACCGCGAGCCGCGCCAGCGCGTCATCGATCTCCGCCTGCACGAGAAAGCTTTGTGAGTCGGCAACATCCACAAGCGTCGCGAGGCCCGCTTGATAGCGCGCTCGTTCCTGCATCTCGGTAGTGCGCGCGGCGTCGAGTTCGAGCGGCGTGTTCTCGACGACCTTGCGGGCGCCATCGAGCGAGGCTTGCGCTTTTCGAAGCTGTCCCGTCAAATCCTGCAGCGCCTGATCGTAGCGCGCCTCTTCGGCGCGTTCGTTCGCCGCTTCCACCGCTTTCTTCGACTTGATGGAAAAAATGTCGAATACCGGAAACGTGACACTCAGCCCGGCGGCCCAGTTCGCGCGGTCCGGTCCCAACCCATCCGTACCCCCGAGGAATTTTCCGGTGGCATCGACGCCGCTCCCCCGCCCCATCACCACCGATTGTAGATACAGCTTCGGGTAGTACGAACGGTCGAGCGCATGCACGAGCGATTGCTCTTCCTGGACGCGGGCGTGTTGCACTTGCGCGAAGGGGTTCAAG
>Ga0137397_10001060_pt1 | contig 19165 bp, 23 predicted proteins | sample czorhiz116metaG_FD_106658 | JGI IMG/M metagenome (GOLD analysis project Ga0137397, IMG submission 106658) | Vadose zone soil microbial communities from Angelo Coast Range Reserve, California, USA - czorhiz1.16 metaG | ecosystem: Environmental > Terrestrial > Soil > Vadose zone | place: USA... | reverse complement strand
TTCCCCATTCACCCACCCACCCACCCAACCCCCCCCCCCTACTCCTCCCCAAAAATTCCCAAACAACGAGAACCACGACACCCCTCCCTCTCAAATGCTGTCCACATGGTTCGCCCCGGGGTGTGCCTTCTCCCTCGCTCCTTCTCTTCCACGCGCCGCGACCGAGGTTTCGCCGGAACGGGTTCGGAACGGTGAAATGCTGCGTATTGTGTTTGTGTCGTGCCTTGCTCGCGGATCAGCCTGAGGGGGGAGGCATTTTGCGGTGCTAACTGAAAGTACTGCACTCATCATTAGAACTGCTGTATGCGGCTCACGTCAATCGTTCGGTCAGTTCGGCTGTCAAGCGAGAGGCACTGCCGCGGCCATGCTTTTTGACTCTAGAGAGTCAAAGGTTTTCCCTCCCCCCCTCCGTCGAATTTTTTTTTTTTCCATTCATTCATTCGTCCTCACCCTCACCACACATACACACACAACACGCACACACTACATTTGATACGAAAAACAAACGAAAAAAAGGCTGCGAAAAGGACACACGACCAAATCGCAACGTACCGCAACCGCACGCGCGAAAGAAGCGGACTTTTTGATTGGCCCGTGACTAACCGGAAATATTTTAATTTGGACGAGAAGGAACCAAAAGAGCCAAAGCCAAAACCGTGTTTTGTGTCGTGACCCGGCGAATCGTCGCCTCCTCCGAGTCCCTCGACTGGCACATTTTTTCTCTTTTTTGCTTCCTTCTTTGGGGCATCTTGCACGGGACGTATTGCCATCATCTTTTGTATAGTTACAATCCATCTGCTGGTATCCCATTCTTAATTGACAACAAGAACAACAGTGACTCCATGAAAAGCATAATAATAGGGGGTTTGATGGTGGAGCTCCCGAGCGAGTGATAAGAAGTGCGAGTTTCTGTGCTCGGTCGTCCCATGGTTACGGCACATAGCTTTTGCTGGTTAGTTGCTGTAAGTCCTCATGTGCGGTGCAGGAAGCGACTGATGTGACTGTTTTGATGAACATCCAACTTGCGCCTGATCGGGGGATGACTATGGCACGGGACACGTTTAAAAAAACAAGATCAGGCAGGTCCGAGAGCGTGATTCCGAAGTGGACCGCTTTAGGCGGCAGTGCAATAGCGGTGCTACGAGTCAGGCCTGGTCAGGGGCGAAAGACCAGGGAAAGCCAGGAGGTGGGTGTACCGCAAGGCATCGGATTTCGTCAAGTCGCGAGTGCCATAATTGCCAAAGGGCATATATACGTAACGACAACGCATCACCCGTATCTACTATCACAGCCCTCGGTGGCTCGAGGCGTACAATGAATTCCATAGGAGGTCATCACGGAACAGTGCAAAAAGTAAACATGTCTCCACCGAGTCTGCGAGAAAGGGTGATCGTCCAGGTCGAGAGAAGATCGATATCTGGGAATGTCCATCCATCACTGCGGATGTTGTACTGTAGAACTCTCAAGTGGAGGGGCGCTTCGGGAGGGGATGTTGGTAAATTAGGTAGGGGTGTTACGTCGGTGGGGCCGAGCCTCCGGATGGTAGCTGGAGTAAGATACAAGATACAGATGGAGAGGTATGCAACGGATTTGATGGGGCAACTGCGGGTGGGGGCTGACACATGATGAATCACGAAGAGGAAGGGGTCGCGGCACAAAGGAGAGGGCAGGGGAGGGGGGAGAGAAGGGGAAACGAGTCAGACGAAGACGACGTAGAAAAGTAAAACGGCAAAGTAAAGGGGGGAGAGTAGGTGGGGATGCACTACGAGTACAGAACGCAGAACGCAGAACGCAGAACCGAGCGAGCGGAAGTAATAATCGTTGATCGGAGGGAGAAAAGGACGACGGAGATGGGGGGAATAATCGGCCGCACTGAAAGCGAGATAGATTGTCGAATCTCGAAATCAGTCGAGTTCGCGAGCAACTTGGAACGAACCGGTTCGTCGAGAAACCAGTCCGCAGAACTGGAACTCAGAACTAGACCAGACCGGGGGAAATCCATGGCTCTCACCGGCTTACCAAATAGGGAGGAAGCAAGATTCCCTGCAGTTCCGTCTCGACTTGTTTATTTCACCAGCTGGCCCTGTCCAAAGATCGTAAAAGAGATCAAAGTTGCATGTCTCCCTCATAATCTTTCCCCCAAGCCTTTTTACTTACTTTAACCCATCTTTTTTCCTCCCCTCCTCTGCTTTCTTTTCGTCTTCCCCCACACCCCCCTTCCCACCTTCATCGCATTCCCACACAAATGGCACAGTCCCCTATACCCGACGATCCGCACAACAATACCGAAAATTCCTCCCCGTCCGACTTCCACTCCTCAGTCGAGACGTCCCCCGCAATCGTCCCACTCTCCGATCCCACCACCTCCGATGGTGGTCATTCCCCCTCGTCAACTTCGACCCGCCCCTCATTTCAACACAGGAACTCCCTCGACCTCCACAGGTCCGTCTCCACCGCTGGGAGGGGTGGCTGCTGGTACGTACACGACTTCCTCACAAACCTCCCCGCCTCCGGCGCGTCTATCACCACGTCCTCATACTCTTCTCCCCTCTCTCAGGACTTGCCGTCTTCGACGAAAAGTACGTTCTGCCGTTAAGCGCGTCCCCGCGCCCCATGGGTCGATGCTAACCGCCGGCCCGATTTTCCCGCTCCCAACTTGGCGTGCCTGACCTGTCAGAAATGCGACGAGCAGCGTGAAGAGGGCGACGCTTGTCGCACTTGCCGCCGTTTACAGCTCGATTGCCTCGGATGGGGCCCGCGACGGCCTGACTGGATGCGGGTGCGTGATCGCCCTTCTTCTCGTCCGCCCCTCGGCATGATGACTCACACAGGCGCTAATGTGACAGGACAAGGAGGCCGTTCAAGCATACAAGATGAATATCAAGTCTCACCTGCTGAGGTTGGGGCTCATCCGAGGCCAGCCTCGCACTTCACTCACCGCTGGCTCGTCCGCCCAAGCAAGTAGCCTAGTGGGCACGCCGAGCACGGGTCCGAATAGTAGTCGCGGTGGCAGCGAACGCGGGTCGTTCCAGTTACCGTTCGATGATCCCCAACGACAAGTCGAATTTACCTTTCCGTCAGGCATGCCATCATCCATCTCAGGTAAGGAGCGATCCACTTATCTGTATTCCGTCTCGAATATCGGATTCAATGTCATTCCCAGGCAATGCCCCCTTCCCATCGCCTTCAGCCGCGTCCCCTTCCTTCTCAGATGCGTGGGTACCGAGCGATCTATACGGGATGTCCATGCTCCGCCCATCGGCATCGCCAGGCCTCTCGGGAACGGTGGAGCCGTCGACCTTACCCCCAGAAAATTTCAGTAACGTTCCCGGGGCGGGCACTCATTTTCAATGGGCAATGCAGCCGACAGGACCTACAGATCAAGACGCGGCCGTAAAACGCGAACATCTTGCTTATTACTTCAACCATGTGCGCGGGTTGCAGTTTTTATTTACATGCAAGGTCGCCCTGGACGCCATACAATCTGTGAGCACTGGCCTGAATGCTGACCTTTATGTGTAAAGACCCCTGACACCAAACCCAGGTTGTTTTGCGAGAGGCGATTGGAGCGGGTGCGCTGACAGATGCTTTGTGTGCCATCGCGAGTAGGCAATATGCAAAGGCCCAGCGCAGGGCATCATTGCCATCGGATACGTCTCTTATCGAAGAGACGCAGTCGCAGCTCTCCTTTAATCAAGGCGCATACCAGCTCGATGCAGCCCGCAGGCAGGGGCGATGTACCCAGGCTGAGGCAATGGCAGCGATACACCTGATTAGCTACTCGCTCGCAGTACGCGGAGGTGTTATCGCCGGGGTGAATGCCAGCATGGGAGGCACCGAGTGGACACCAATGCTCGAACTCGCGTGCGATTGGCTTGCCCAAACGGGCATGCATGTGGACGAAAACCCTCGTTTATTCATCATGAATATGCCGTTGCCGGCAGCGTATGCCGCCAAAGTGATCATGGTCCGTATTGCGCCTGTACATCTTAGAGCTGTCCCGAGATAAACTGATGGCCTGTGGTTTGCGAACAGTGCATGGATATCTTCATGGGCGTTACGCTACAGCAGCCCCCACGACTTCTCGCACTATACCGTAGGCTGTTGACGGCCACCGGCACCCCGCATCACATGTTGGGCGGATCTGTAGGCGGAGGTGCGCCCGAATGGGAGCTGTACATCCCTCTGCTAGTGGGCTGTACAGAGCAAGTCCTGCTCGGGTTTGCGGAGATTGCCGCGCTAGCGCACTGGAAGGATCATGAGGCGCGCGACGGCAAGCTCTCTACGCGCGAGCTCATCATGCGAGGCAATGCAATTGAGCGGGCTATCAGGCAAACAATCCTGGACCCGATGGCTTTCGAAGGGAGCCGCGTTGCGCAGGCGAATGAGGACACGTGCCGCCGAATCCTGGCCACGATTCTTCAAGAGTGTGCACTCCTATACCTAAACATGGTCCTCAGTGGGAACAATCCGGGTGAGTACGGGGCGCGCTTGTCTGTCAGCATTAATTGATGATGGGCGCTCACCTAGGCGTGCCTGAAATACAAACTTCGGTGAACAACATCCTGACCCTACTCAAGCACATGCCTCTAGGCAGGCTTGACCTTGGGTTGGTACTCCCGTTGGCCTTCGTGGGATTCATGACGGACGCGCCTACGGCAAGGGATGTGGTGCATAAGCGCCTGCGACAAGTTGGTTCCGTATGTGCGAGTGCGAATATCCGGCAGATTGAGGGAGTTATGTTGGAAGTGTGGGCGCGGAGAGACGCTGGACAAAGAGAGGTCGAGTGGCGCGAAGTTATGCAAGAACGAGGACTCACGCTTCTCATGATATGATCGTTGCTGACGTGTCAAGGCGATGACTGACTACACATACTTTATGGACGCCGCAGAAAGCAACGACAAGTATGCGCGAGCCCCTAATTCATTCCCCCTTCCTTATTGCGAAGGACTAGTCCTATGTCGGTTACCTACTTACTGTATGTTTGTTCGATTTACGTACGCTGCTTTAGTCTAGATTCGCAATGCAGCGATTTATTCGATGGATGGACGAAAGAGCGGTCATCGAGTGCATGCGACGATTGCTGGCCAGGGATGATACGGAGGAGTGCCGAGGGGCGCGAAAAGGGGGCGGGAGGGAGGACATGAGGCGGGGCAAGAGGGAAGAGGGGAAGATTTTTGGGGGTACGGATGGTGGTTGCGGTTGCTATATACCGATTGACCGGGATATCCTGCTCGCTCCCCATTGGGCAGCACAAGCCACGTGATCATATTTGGGCGCTGTGTGACTCAATGCGCGCGCCCACTACAATAGCCTCGGAAAGATATCCTTCCGCTTCTTCGCCCGCTTCACTGCACAGATGCTCAGCGGGCGCGGCTTGGGCGCGGGCGAGTAAGCACAAGGACGGTACGGGCGCATTGATTGCGCACGCATTTTTGGGACACGCCGGTGAAGTTTTTTTTCGCTCCATCCGGCTTTTCAATAGCTCCCGGAACACAGTCGTGCCGGAACGCTACTGGCACGATCACGTGTGCATCATGTGACAAAACACGAACCGCGTCTTGGTTGCAAGTTCCGATCTCCAAGTTCAAGCCGCAGTTGTTGGCTTTCTCCCTGCTTTTAACCATGTTCAAGGGCATTCTCCCCCCGCGACGAATTCCGTCCACAGAGTTTATTATGGTCAATCCTCTAGCAGAGAACGGGAAGGAGAACATGCCGAATCCTCCTCCAGCTCATCATCATCATCATCCAGAGGCTGCCCCCTCACCGAATGCCAAGGTTGCTGTAGCCACGAAATCAGGCAAGGTTGCTCCGGACAAGTCGAAACGTAGAAAGGGAGACACCATCCCTCATACAGCGCCCGCTCACACGAACTCCACGGATCGTGAATTTGACCGTCTCTTGGTGCGTGCGTGCGTGGTTTGCTAAAAGTTTGGATTTTGATTATCTTTTTATTTTGCGCAGGATGATCTCCAAATCCCATCTACGCTTCGTCCCAAGCTCGCTGGCATGGAGGCATCCGTCAAGGCAGCCATGCTCAAGTCATCTCACGTCCTCGTGCCAACGGCCACGCCGCCGGCGCCTACACGTGGCTTGCGCCGCGTGCAGAGCGGCAGTTCCCTCAACCTCGAGTCGTCGCCCCACCACAAGGGCGCCGGCGCCGGCGCCGTACCTGATCACCATCACCACCATCATACTCCTACCAAGGCTACCTCATCGAGGGCCACACCGCCTGGCGCCCACGTCGGGCCCCGCGACGCCACGACCGCCGCCGCCGCCGCCGCCGCCCAACACTCTCGTGGCAAGTCGGTCGACGTGGTGTCGCCCCAGCGCCCAAAGTCGCGCACCGGCTCTGGCGCCGCTCCCGATTTGGGCGCCAACACCGCTCTCGGTGCTCGTGGGAAAGTTTTCTCGCCCGTGCAGTTTGTCAGTCTGCTGACGGGAAAGTCGAGCCTCGAACTCGACGTGGATGTCGTGAAGAAGTTGGTGTTGCTTCTTCGAAACGAAGCGGCGAGGTGAGAGTCTTGGCGGATGCTACTGAATGGCTTCTGTTTGTGTGTATGGGCGCTGATGAGCGCTCCGGTTGGCGCGTCTACATCTACAGCTGGTCGCAGGATTTCTTCAAAGCGGGCGGCTACTCCGCGTTACTTACTCGGCTCAACGAGCTACTTGAAGTTGAATGGCGGTAGGGCTTGTGTTATTCTAACGTTCGACCTTATTATGTTTTCTGAACCTTTATTCCCAGTGAGGAACAACATGACGACCAACTCTTGCACGAGCTCCTCCGGTGTCTAAAGGCACTGTCTACTTCTGAGATTGGGTGCTTTGCTCTTCGCAGCTCCTGCCCCACTCCCTTCGTGCAGCTTGTCTCTCTCCTTTATTCGGACAAGAAGCCAGGCGATGTCGCGACGCGGCAGCTCATCATTGACCTGCTCATGATCCTGTTCGACCTCTACCCACCTTCGTCTCTCTCTTCCATCGGGTCTGTCGCTCCAAGGCGGGAGGTTTGGGAGACGTCATCGACGCCCCGGCACACGATCACCCTCCCGCATCCGCACCAGACCCTGTACTCTCTCTTCCGCTCCCTCCTGCTGACTCGCGCGCCACGGGCTGCGGAAGCACCAGAGGTTCCCCTTTCGCCACACGAGTTCATCGACGCCCTGCATCGCCCGCGCATCTACAGAACTTATTTGCAGGAACTGGCCGACCTTTGCCGCGACTACTTCTGGATTTTCTGCCACCCGAACAACACCATTTGGGTCCTCGCCGAAACGGACGAAGCGCGCGTCGAGAAACCACGCGCACCTGGCGGCATGACTGGCGGGGTCGAATTCGAGGCCATGGGCTACATGGTACAGTCGTTTTAACCCTCGTTCGACCATACCATTAACACTGATAACTGACCGGATGGATATGCCATAGACGACGCACTTCCGCTTCTTGAACGCATTCGCAAAGGCCGCACAGGAGCTCAATCTGCCGAAGGAAAACGAACTATCGGCCTACCAGCTCCACGCCGATCTTTTCCTCTCTGGCATCGAGCGGATCATTCATGTGAGACAATGTCCCGCCTCTCGTAGCTTCGATTTACTTATGTCAAACTTTGCAGTTAGCGCGCAAGGCATCGACGACATATTACCCAACTTTGCACCTTGAGATATCCCGCTACATTTACTTGGTGGGTCTTGCGCGGTATGAGTTGCCGTGGACGCTCTCGCGCATAATTGGTTCACCCCCGACCGCGCTGGCTCGCACGACGACGGCTCAAGCACACGCTCACTCCCCGCAGGCACCCAGGCCGGTGCCCGCGCTCCTCCCGTCTCCGAGGCGCGCGGAGCCAATCAAGATCGACTAAGACCAAAAAAAGAAAGGCAAAAAGACAATCCTTCATGCGAAGCGAAAAGAATCCGTTAATTGACGCTGACGAGAGAGGTGAGGTGTTGCTTCGTCGCAAACCGAGCTGCGGGTTGGTCGCACAGGATTGTTCTTTTGTCTGTCCTACCCTTCGTGCTGTTTGTGGCTCAAAGCCCCGGACGGGTCGGACGGAGAAGAGAGGGAAGGACATATCACACGTTAAAATGAATGATGGTGATGGTGAATGATGATCTTGGTCTAACCTGGTGTTCGACTATGGTCATATGCGTTGTCCCAAAACCGGGCGTTCTTGTTTAGTGCTTTAGTGCTGTTGTGCTTTTTGCCTCTTTTGCTCCTTCACTCGTTGTGGCTGTTGATGCCGATCTGCGCTGACCCGAAAAACATTGTTGTTTCCCAATCTAAACGTCATGTATGAGTTGTACATGTGGACACTGCATACTAGATAGATGAAGGGTGTTTGTTTGGTTTCTGATGTATTACATGCAACCCTATCCGAGAAGGTCATTCGCGTGTAAACATTCTAGCCCCGGGCGTGGAGCATCAAGCATTGGAACTAAGTTAGTACATTTCCGATTCTTTGCACAGGATCTTCCCCACTTTCCATATGTCGAACTGGTGCTGTTTGTTGCCTGTAGATAGATAAGTTAGAAAGAAAGTTACCCCTGGAATTTTTTGGGATCGTTTAGGCTTTAGCGCTCGTCCTTGTGGGAAAATCAGTGATTCCGACGGACGACTTGCGTACAGTATCATTAGCCCTTAGAGTATATTCGGCGAAGAATCATCCCCTGACAGATCCGGCCGAGGTCCAGGAACCCACAAATACGGCCACCTGCCCTTCCACGAGGCCACGAGGAAGGAAGTTTAAGGAAGGGTCAAGGACATCTCCAGGTTCCGTGGGATAAAAGCATAAAAAAAAGTTGACAAGTGACGTGAATGCGTGAACGGTGGTTGTAAAGGTTTGTACAGGTCGTCGCATGGGACCACTGATCAACGAGACATGCCAACAGCAGTACCGGTGCTAACCAGTACAGCACGTTGCAATCCTTCTTCCCTCCCCTGGCGTTCGGAAATCAGCCTCCTCAGCCTCGCCTTCCCTTCCCCCCGCCCCTGAGATTTCCTCATACGATACCGGCAAGCGATGGCCGTGTCAGGAACGGCCAATCTTGGATGCGACTAGGGAACAAGTTACGTTCGGACAGCCCACCTCCCCCGATTCCTAACTCTTCTCACTCACTACGAGACCATGCGTTGCGGCGAGTAATGCCGTGATGGACGGGAACTACGACGGCCGCCAGAGAGATAAAGGGTGGAACATTGGTGGAAGTGGTGAAATGAGAGCGCTTATGATTAGAAAGACGCCATGCATAGCCAAGCGCTCGTGGTACCGGTCAGTACAGCCAAAGCCCAAGCCCCAGCCCCACACGAAATCGCGATTTTAAGGAATATTCTGTCGGGCCTGCTGCGTCCCGTGCTCGTGTTCCCGTTCGGGATGGGGAGATTCGCGCGCCGAGGAGCTGGGGGACCCACGATCAGATCGATTTTTTCCCATACCTGTATGGTACACAGTGCCGTACTTAGGATCCAGAGGGAATGAAACCTATTCGCCTTCAGTGATTGGTAGAAAAGAGAGGCAGGGCGGGGGGGAAGGATCTGTGGCGTGGGATGGATGTGAGTCCCGCACAAATTCCAGTGCCCGGCGCAGCCGACAAACAAGGTTTGTCTTTCAAAATCACGGCAGCGGTGCCGTTCGGCTGTGTGTCCGTTTTGATTTTCTGGTGGTTTGATTGGTTGGGTGTTTTGTAGATCACAAGATCGGTCTCCTCCGATCGTTCCATTCCCCGGCTTCCGGTAGTTATCAGAGGTCAACGTGAACTTTGTGAAGGGCCTTAGAAGCGGAGCGGTGGAAGCCGGTGTGTGTTGGAAAAGGGGGAGGGATGGTGGTGTGTGGAGGGCTCCAGATGGTTCTCTCTTTGGGTGGATCTACAATCACATACTCACGCTCGCTCTACAGTAGCACAGCCAAGCCCTATTGTTTGGAAGGAAGTTGATGATTCGATTTGAAAAAGAAAACGAAAGGGGAAGCGCTTGGGCGATCAGCTGGTGTCCCCTCCGTCCCGCAAGGCAAGGGAGATAAGTAGCTTATGCCGCTTGGGGCATAAACCGCCGTCCGGTGCCAGTCTCCAACACGAAGCGCTGGGAAACGGCGCACAGTACTTTTAAAAAAACGCTGTCCGAGACTCGCAACCAATGACAAGCCACGCGCGCGTCTACTGATAGGACCGCGTGCACAAGCACGCACGCACGCACGCATACGCATGCACGCTGACGGAACAAAAGTTGCTTAGGCCAGGGCAGCCAGCCAATGAGAGGAGCGAACCGCGGAGACGATCCCCTTACTTGCAGAACGGTTTGCCTTTATGCCGAGATGATGATGATGAATCGATGATGATCTTTTAATCTCCTCGACTCCTGTGCTTTTGACTTTCGTTCGTTTCGTTCGCTCGATTGTTCGTGAGTCATGGCAACCGCACTCGCCTCGTTCTTCATCTCCCCTAATTGAGAAAGGCAATCTGTCTAGTCTATGGAATGTTATTACTTTTAGTTTGGGTTGATCGAACGGTCTGAAAAGATGTAACTTGCTCCGTGCTCCATGACTCGTGACATCCAGCTGATGATAATCAACCGCAAGGAAGATTCGTTCGGTGCCTGGTTCCAAAACGTGCTTTGTGATATGTTAGCCGACCTATTGCACATGCTGTGAATTGTACTGTGCTACTCGACTAATCCACACCTTCACTTCTCAGCACACGGGCACACAGAGACGAAAGTGGCGGTCCAAATTCTACTCCTTCACACGGTGACATAAGACGCACACCGTCCTTCGTATTTTTTTTGTTCAAGTTATTCCGTCGACATTTTGGCAGAGGGTGGCCGACAAATACGACGAATACGTGTCTTTGTAAAGTTTCGCGATCGTAGAAGTCATTGTTGTCACGAGAAATGTCAGAAGTGCGCAAGAGCTCGAGAGATTGGATAACAAGGCGACACATACCCCAAACCCAACCCCCGAATGCCCAACACAAATCCAAGTGCTGTACCTCTGGCGGCAACACACTGGCACAAGATCATGAATCGGGAAAAACAATGCGCGACCTACTTCAGAGGCATCGCGACTCCGTGAGCCTCCGTCGGGCGATTCGTTCGAGCCCAGCAACGCGGGCATGCGGTGGCTTTCGTCGCGTGGCCTGCCAGTGTCTTCCTCGAGCGCCACGTTACATCTGCTCGCCTTTCCCTATGCCCTGGACACTGATCTCCGGTGTTAGACGACGTCGACTTCATCCTCCGGGTGATATCTACTCTGCTTCGAATGGCGTCTGTCTAAACGCTGTTCCGAATGAGGTGTATATTTCGGAGTAAGGCCTTGATACTTGCAGACAGTGGTCTCGTCCCTATGTCCGGATGGGAGACGTATTGAAGGCGAATACGTGTCTCGGGCTGCATGGGCGATTGTGCCCGTGGACGTGGATCAGAGGCAGACGGCCGGAGAAATTGTACGAACGCAAATGATGAAACTGTTGGCCCTGTACGCAAGTCCCCGTTCTAGCCGCGTATGTATAAAGGTCGTGTGAATACACGGGAGAGATCTAGAGGGGGCAGAGGGAAGAGACCCATGGCTACGGCATGGCTAAGGACTGAGCTACAGCTTGGCAACAACTCGCTTGAATTATAGATGGGTGAGTCAATATGAATGATGCATTGCAAAGCACCGGGTTGTGTTGCCAGCCATGCCAGCCAGCGAAGTGTGAGTAAGACAACCGGTGGGAGTCATGTGCGTTCCGGGGGAGAGAGGGGGGGGTAAGAGGTTCCCAGCCGTTTCTCTGTCTCCCCCCCCTCCAGGTTCTTCACCGTAGATACAAGACAACTGGTGGGATAATTAAGTTCCGGCGCAAGATGCTTGAGATCACGGTTGCTGGCGTGTCAACGCCGAACGAGGTGAGTTGATGCTGGCCATGGCGCAAATGGAGATCTGGTTCGGTTTGTAGCCATCCTTGTGGTGCTGAGGGCGAACGGCGATGAAAATCAATCATTTTCGAGGGGAGTCCTCCCTAGCGACAGGGCGACAGGTGTCCCTGAGTTGCGCGATCAAACAGAGCGTTGAGCACGCTGCATCATGACACGCCGGAGGGTGCACCACGTTGAAATTTTGCCTCCTGAGCTCGTAAGGTAATAATGCGCCCGGCCGGGACCTTGATATACATCCAGTGCGGAGCTTCTTGTCACGAGGAAGATCAAAGAAATCATTCCTAACCATTGATAGTAAGGCCGCGGACAATATGAACAGACCAGTTTGGAATTTCCACTGAGCGGGTATCAGACCTTCAACGCATGGGACTTGCGCCGGGTAGGAGCTGGGAAAATTCATCTTTGATCAGGGCCAGAAGCCATTAGGTGATTCTACCTCCGGCGTTGATCTGAGCACCGGTATGGCCCTAGGAAGTCCACTTGTTTACAAGACAAGAGTGAAATTGGGATATGTGGACCGAGTTCCGAGTCGTCCTGTCTGATGTCAGAAAACGAACAGCAGGAGCCAATGAGACGGGGCTTACCTCCGAGTAGACCAGACAGCGGTCTGCCAGAAGCTGTTCGTGCTGTCTTGCATACAGGGTGAAACGAACAGCTGTCGTATTCTTGCCCTCTGTGTTCCTTGTGCACCCTGTACCCTATTAAACTCAATACTCACCAATGAATGCTCAACGTGTGCTTTCCACCGGGAGCAGCTTAAACAAGTCAAAAAGAACGGAGACCGAGTGAGGTTGTTCAAACGAATTGGCACTGGAATTCAGTCACATCGTCGAGCTACCGCTGCCGGCGCTTTGACAATTGGCGGGCCACCTCCCGGTGGCGGCGGTGGTTTATGGGCACAGCCACATCACCAAAAATTTCCCATCTGGCATATTTGGTTTGAAATTCCGCCCCCGACGCTCCGTGCGGATTTCCTCCGGAGGTAAGAACTGATTTAGGGAATCAGCGTCTATAATAACCAAGGCGGGCGAGGTCTCGGACTTCGTTATCCTAAAATAAACAGATTCCGGCCTCATCAGTAAGCGCTAGCACTGCAATGGAAGGACGTAAATGACGTGCAGACCTCGAAGCGCTGCGGCCAGTAAAGTGCGTCTACGTATTTAATACCCCCTCTGCTTCGCCGCTGTACCCATCGCCGTCTACTACCGAAAAACGCCGGTTTTAGCGACCACTCCAGACGAAGACGGCTGGAAGAGACTGACTGAACTCGACATATATCATCCGGAACTCCGCTGCTGTGTCTCTCCGGCATCAGATGATTACGAGGCTGGCCTCATTATCAGCTTTGCGGAGTCCATTACTCATTACTCATGAAAGTGAGAATATTGGTAAGACCGACCGAAGCTGTTGCTGCGTAAGATTACGTCTCCTTCCCAGCTTTCCTGTTTGAATCGTAACATGGACAGACGTTCTCTATTCGCACCTTTCCGGAACTGAATGCGTGACAGACCAAAGGGTAAATGCGCACTCACACGTGCAAATGAAGGGGTAGCCGCAGTTGCAGGGCCCCAAAGCGAGATGATTTTGCCTGCTAGCATATTCTGAGGTGCAAATAGATTCCATATCGGCATAAACGTAAGATAATCGAATGATATTTTCGTAAAGACCGACTAACCAGCGATAAAAGGTCACCAATGTCAGGTTGTAGCAAGCATGATTGTCACGAAATGGTTGGACCGAAATTTGAGAGGATAGGCTCTGCGTTTAGGGCTTAGGCGTTGAACGTTCCTTTAAGCTATCGTTGGCCCGATTGTGTGCTTTCTATTCGAACTAGTAGGCAACGGATGGGGCACTCATTGGGATGTCCGAATGCAGGAGAAGTGACCAAATACCTCGACAGGATCGAAGCGGCTTCGTAGGTTGGAGTGAAATTGCAAGTGGCCGACACGACAAAAGATGTCGGGTCCTGCGTGCGGGAGAGCGAAAAGATGCTGAAAAGCCACCACACCAGTGACGGCGATGGTGCCGACAGTCACGTGATCGGACGTCGACCGGAGAATCGTTTACGATTTCATTTCTTTGCCTCTTGGTCCTCAAGTTGAGGAGACCCTAATGGCCAGAGTCAAAGCTTCACTTGGACTCACACGTCGCATTACAGAATCTGCAACTAGAAGCCTCCAGATCACGACACGCACAGGACCAAAATACTCGTATTTCAGCCGTCTTGGGCCGTGTGGCGCGCCTTTTTAGCCCTTCACATCCTTCAAGATTTTACACTGTTCAGACAGGTCCTGTGACTCGGATGCTCTGTATCTGGTACGATGTGGTCGCAAGGGGTTATCTTCCAGACGCGTCGCGAAACCTGGGTGGGACGTCTCCTGGTTATCCTTGCCCACCCTCTCAGCGAGAACGGCAGTTCTCTCGCTCGAAACTGGAGGAAAGGCATCGACAGAGGCGCTCGGGACTCCCGATGTTACTTTTTTCTTTAAAAACTAAGGCGGCCGAAGGTATCACTCTTTGACCACCGTGCGAAGATATGGTACCTTGCTCCATAATGCTTCTATACACGCGACATGGCTAAATTCGGGCGTGACTTTGAATTGTATGGCTTGCCATCGCCTGAGTCCCTCTCCCCAGATCATCAACTCAGGTGTTTGTCGCGGATGGCCAGAACTTTGGTCGAGCGTTGCTGCATAGGACGGTAACGAACGGGCTCGTTCGGGGGAGAGAACAACATACCCAGGCACACTAGCACTTCCTCCAGGAGACAGCCAGGTTGTGCAATCTAAGGTGATATTGACGCACTGGTAACCGAGTTTGCGAGCTGATGACGTCCCAACTCGCGTTCTCATCCCCAACAAGATCCGCGCCGAGACATGATAATATAATAATATGTCGAATATCCGCGTTGCTGACGGCCCTTCAATTCCACAAAAGAAGACAACAAGTACGTTTTCTAGACAGCGTGTAGGCGTATGCCGAGTTTCATCTATTACAACATTTTGCCTTGATGGGCTTGTGCTCCTTGTAGTTTGTATGATAGCGCTCACTGGCTTACGTGTCGACACGGAAGACACCTGGCATCTGGGCATCACGGTGATGTAGGCTGCTTGGACCTTTGGTGGTTCCCTTCGCCGCAACGTTGTGTCATCACTTCTCATGTGATTGCTCTCACTCCTGTGATTGACGCCCGGCGGTGTTCAAGACGCCAATTCTTCGTCATAACAGGTTGATTGTTTGGCCTCGGCGAACGTTTCTTTGAGCCACATTTGTCACCACTGAATTGAGGCAACAACTGTCAACCAGGGGAACGAGATTAGGTCGCGCTACTTTAGATAAAATGAACTGTTGTATGTCGTTCAGGTTCAGTGGCGTTCATGATGACGACAATCAATCACGCCAAGGTACCTGGAGCATGTGCTTGCCAGACAAAATGACGTTCATTGTTTCTCGGGTACCTGACATTTATCATTCAATCTCATCGGCAGCTTCCCACAAACAGCTTCCCACAAATATTTGCGGATGGCAATGATTCCCATAGGTTCTTAGTTCCAAGGGTCAGAAGTGCTCATACAGTTACAAATATCAGCAAAGGTAACAACCGACCAGAATTACGCCACGCTACTGGGCCGAGCCAAAATCTTCCAGAATCAAGTCGGCCGCTTTCTCGGCCACTGCCATCGTTGGACCAGCCTGTACGTTCGCGCAATTAGTCAGATATATTGGTGTTTCAGTCAGGTCGCGGCAATAGCAAAGTAACACCACCATTGGTGCTGGTTCGAAATGGCTCCGCGTGGTGCATGAAGACAGACCGATGAATGAGCACGTACCGTGTGTCCGGAAACAATCGTTGGAAATACGCTTGCATCGACGACGCGCAAACTTTGTACACCGTGTACCCTCAGCCGTGCGTCGACTACACCACCGTCCGAGAGTGGGGCCATGCGTGCAGTGCTAGTCGGATGGTACAGAGTCTCCAAGTGACTGCGCATGTAATCGCGGAGCTCGGCCAGGTCTGCCGTCGGGAGCCAGTGACCTAGGCGTTTATCCGATTCGGTGTGATCGATGATGTCGGCCAGCGGGGTGGTGTGCATGACGCGGGTGAGAATGGCCATCCCGCGTTCCAGAACGGTAAGATCGTGCTCCGTGGAGAGATAGCTGTAGATGTGATGTATTAGCAGTGCTGGGATGGCCACGTTGAGAAGACAGAACTCGCTTTGCATCGATTAGAGGGTGTTGGAACGGATCCGAGGACTGAAGTCGCACGTTGCCCTTGCTTGTTGGCCTGTGTGAAACATGTCACTGCGTGTCTCATGCAATGCTGGCTTGAATAGGTATTACAAGCCCACCTCAGTAGCACCATGTGAAGCCCCAACATCTCAGTGTCGGGTAAAGAACCTTTTCCTGTCTGTACGTATCCCATAGGGGACAGGAAGAATTCCAAATCGGGGGCATAGGGACCAGACGTCGAGTCATCTGTATTCGCAGGCAGAGCTGACGCATGCTGTGGAAACAGCGCAGGGTCGGTGGAACGGAAAAACGCTGCCCCCTCTGCAACCTTCGGAATTTGCCTGTCAGAGTCAGGGCGACACGGCGACACGAGGAAAAAAACATACAATACAGGTGAGGGGCCCTCTACCTGTGAAAGTGTAAGTGAGAATTGCGTGCATGCGCTTGATCCAATGCCATAAATTTTTGGGCATGAGGAAGGTCAACGAGTTTCCACTGGTCTCTGCCAGTGCGACGTCAACGACAGCATGATCCATCAAATGTTCGCCAACACCAGGTAGAGCTGCGATGACCGGGATCTCGTGCTCCGCAAGGTGAGCCGCAGGACCGATCCCTGAGAGCATCAGAATCTACATTGAATCAGCTTTGCGAACATCGCCAAGCAAATTTGACAACCAACATGCGGCGAATGAATAGCGCCAGCACTGGAAAGAGGGGTCAGTGCGCCACGTGGACGCTATGGGACGTGAAAACGACGTACGTCAATATCACCTCCTTCTTTGCACGCACGCGGAAGCGAGGACTATCTTTGGACGAGGCGAACTCAACGGCGACAGCACGGGGACTTGATCCCGAGGTATCAAAGATGATGCGAGCGGCGCTGGCATTCACAGCGACCGTCAAATTAGGGCGCGAAAGCACCTCAGGCGTGAGATACGCCGAGTCAGTGGACACGCGGCGGCCACGGGAGTCTACGTATGTCACTATAGAAAGTTAATATAAGAAGCGCTGGGTTCGAGAAGGGGATTTACTAAACTATTGAATAAGTCAAAGGATATTAGCACTGTCAGTGATGAAGGATTCATTAGGGGCGCTCACTTTTGCCACGCCAACCGTCCCACGAGACGTGTTCAGGTCTGCACGACGTGATATCCCCACGTGGCCGCATGCCTCAATAAACCGCTGGGTAATGTCAGAGTTATTGTCATGGAATCCAACTGCAGCAACGAAAGTGAGACAGTTGTGCTCAGGCCGAGTAACATTGACATTTCTTCTTACTTTCGACGGGACCGTTGGAACCATGTTCATCTGCGTTAACCCCAGGATGAGCCTTGCTCGGGACAAACTTCTCAAATTTTCGAAAGTACCTGAACGGACATGAGCCCGAGGTCAGAACTGACTTGCTCATTTTCGAAAGGTGGAGAAGTTGGCAGACTTTTGGAAGTCCTTGTATGCCCAAGATTCTGCGCCCTCCCCGCCGAGACGAGCCCATTCGTCATAATCAGATGGATCGCCATAATGAGAACTAACAGTGCCCATCAGCCAGCCGGATATAAACCATCGTGAGCGAACACTAACACCTGTGCGTTGAGGGAGGAACCTAAAAGGGGGGAAGTCAAGGGTGACATCCAAAAGTGCGTTCGAACTCACAGCCGCCAAGCATTTTACCTATACATCTCAGAAATGAGCACCACTGGCGACATCGAGGACAAGAAGCCATGCGCACCTCTCGGCATATAATGACTCCTATCGCCTGTTCCCTGTTGTAGCGTCGTGTACAAATTGAAGACCAGCGGAGTCCCGAACAGCAACATAAATCCTGAAGGGGTCCTCACGAATCGATTCTCCAAAGCACTGGGAATGCGGTGAGCGTCCCCGCACGGACATAGATTACGTGGCACAACACGCACCTTTGACCAGCTTCCAGCAACAGAACGCGCACATTGGGGTTTTCGCTGAGGCGCGAGGCCAGGACGCAACCCGCGGTCCCTAAGAACGATCTGAACTCGTGTTTTGACTCCTCCCCGACTCGGAGGCGGGACTGCGAGTCGCGGGGTTCGCAAACAGCATACGTACCTCCTCCAATCACGACGACGTCGTACTCGTCAAAGTCACCGTCACCGTCGTCCCCGCTCTCTGCCACAACATCGCCGGCAAAAACAGCCTTCCCCACCTTCCGCAGATCGTCCCGGATGGCGTTCCTCTTCTTCTTCGAGCATGGAGGCCCACTGACACCGATGACGACGGTGTGGAGCGCGAGCGCGAACAACGTGAGTGCGGCGCCGAGCCTCACTCGGCGGCCGAGGCGCGTGTTTCCACCCGTGTATTGGATGACCCGAGAGGCGAGAGAAGTCATGGGCGATGTCATGAGATGTTGGTCAAGCTTGAAGCTTGAAGCTTGAAGCGTAACGTGAACAACGGTCTGCTCGTTAATTGTTTATCCGCGCCAACACCCTTATTAGCTAAGCGCATATAGGTGTCGGTACCCCATTTCTTTGATTTTTCCTGCCAGTACAAAGCGATAGTCTCTATAGACGCTAGACCATGATGTGAAACATGGTTCTCTCGGAGGCTATTGAGTGGCCATTACTGAGGTAAACGCCTCAACCGAAGCATAGCCACACTCAAAGTTCAAGCTCGCGTTCAAGCTTTCACACGGAGACTATCATGTCAAAGTTACGTATCGGTTTTCTGATCCACACAACGTTGTATGTGTTGCTGCATATTCATTTGCCCATGCGGAGTCATGCGTGATTCGGAGACGGCGTACAAGTAACGCCGTCGTATGGACCGGACCCGGCGAATAGGACCTTCGTTTGCAAGATGCCAAAGTCGGTGATTCGTGCAAAACGATGGGGTGCCAGTGTTTTTGTTCAAAGCCGCATCGGTCGCACTGTCTACATGCTTCGCACAAGTACGGCAATCATTTGGGTCACACATATCACTGGCCCAACTCCGCTCTGCCGATGGAATGCCGCAAGTTATATAATGTGAAGACCCCTGTCACCGTGCCAAATCATTATTGTAAATAAAATTC
>Ga0137397_10001059_pt1 | contig 19167 bp, 30 predicted proteins | sample czorhiz116metaG_FD_106658 | JGI IMG/M metagenome (GOLD analysis project Ga0137397, IMG submission 106658) | Vadose zone soil microbial communities from Angelo Coast Range Reserve, California, USA - czorhiz1.16 metaG | ecosystem: Environmental > Terrestrial > Soil > Vadose zone | place: USA... | reverse complement strand
GTATGGATGAATTGACGAACAGACCATTGCGAACATCGTCGATGTCTCGTACTATGTCGTCGTCGCCACTGGATTCTCGACGTCGGTGTGTGGAGAATGTCTCTATATACTGCCACCGATGAGATAGTAAACGAGGATAATGTCATACAGGAGTCTCATACCGTGTCGCCCTTGCTGTGGGGAAGAAGGTGTGCAGCTTGGCAAGCATCGTGGGGAAGTCCTGTCACAACACAACACCCATCCCGGTCCATCACGTCCCTGCGGAAATAATCCCGACGCGTGCTCTTCCGACTGGACGTTACTGTCCTTGGGTCGGCAAGCCTGGGGTCAATCGGAAACATATGGCGCTGCTCTTGGTTGGTGGTATGGTAGTACAGGTCGATGGATAGGGCAGGGAGGCCAGATTCGTAGTTGATAGGAACGGGATTCCCAGTGGACAAGTCACATTCTCTGTAAAGATGTCCACGGGCTCCAATGACTATCCCTGTAGCGTACCGGATCCATTTGTATGGTCTCGATGAAAGTCGCAAGTTGTTGAGTTTGGTGATGGGGAAGGAGAGACATTCCTTCCACTCCCAATTGGTCGGATCGAGCTCGAGCTCGAGCTCGGTGTTCGGCACGACAATTTTTGGGAAGTGGGCATAGACAGAGATAGAGATGTTTTCCATGACTGGGAGGGGCGTCAGGGGCAGTAGAGGGTGCTGTATGAAGATAAATGAGTGTAAACTCGTATTATATACATGATTCGGTTATTACTACAAAGCGGTAGGAATGTATGAGGTTGGGCATACTGCGGCGGGTGTGTATCATATCCTGATGACGTCGCGTTGGTACTGGTATGTAAGTCGTCAACACTCTTCTTCAACACGTGCGTCGACTCAGTGGCGGGCTGGAATCTTCTCATGAATACGTGGCTATAGGGTCATTTATGCATGAACTTTTTTATATTGCATCGTAGTGTATGGCCTTAGGAGTGGACGGTGGCGAAAGTCAAAAACAACTCGGAGTATTGGCCATGAGTCGGCAGGTGGTGAAGGAGGAAAGGAAGGCATTCACATGCTCACGCGCAACCAGGTACCCGCTCGTCGAGTTTCGGGGTGTTCAACGGTGGTCCGACTAGGGTTGCTGATGCCTCTGCAGCTGAAAGAAGCATGCCTTTCCTTCACGATCCGGCGCAGCAAGAAAGCGAGCTGCTCTTCGTGGTCTCAGGCTTGTGCCTGCGTGAGAGACTTACAAAGGCCGTGTTTGCGCAAGGAAAAAAGGGACTCGGTCAGCACTCAGCAGCGTCTCGTGGAAATCAAGGGAATGTGGGTGTGTTTCACGCACGCGTTGCAATGTCTCCGAGTTCTGCGGGTTGACGAAAACTCTTGGTCGCGATGGAGATGGCCAAATCGATGTCACCCGCACAGACGTACTCGCGCAGAGACATCCGCGCCCTCGCCTCCGCCATGCGAATCATACTCTCTAGGTGTCGCACTGTGATAGGGAAAGAGCCTGTGGCGATCGATTCGCGTCGCATGTCCGCGAACAGTCGTGAGAGCTTCTCCGAGTCCAGGTCGTACAGCTTCGGACGGACCTTTTCGCGCGCATATACGATGTACTTGCAAAGGAGGTCTTGGGGGATCAGCTGGCAAAACGGCCCTCAGCTCACGTGAAGATAGACAGGATGAATGGGGTACGGATTTTCATTACCTCGGCGTCGAGTGTGGTGCCCACGTCCATCTCATCGCGCTCTGCGTCAAACTTTGGGTGGCTCTGCAGATGGCTGCCTACCACGAAACGCGCCAGGAGCTCGTCCTGTACTGGGTCGACCGTGTCCTTGACGACGCAGAGCACGTCGAGCCGAGACGAGCTAGGCAACGTGGGCTTGTACCGCCCAAGGATCGGATTCGCCGCCGCAACGATGGCGGAGCGTGCCTAAAGGGTCGTGACGATGCCGGCCTTGGATATCGAGATCGTCTGCTGCTTTTTTTTTGAAAGGGTTTTATATTCGGATAACTACACTAGTGCCGGGTAGCGGGAAATTTACCATTAACCCTACCGGTCAATTTCTGCGTAGTCACTTTTAGTGATTATCGTGAGCAGGCGCTTTTTCCAAGGGTAATAAGACGCGTACGACCGAAGAGGTCCTCGCCTTCTTCATCCGAAGGGTAGAGGTGGTGAGGAGGGTGGTAGAGATGAGTCACGACATGACAATGGAAGCCTTGAGGGTGATGGTGAGCTGGCTGGGAAGCCCGGAAACCTGGCACGTTTGTTACGACGGGAGGTCTGATTAGACTAATGTGTTGTGAGCTCTCCCAAGCCGTCTCCATACAAACTTATAGACTGACCGTGTCAACGTGTAAAACAACAACGGATATCGAGGCTAGCGATTGGGGACAAGCCTGGTCCTGACGTTTCATGTTGATAAGAGTAGGTGTGTCGTATCCCACCGTGGCGTTTCTCTAACCTACAAGAATGTCCCCTACTGTAAAATGCAACACTTACGTTATGAGGCACACCGTGTCAATGAAAGCCCATTAAACCTGTCAATATCAGACATATTCCGTCTCATGCGTTGGAGTTAAGGTTGTGGTGTACGTGCGAAGATTCCAGGCAAAACTCTTGGAATCCTCGTGGTAACCATTCGCTACAAGTACGGGTACGGGTGAGTGAAGGTGTGGGATCAAAGGTGATGCAGGGAAGGTGTCGAGGCCTGCGTCGTCGCTAGCGAAAGTGGCTCTGCTTAGTGGCCATGCATGCCTCGGCGGCCCGGTCCCACCGCACGCTCCACGATCGCGGCATGGGCTCGAATACTTCCTCGCCCTTCAGGCCAGAGTTGAAGTGCTCATTTGCCGCGCAATCACTGCGATAGATTATGATTATGCCGTGAGCAGCCTCGTCTTTCAGGGGTGAGAAAAGATCTATACTCCTCAATGTCGGGACCAAAGAGGTCCTCGCCTTCTCCAATTGTCTCCCGCACTAGTGACATCTCTCGTTGCGTCTCGTTCATCTGCACTGTCAGTTTTCTTGCTGAAGGATGCTGTTGCCATCGTGTAGAGGAAAGGGGGAAAAGCCCTCAGCTCTGCTTCCGGCAGGGCTATTGTCCACATCAACATATTCCTCATTCAGCTTTATCTTTTACGCGTAATCAAGAAAGTAGTGAATCGACAGCGTCGAAAGCGAACAACTTCTGATACAACATCACATACATACAACAGTTTGGTTTATAACCAGGACAGTCATGTCAGCGTCTAGTTCTGCTGTTTAAAGCGCTTCTCTATGACATCGCCGTTGAGCGTATAGCCATTCGCAGTGAACAGACGGCACTGCATGAACGGTGCCATATCGTAGATCTCGTGTTCTTTGGCCTGAGCAAGGGAGAGGGAAACGAAAGGTCATCAACCCCCATTCCGCGTGTGCAATGAACGTCGGCGACGCGTAAAATAGACCACATACCCGCTCGTCGAGCTCCGAGGTGTTCACGGTGACTAGTTCAGGCTGCTGGTGCCGCTGCAGCTGGAAGAAGCGTGCCTTTTCCTTCACGAGCTGGCCCAGCAAGTAAGCGAGCAGCTCTTCGTGATCTCGCGCCTGCGTGAGATACTTGCGGAAGCCCTATTGTGCAAGAGAATCGGTCAGCACTCAGCAACATATGGCGCAAATCAAGATTGATGAGGGTGTTTACTCACGCGTTGGAGCGTCTTCTTGATTGACATCTTCTGCGCATTAACGAAACTCTCGATCGCGACGGATATGGCCAAATCGATGTCGTCCGCACGGACGTACTCGCGCAGACACATCCGCGCGCTCGCCTCCGCCATGCGAATCATACTCTCTAGGTGTCGCACTGTGATAGGGAAAGAGCCTGTGGCGATCGATTCGCGTCGCAGGTCCGCGAACAGTCGCGAGAGCTTCTCCGAGTCCAGGTCGTACAGCTTCGGACGGACCTTTTCGCGCGCATATACGATGTACTTGCGAAGGAGGTCTTGGGGGATCAGCTAGCATAACGGACGTGAAGACAGACAGGATGAATGGGATCGGGATTTTCATTACCTCGGCGTCGAGTGTGGTGCCCACGTCCATTTCATCGCGCTCCGCGTCAAACTTCGGGTGGCTCCGCAGATGGCTGCCTACCACGAAACGCGCCAGGAGCTCGTCCTGTACTGGGTCGACCGTGTCCTTGACGACGCAGAGCACGTCGAACCGAGACAAGATAGGCTCGGTGAGCTCCACGTTCTGCTGGAACGGCAACGTCGGGTTGTACCGCCCGCGGATCGGATTCGCCGCCGCAACAATGGCGGAGCGTGCTTGAAGCGTCGTGACTATACCAGCCTTGGATATCGAGATCGTCTGCTGCTCCATGGCCTCGTGTATCGACGTCCGGTCCGCGTCGTTCATCTTGTCAAACTCGTCGATCAAGCAGTGGCCCTTGTCGGCGAGCACGAGCGCGCCACCCTCGAGCGTCCACTCGCGCGTGACGGGGTCCTTGCGCACGCTCGCCGTCAGACCAACCGCGGAGGCGCCCTGGCCGGTTGCGAAGACGGACCGGTGGGAGGTCTTCTCGACGTACTTGAGGAACTGCGACTTGGCCGTCCCCGGGTCTCCCAGTAGAAGTACGTTAATATCGCCACGGATGCGCAGCTTGCGGTTAACGTCCTTCATAACGCCGCCAAAGAGCGAGAGGGCTATGGCAGTCTTGATATCCTCGTGGCCGTAGATCGATGGCGCGATGGACTTGATAATGCGCTTGCGGATGCGCTCGTCCCGCGCGAGTGCACGGACTTCCCTTTCGTCGTCTTCTGTTAGACGGAAGGCGGCGAAGAGGTCCTCCTTTTTATTGATATGATTGGCTTCTATAATGGTTGAGAAGACGGGGAAGCCATTTTTGGCATTAAGCGATGCATCAAAGTTATTGCGGTAGATCCCCGTGACTTCCTGTTTGTTTTGTGAGCGGTTATATGACAGAGGAGTAGAAATTTTTAATACAATTTCCTCGCCCGGCTTAGCAGAGTCGATCAAGTCCCACAATAAAATGACTTCGCGATGACGGGGCAGGCGACCCGGAGGCACAGAGCCCGGAGATTCCTGCAGAGTCATCTTTTGATAATTTCTGTAGACGGTCTATGGGTTCGTCTGGTCAGCCTTCCGGCGGACGCTAGAAATAGCAATGGCGCCGGCGCGGTCTGACCTGCTCAGAGTTGACAGGGAATGGGCCCTTGCTCTCGCAATTCGGGCAGTAGCCAATTTTCACTTCCTTCGTGGCGTCTTGATAGAATGGGCCCAAGACGGCGTGGCACTTTTGGCAGTCGAACTTGACATACTTCAGCTGGGGGAATACCCCGGTCCGTCTGGTCACGACGCCAGACACGCGAACCAGGTTATTCAAGTTGCTCGTGCGGAGGTCGCGTAGAGACGAGCTCAGCGGCAGGTCCGTGATACGGGCGTGCACCTCGGAGTGGATGCGCTCGTAGTTGGGATAATACACGAGAATTGCAGCAAGAGCAACCTCGTCAAAGATGGTGAGTATAGCAGCCGGGGAGTTGGTAAGAAAGTAGGCAAGGATGGGTTTGGACAGCGCGAGGTGGAGGTATGAGACTTCTAGCGACTCGGAGTTGTCTACGAGCGGGCGTGCTCAGGGCATCATATCCTGGAAATGGGGAACGGACGCACTTTCACCGAGATTGCGGATACGCTGGCCATAGACCGAAGCGCCATGGTCGTCGACGTAGGTCATCAGAAACTGGCGGAAGTTCTTGACGATCGACCGTCGAACACGATCATTGGCGATCCACTCGACGATGGATTTCGCCTTGATGTCGCTCAGCTGCTCCAAGGGCACTTCCTGCTCTAAAGCGTCAGACCTAAAAACCACACGCGGTCCGCATGAGGACAAAATGGAAAACACACGTCTTCGATTCCTTCCATATCGTCCACATCCCTGCGCTCATCGTACTGACGACGGGCGCGTGTGCGCGTCCCGGAGAGCAGTCCGGACTCATCGTCATCTTCGGCGCCGACATCATCACTATCGAAGAAGGACGGTGCATGGCTCCGATTGGCGGCGCGCATGCCACGGCGGCTTCCACGCTCCATGCGATCGCGCTGTCGCATCTTTGCCTCTGCCGCGCGTCGCGCCGCCGCGGACATGGGTTCAAAGACTTCCTCATCATCCACGCCAGAATTGGAGTACGTGTCAAGTAGCCCATGTGCTGCGTAGTCACTTTTTGGTGATTATCGTGAGCAGGCGCTTTTTCCAAGGGTAAAAAGACGCGTACTCCTCAATGCCAGGACCAAAGAGGTCCTCGCCTTCTTCATCCTCGTCTTCAGCATCGATGACATCTCTCACTGCGTCACGTTCGTCCGCACTTTCGCCGTCTGTATCGGAGAAGGGTGGAGGTGGTGAGGAGGGTGGTAGAGATGAGTCACGACGTGACAACGGAGGCCTTGAGGGTGATGACGAGCTGGCTGGGAGGCCCGGAGACCTGGCACGTTTGTTACGACGGGGGGTCTGATTAGACTAATGTGTTGTGAGCTCTCCCAAACCATCTCTATACAAACTTACGGACTGACCATGTCAATGTCAACATGCAAAACAACAAGAATCGATATCGAGGCACGAGACGCGTCAATTTGACGGAGTTTGAAAGCGTGTCAACTCCGATGATTTCACTGGCCGCAGTTGTGGTCACCCCTACTTGGCTACTGGGTGCGTGAGCGGATGAGTGCAGCGCTTAGAATAGATTGGGGACGTTTCGTTGATAAGAGTAGGTAGTGGCGTATTCGCACCGTGGCGTTTCTCTTACCTACGGGAATGTCCCCTGCTGTAGAACGCAACACTTCACGTTATGATCATGCAAGGCACACTGTGAAAGCCGGGGTCTAATCTCTCGTTAAACCTGTCAAACACATTTTGTCTCATGCGGTTGGCGTTAAGGTTATGCTGTACGCATGGTGTTGGGTGCGAATATTCCAGGGAAAAATCTTGGTATACTCGTGGTAACCCACAACTACGGGCACGAGTGAAGGTGTGGGATCAAAGGTGATGTACCGCGCTCGCGATCACCTTCCATCCGTTGAATAAGGTTCTCAAGTCCGGCGGCGCGTGCTGAAAACCGTTATACTGTATGAACCCCATCTTTAACCCTTGAAGCTGCCCGACTTGTACGCTGGAGACCTGGGCTAAGCAGCGGCAGCGGGAGACACATCTGTATGTTCCCAAAGGCTTTACTGTCTGAGGCTTGCTGGCACAATTGGGAGTGTCGATACTGAGGCTGTTGAACTCACAGAGATTGAGAAGCACGAACCAGGGGGAGCGTTGTCGGCCACGAACGCCGAACCTGCCCCCACCGAGAGCACCGCCAGCGTCGAGCTCGCCAGAGCGGCTGAAGGAGCCACATCAGCGAAACCCGAGGCGTTGGAGCTTTGGGCAGGAGGAAAAGATGAGTGCAGGTTCGAAATGGCACCACAAGACGACCACTCATGGACGAGCGAGTGCTTGAAGCACCACCGCCACACAGGGACACGATCGAATGTGGGCATGAGTGCGACATGGTGCCGCAAGAGGGCACAAGGGAGGGCGAGCGCATACTTGAGGTGCTATTGCAAGGCCCAGACAAAGCGCAAACACGAGCACGCGTTACTGATGCAATAGGACATGACATTGGCCGTCGAGAGAGGCGTGTTCACGGCGGCCGGACTCGGGTTGCTGATGCCCTGTAGCTGGAAGAAGCATGCCTTTCCTTCACGATCTGGCGCAGCAAGAAAGCGAGCTGCTCTTCGTGGTCTCAGGCTTGTGCCTGCATGAGATACTTGCAGAGGCCCTGTTTGCGCAAGGAAAAAAGAGACTCGGTCGGCACTCAGCAGCGTCTCGGGCAAATCAAGAGAATGTGAGTGTGTTTCACGCACGCGTTGGAATGTCTCCGAGTCCCTGGATATATTTGCGAGCCCACTGTTGCAGTAATGTCACGAAGAGGGCAGATGCGATGCTGAGTACAAGGCTCATTAGCCACATTTCATTGACACAGATAATTGCACTGCAAGAGGATGGTTGGGTCGCGGACTGCGTAGGGAGGGTGCTATTCGCGGAACCGGCAAGCTGTTGCCAGTGCGAAATCTGGCCAAGAAGGACTACTGTCTGATTTCCGGTATCGGGTGACAGCTTTCGATGATAAGAGTGGTAACGACTGCGGAGAAAAAACCGGTCTTCCGGGTTGTCATTAGGACCTGACGGCGAGATCAGGAGATTAGGACTTACGAAATACAATCAGAGCGTTTGCGTTTTCCTTCCAGGCTTCGGTGATACGTTTGTCGCTCTTTGACTACCTCCATATAGGTAATCATCTCTTTCTCCGAATGTAATAAAGTCATTAGGGGATGCAATACCCACCGAACCGACGTACGATCATTACTCATCTGGCCTCCCACCGGCCGTGAATAAGTAGTTGAGATCGATAGCTGGCCCAGACATCGCCATACAGCTAGTGTAGTACGTGATATGATGAAGAAAGAGATAACTTAGGAACTGTTGAGTTTCGAACTAAACAGGATTGACAGCTAACATTCAAAGTCACGCTTTATGATGGTCGCTACCAACTCCGTTCACGACTGTGGGCGATGTACCACTGATTCAGAAAGACAAAACAGTGATTTCTCTAGTGACAACAAATGACTTCATAGGATTGATATGACTCGGAATGGCGGCGTGTTGGGAAAGAGAGTGAAACTCCGGTATGACAAATACAGGCGATTGGATTCCGAAGTCACCCTCAATATTTCTCGCTTCGTATCACCCACCACGACACATTTTTCTATCGAAGAAAAAAAAAAGTCATGATCACGTTGACAGTTCTGCACCGATTACAAGCGGTTACGCGCCGTGCGACCACTCTCTGCATATTTCATGCAACCAACGCATCTTCTCTGCACTCTTGCGTCCGAGGCGTGCCCCCACACGCCCGCGACCTCCGCTACGCCACTCCTCGCTGAGCACCTCAAGTCGCTTAATCGCGAGCACGCACGTCTCGACACGATACCGGACATCCAACCTGCGGCGAATAGTAGACTGTTTCTGTCAGCACTCATTCGTGTCGCTAGGATGGAAAGAAATCGAGCACTGCTTACTGTGAGGGTGTTTGACGGCAGTGAAGGTTCAGCGCGGTGAGGTTCGACGTCCCATCGCCACCCGACCAGAATTGGGCCGTTAATAGCGGCAGCACCAAATGTTTCGAGGTACACTTGCCACAGACACGCATCCCAGTCTGCAGCACGCGGCGCAGCAGGTGTTGGCACGAACGCAAACCGCTCCATACACCACAATGAGTGATCACGTGGGATGAGCAGGGGGGCGAGCATAGCAAGGGCGGCGGGGCGTCTCTTGTCTGCAGCGATCCCTGTCTTGGGTCTCGGCACAGCCGCCTGCACAACGACAGGCTCGCGTACGCGCGCCGTAGATAACGATGGGATAGAAGTGAGTGGCGGTGGCCCCGGGGTCCCAGGAACGAGGAGCAGGGTTCGTGTAGGCGCAAAGAGCCGAGCGAGATTGAGGAACACGTTTGGCGCCTCTGGGGTCATCGGATCCAGATGGAGCATATGTAACGAAAGGCGGGAGGCATTAAGCATCGGGTGGTGAAGGAGATCTGTCAAAGCGGGATGATGTCGCGAATTATGGGTCGACGCTTGGGGTACGTGGGTCACTACGACGAGAGACGTCGGACCTATTGACGATATGAGAGAGGAAGACGCCGTATACAAGAGCATTACCCGGCCAACGATTTGTCCAGGAGGGTACCCAGTCGAGGTTCGTTTCGAGAGCCCAAAGACAAGCTGTTACCTCGTGAGGATGTGGGTCGACTTCAGAGCTATAGGTGAACGGGCCAAAATGTGTCGGGGGAGGATGCAAGGAAACAAGTTTGGCCAGACGCGCAGCGGGTGACAAAAGGTTAATACCAGACAGTGCAGATGAATGAGTTTGTGGGGCTGTTGTAGGTTGCGGGGTTGTGAAAAAAGATACAGAATAGCCACGGTAAAGCGAGGCCGAGAAAAAGGCCAAGCTGATGACGATGTAGCTTAAGAGCATCCAGCGAAATGAGTTGGCCCAGGTATGCGGACGAGAGAGAGAAGCATCGGAGACCGGCAAGAGAGTGTCTTTGAGAGGGCCCCGGATCGAGTCCCTGGCATCAGCGGGTTCCAGATTCGATGGGAGAGTAGATGACTGAGAGCACTTCTCGACACTACTAGAACTAGTAAACGGCCTCGACTCACGATGACGAGGGTGGGAATTCAAGGCGGAGAGATGACTCTGCACGCTTGCAGAGCGAAGGGCCATGTCGAAGTTCAAGTCGAAGAGGAAGATGTGTCATGTGACGGGAGCGATCACATGACAGATGACGGGGAATTGGTTGATAGAGAATTCCCACGGTGGATGGTCGGCTCATCTCCTCATTTCGCCTTGCTCGTCTCGCCTTCAAAAATTTCGGGTTAACATATGACATGATCCTACGCTCTTCTCGTTCTCATTCTCTTTTTGACCCTTGTCATCACAATCACCATTTTCAACGACAACACCAACAACAACAACTGCAACAACAAACTCAACAAAAGCAAGCACAATACCACCCTTCTCGTACACCACCCTCAATGCCTTCATCTCGCCCTTTGCGCAACAAGTATAGCTCACAAGCACTCACCCCATCTCCTCTCCGCAGAAAATCTTTCATGCCTCCAGATTCGGATCTGGATGAGGACTCTGACCTCGACCACTGCTCAATGGAGCCTGATGACATATTTGGCCGCTCGTCTACTTCTCCTGCCAAACCTCTCAGAACCCTCCCTGGGCGAGATTCACGAGCCCCAAAGTCATCAGTGAACAAGGGTCGAACCGTCCTACCTCCGACTCCTGTGGAGGATGACGGGGGTCTTTTCCTCTCCACCGGCTCCTCCTCCCTTTCAAAACCAAAGGTCACATCTCGACTCTCCAACCCCAGACTCAAGCGGGCCATGATGCCACCACCACCACCCCCAGCGCTCACAAGCCCACGATCTTCCACATGTACAACAGCTATCCATACCCCGGCTACCTCGACTCTAACCACAAACTTCCCTACATCGCGCGATATTCCAGCGTCGTCCGGCACTGTCGGCACCAAGCGGAAGCCAACACCACTACCCGTCACAGCTCCTTATCCAAAGGGCGGCATGACACCCCTTGGTGTAACCAAGGCCGCTGGAGCTGGCTTCTTTGGTCGTCTCGCTCCTCTTCCCGCGCCGAAATTCCGAACCGAACATTCTAGCCGAGAGACGGAGGGTCTGTTGCGTACCGAGTCAGCGACACTCGCTCGCCTACGGATAGACAAGGAGGAGAGCGATGCTATCCTTGGTGAGGAGGAGGAGGCCGTCGACGTGTCCCCTGGTGGCCACATTACCAAGCGGCTGGCCCGTAGCCGACCAGTAAGCCAAGAGTTGATGGACAGCACCGGAAGTGGTTCACACGTGAGTCATAGTGTTTACCATATGTGGAGGTATTATTGAAATGTGGTCTAGTTACTACTTCAGACCTTCGCTGCCGCAAAGCCAAAGCGCAGATCAACCACGTCCAGTGTCGCATTCCCTTCTACACGCTCTGCTACCTCATCCACATCTTCATCACCCATGGCGTCCCCCAGGCCTCGGCAACGTATAATGCATGCCAGCAACGCGCCTAGTTCGTCACGTGGTAGACGTGATGATGCCAAGTTCCTGGCGCGCACGCGAAAACCCTCCATCTCGCAGCTAGGCTCTCCCACCAAGCGTGTCGAGAGCTCCGGTAGTGCGACACTCTTCTTTGGTCCTGCCATTCCCAGCCGCACGGGATCCTCAGCAACACCAGCGCGCCCCCGACCAGCCACAGTCATAGCATTCGAGTCGCCAATGAACGCGAGCCGTGCACCGGCACTTTTTCGACCTCAGCCTATCTTTGGATGTCCGTACGCCGCTTCTCGACACAGCTATGCTGGGCCAGGCTCGCCGTTTGTAAACAGATCTGGCGAAAGCGAGGTTGGCGGCAGCTGGGCGTCACCGGCTACTCCCTCTTCCCCTACATCAGAATATGTACCCTCGCGTGAGGCCGAAATGGGCGAAATCTCTGACGAGGATGACAGTGACTTTGCCCCAGTCGATGTGGACATACGCGCGATGGATGATCAGGGCGCGGAGGACCTTTTTTTCAGCAGCAGCAGCTTTGTGCAGTCACGCGATATTGGTGCAGACACCAGTTTCGGGTGGGACAACACCCCCATCGTCTCCCCCCTCACTGTCAACGTGATGCAGAGTACACCATCACCCCGTTCCAAGGTTGCTCCGGTTGCATCCAAGCTCGAGAAGAAGTATCGGCCGCGGGACTCGGGCATCGTCTTGTCCGAGGACGAGAGCAATAGCACTGTCCCCAATGGCGGGCCCAAGTTTGTACCACCAGCGCCACGGCACCGATATACCCTTGGCCGCTCCGAGTCAGTGAATCTCTCAATGCCGCCCGCGTCCACGAGTGTGAGCACACTCGGAAGTGGCAGTTCCGATCAGGAGCTCATCACGCCGGTCTTTGGTCCGTCCACAAGCTCCGCTTGGCCCCTCTTAAACTCTTCCTCTACTGCCTCATCGCTCGGTGTACCAGATGTCGGGTCAGTCGATGCCTTCATCTTGAACACACTCGTGCAAGCGGAGCGGCGCGGCGAGCACTTACAGTCGTTGGGCGCTGACGGAGGCAGTGGTATGCGTCCACCCGGTACTCCACAGAAGCGAGTCAAGACAGCCGTAGTATTTGGTGGTGCACGACTGTGGCAAAGCGCTGTTGCGAGTAAGATCGGCTTGGACTTTGGAAACGATGAAGACGAGGACGAGAATGAAGAAGGATGCGCCAAGGGTAAGGCCGACAAAGCCAAAGCCAAGCGGAATAAGAAGATGCCACGCAAGAGCTTGCCGGCGGCATTCCCGTTGCTCTCGAAGGCTAGCCGCAGCCGTGGCCGTGCAGCAGGCGCAGAGGACAGCGACGACGAGATTAGAGATGCTAACCTAACCGAACGGAAGGCATTATACGATGGGCTCGGTCTTGGGCGGCCTGGTGTCAGTAAAGCCGCGGGTACAGGATGGTTGTTACGCAGAAGTAGTAGCGGCGCCATCTCAAGCGCTACAACTGGCAGCGGGAGTATGAGCGGGGACGGTAGCCCCAGTGGGGCAACAAGTACTATTCAGAGTGCGTCTTAACATCCCCTTTTGCTTCGTCCCGCACCGGAATTCATAGGTTTATGTAACAGGCTGGCAGCTTCCACCCCCGCGTATTCCACCAAGGCTATCCCCAATCAAGTCGAGCCTTCCAAACCACCTCTCCTTGAAGCGAACCGCGTCCAATTCGTCAAATGCATCGACAGCAACGACGCTGCCCTCGCCCACAAAGCGCCGGCAGACGCAGCTTCAGCCGCAAGGAAATGACGTACGCGACAAGCGGGCCTCGCTGGGCGGCCTCAGCTCCTCTTTAGACACCTTCGCGCAACAGGGCAGGTTCGAGCGTGAGTTTGTCGAGATAGGGGAGTTGGGCAGCGGCGAATTTGGAAAGGCGATGAAAGTGCGGCGACAAGATGGCACTTCGACCTCAGGCACGAGTAGAGACATAACGGCGGTGAAAAAGTCAAAGCGGTTCGAGGGCGTGCGACACGGGTGAGTTTTCTCCTGAATTTTCCTTTCTCCCTTCCGTCCCCTTTCCGAAGGTCATGGCGTCTGTCCTCTGCCTGATAAGCTCGAGGGGATAATCATATCGATTCGACTATTGGGACTATCGTCCTGTTTTTTTGTCTGTTTGGCTTTGATGGCTCAGGGCCGCTGGGGGACGGCGTGCCTTGCCCTTGCATCCATGTATCCTGTCATTTGCAGGTCACGCACATGTGACCACAAAATGATACTCTGCTCAACTGACAGAGTGACTGAACTCTTTTTCATACAGGTTTCGGCTACGTGAGGAGGTCGAGATTCTCCATCATCTGTCCAGCACGTATGCGATGGCAAATGGCCCAGGCACGCGACACCCAAACGTGCTGGCGTACATCGATAGCTGGGAACAGGATGACACTCTGTACATCCAGACGGAGTTGTGCGAGTTTGGCAACTTCGCTCACTTCCTTTGGGAGTACGGCCGGGCCTTCCCCCAGCTCGACGAAGCCAGGGTGTGGAAGATTATTGCTGACTTGAGCAACGTACGTGTCAGAGTTTTCTCCTTTTGTCCCTGATCGGCTTTTGGCTTAGCCTCAGTGCCAAGCCACGGACCGTATGAGGGCGAGGCGAGCCGTTGGTCGGTCTGGAACCAAGCTGACATGGGCGCTGTTTGTTTTCCATTTTAGGGTCTCCACTTTATTCATGGCGCCGGTGTCATCCATTTGGATCTCAAGCCCGCCAACATCTTCATCACGCGCGAGGGGCGGTTCAAGATTGGCGATTTCGGAATGGCGTCCTTGTGGCCTCGGCCGGTGTTGACGTCGCCGGCAGGCCCGGAGGCATCTTTGCGTGCGGTCAGGACGGCTTTTGAGCGCGAAGGTGATAAACAGTATCTGGCACCGGAGGTATTGCAAGGCCATTACGGTAAGGCCGCGGATATGTTCAGGTGCGCTTCTCTGCTTCACGTACTAATGATGTCCGAATTAACCGAGAGTTACAGCTTTGGAATGACTGTGCTCGAAACGGCGTCGAACGTTGTCGTACCTGGAGAGTGAGTGTTTTTGCATCACCCTGAAACATTTTTGAACCAAGCGTTGACTCTCGCTTGCTATTTTTACTTCCGACTCGCCCACGTGTGCATCTTGTTCTCCTATCATCACAATTATTTATAGGGGCGAGCCGTGGCACCGGCTTCGACAAGACGACCTTTCGCAGGTTGACTTTCCCGCAGAGACGTCGACAGAGCTGCGTGAACTGCTTATCGCGCTGCTACGCTCCAATCCAGCTGCACGGATCGACAGCGGGGGCGTGTGCTTGCACCCTGTGGTGATGCAAACCCGCGCTGCGATGGAGCGGCTGATGGAGGAAGCGCAGCGCGCGGGTGAGCCACCATTTACGGCGTCTCCGCTTGCAGGAGTGCCTGTGGGCTTTCTCGCAGGAGTGTTGGGCCATGATCCAACAGTGGCTGTAACCACCACGGACACAAGCGCCGGAGACGCGATGGACGTAGGCGCGTAGATGGGCACAGGAACCAACGACCTCCACCCAGCTGCCGCCAACAGGTCTAGGTTTGCCACGTCGTGCCTTGATCTCCGTTTTCGCGCGATGGAAGCGCGACGAGGTGGTGGTCATTTCCCGTCCCCCCTCCGTGCCCCTGGCTTTGTATTTGCTCATTCGTACCAATTCTGCTTCCCTATTCTGCACCACTCACATTTTTGCTTACCGTCCGTGCGTCGTGTGACCTCGCGCAGGACCTTACTCGTTTCGTTTTGGTTGTCTCTTGATCACTACCACCCACCCACCATCACCATCGTAATCATCATCATCATCATCATCATCATCGTCATCATCGCCAATCATCATCACAACCGGAGCCAGAGCCTTTCCGTCTTCTCACCGCATTCCTCCCGATGCCGAACAGAAGTACCCATTGCCTGCGAGTTTGGATGAAGGGTCGCTACTGCGTCAAGTTCGATCGGAACATTGATGCGGTCCCATCGGGAGCGTACCTTGTGCCTAATTCTCGGTGCTACGCTTCACTGGAGCGCCACTAACTATTCAAAATTGGGTGGACGATTGGCTACTCTCTCGGGCGATGGCTGAAACACGCAAGGCATAGACATACATTTCATTTTTTTTTCTGCAGTTAAAACCCATTGACCTATCCCCTACATGACTACATGCATACAATCCATTCTATTATATATACAGACAGATAAGTTGAGTATGAGACAAACTGGAATTTGGTTTGTTAGTTGCTTTTGAATACGTACGCCCTATTGATGCTTTGCTACGAGTACCCTTTTCTTTTCTTTTGTCCCCACTCTAGTAGTTGTTTCGTGTGCAAAATATAGTATGTCAAGTTCGAAGGGAATGAAAAGTGCGAAAGGAACGGACGGGGAGGGTGATAAAGAGGAGGGACGGCGACGGGTGAGATCAAGATGGGAAAGCGTGGGATCGGGGTGTGAAATTGAAAATTATGTATGTGTATGGAAGGTAGGGCGGGCGGCAGAGACTGACGGCAGCGGTTTTGCCGAGGGAATGTGGACCCGAGAGGGAGGCGGAGCAGGGATGAGGAGGAAGAGAGGTGGGGAGGGAGGAGGAAGACGAGGAAGAGAATGTTGATGGGGGACGATCAGAAAGTCGGGTCGGGAGATCGTTTACTGTGAGAAAAGAAATACAGTAAAAGAGTTTTGTTTAAATTTACGGCGTCGTGGGTCGATCTCGATCTGTGCGTGAAAATATCACAAAATAAAATATTGTTTCGTGCCGTTGATTGGCCTTTGCTTTGCCTCACTTAACCGCCTTATTTCTCTCCTTCCTTCTCTTTTCCTCCCTCTCCGTCTCTTCCCCCATCCCATCCCCTCCTTCCCTTCTTCCCGCGCCCTTTAAGGATTATGCTAGTTGGCGACGACTCCGGCTCGCTGACCGCCTCTTTCTCCCCCTCCGCATCACAGGCACCCGTACCTTCATCCCACCACCGCTCCTACATTCCCTCGCTCATTCCACCCGGCGTGGATCCGGCAAAGGTAGACTCCAAAATGTTCTACACATACGTGCCCAACACCATCAAGACTCGCAAGCGCACCACCCCCGGGCAGCTCGAGATCTTGGAAAGCGTGTTTGTCAACGACAAGAAGCCCAACGCGCCGAGGCGCAAAGAACTCGCTAAGAAACTCAAGATGTCCCCCAGAGAGGTCCAGGTATGCATCGTCATCATCGTCCACCACGTTCTCATTCTCACACGGTGCTCTTTCCCCTTTTACTCTCTCCCGCCATTTCCACCTCTTCCTACCTTCTTCTCTCCTCCTCCCCCTCGATACCAAAATATCACCTGACCTCCCATCACGTTTCACGAATAGGTGTGGTTTCAAAACAGGCGCGCCAAGGAAAAAAAGTCGTTTGCCAAAAAAGATGCTTCGCCTACCTCCCCCGCCTCCTCTGCTAGCGTGAATGTCGTCTCCGCTGCCACAGCCCCCATCACCTCCGTCGCCACCGATGGCTCATCCTCCCCGGAGGCTACGCCAGACGTTGTTGCAGAGTCGGTGCCTCCGCCATCAGGCCCATCTCTCGTCACCAAGATCGAGTGTCAGACGCCCGAGCCGTCTCCACGCGAATCTCACATTGCATCATGGCAACCCCCGCAGACACCCCCCACAAACGATTCGCTTGATCAGCAACAACAACTACGCCACGCCACCCCTACTCGCTCTCTTCCCGAGGCAAACTCTTCGGCGTACGGTCTCCGTCGCAGTTCCCTCCCTGTTCTCAGCCTTGTTCCCCCGCAAGAACCATCGCCGCCACAGTTGTCATCCTCGACACTCCCACCACACACCCATCAGCTTCCCTCGAACCAAAACAACTATCATTTGGACGCCTCCTTCCCTTCTGCCGTGCTGCCCCCCCACCTGCTGCACCATCGCCGTTCCACTGGTGCGCTTGCGGAACATCCCTATGCTTTACCCATTCACCGCTCCTCTGCCACTCACAGAGATTATCCGCCGCCCTCTGGCCCACCCCCTGGCTTGTCACCACCCCAACCAGCACCGTACATGCGTGCCTCCATCTCAGAGGGTATGGATAGGCCCGGCCTCCCCCCGAACCGCTTTTCACAGTCTGGCGGCCTTGGCATATATGGCCCGCAGACACACCACTCGGCGCGGTTCCACCCCTTCCAGTCGCAGTCACGCCGCCCGAACCTCGCACATCGTGCATCAGTCCCGGCCATTTTCCATGCCCCCGACTCTCACACGCAGCACATCTCGGCACCTCCGATGCCGCCCATGCCATCTTTCCCTCCTACGCCAACCGGTGCCGTGGCGCTCGATGAGCAGCAGCAGCAGGATGCGTTCGCATGGAACAACCCAGATCCGTTCGGCGCCGGCGCTGCCGCGGTGGCGCTCGCGCCAGACGCGGGGTATTCGTTCGGTATGCCGCCTTCTGTTTCGACGACAGGTGTGGCACCAACCAGCGGCTACCAGTTTCCCGAGCGCAAGCCCTCTGTTGCTTCCTCGGAGATCGACTCGGAATATACCTTTACCATGGAGGGTGGCGTATACCGACGCTCGGCTGGGTCCGTCGTCTCGCTTTACGGCACGGCGAGCGACACGGGCACGACGATTAGCACTGGGAGTAGCGCTGGTCCGTACTTTTCAGACGTCACCAGCGAGGGCCGCGACGTTGATGAAGATGGCCGGCGAATGTCGTGTGTATCAACGAGTGAGATGTTGAGCAGGCTACGCGTGGGTGGTGGCCCGGCGGGGGAGTGTAGCCCAAGCCCCGCAGGGGCCGGCAGCGACGGGTATGCGTCTGAGCATGGGACTGTCACTTATCCTTCGCCGTCATCCGACTGCGAGCGCCTTAACTTGAGTAGCGTGGGGGTAGGCCAATCGTCCATTCCCCCCAACACGAGCGGGAGCTCGGAGCTTGCTCTTGCTCTTCATTCGAACGAGAGTGTGAGTGACTTCGATTTCCCAATCCGGTGTCAGAACGACCGACTAATTGATTGCCTTTGCCTACAGTCCCCTTACACGCCGCCACCTGCATTCAAGTTCACGGAAGCGGACACGCATTCATCGCCGCAGCCTCAGATGGCACAAGAATACCCCTCGTACAGCGTGGCCACCTACGGCGGCGGCGGCGAGTATTCACACCCTCATGTAAATGGCTATCCTGCGCCGGCGTATCCCAACACGTTTGATGGCACAGAGAGCAGGAGCATTTATCCACAACCCGTGCCGTCACCCAGCATAGCAGATGACTATACTGCTGCCACGAGGTACACATAGGGTGCTCTGTCAAATATTCAGCTTCTAGGCGCATTTGTCCCTTCTAATTCTTCAACTCACATATTTTTCCCCCTTGTTGTGATCAAGTGTTGATATCCTTGGCGATCTCTTTTTTTTTTTTTTTTTTTTTCTTTTTCTTCTTTTTCTTCTTCTTTTTCTTCTTCTTCTTCTTCTTCTTCTTCTTCTTCTTCTTCTTCTTCTTCTTCTTCTTCTTCTTCTTCTTCTT
>Ga0137397_10001058_pt1 | contig 19177 bp, 17 predicted proteins | sample czorhiz116metaG_FD_106658 | JGI IMG/M metagenome (GOLD analysis project Ga0137397, IMG submission 106658) | Vadose zone soil microbial communities from Angelo Coast Range Reserve, California, USA - czorhiz1.16 metaG | ecosystem: Environmental > Terrestrial > Soil > Vadose zone | place: USA... | reverse complement strand
GGTCGAGGATCTGTTTCGCCGGCGCGGTGACGAGCTCGCGGCCGTGATCGTCGAGCCGTACGTGGGGAATGCCGGATTCATTGCTCCCGAGGCGGGCTTCCACGAGACGCTGCGAGCGCTGTGCGATCGCCACGGCGCGTTGCTGATCTTCGACGAAGTGATGACGGGGTTCCGTGTCGCGGCCGGGGGGGCGCAGCAGCGGCTGCGGGTGCGGCCCGATCTCACCGCCCTCGGCAAGATCATCGGCGGCGGGATGCCGGTGGGAGCGTACGGTGGGCGCGCGGATCTGATGCGGCTGGTCGCGCCCGAGGGGCCGGTCTACCAGGCCGGCACGCTCGCGGGGAATCCGGTGGCGATGGCCGCGGGTTTGGCGACACTCAAGGAAACCGAGCGGCCCGATTTTTACGAGACGCTGGAGCGGCGAACCGCGCGCTTCGTGGCGGGTATAGGGGACGCGGCGCGCCGGCACGGTGTGCCGGTCGCGACGGGGCACGCGGGATCGATGTGGGGGATGTACTTCGCGCCCGGCCCGGTCAAGAACTTCGCCGAGGCCAAGGCCGCGGACACCGCACTGTTCGCGCGCTGGCACCGGGCCGCGCTGGCGCGTGGCGTGTTCCTCGCGCCCTCGGCGTTCGAAGCAGGATTCGTCTCCAGCGCGCATACCGATGCCGACATCGACGCCACCATCACACAGCTCGACGCGGCGCTGGGCGAAGCGCGGGCTCGCTAGCGCTCTCGCCCTCGCCGGGGCTTGTGGGCGGCCGCAACCCGCTCCGCTCACCCCCGGGGCCGAGCCCGAGCTGCGCGTCGGTCTCGTCACCGGTGCGCCCAGCGTCGTGCTGGGGGGCGATGGAGAGCTGTTCATCACCGACGACTCGAATGGCGAGCCGGTCGGGTCGATCCCGGCGGGTGCGGCATGGACGGTCGTCGTCGACACGCCGGGTCTCCGCCTCGTGAAGCCGGACGGCTCGCGGGGCGAGCGGCGCGGCGGCATCTCCGCGGTGAATGTCACGGAGAACCGCTTCGCCATGACGAACGGTCGCCGGTATCGTGGGCGGTTGAACGTGCTGCGCGATCCCGCGGGACTCACCTTGATGAACCGCGTGCCGGTCGAGAGTTACCTCGCGGGTGTCATCGGCGGGGAGCTGGGACCACGACGAGCCGACGAACGCCAGGCGATGCTCGCGCAAGCCGTGGTGTCGCGGACGTTCGCGCTCAAGAACCGGGGCCGCTGGGAACCGCAGGGCTTCGACGCTTGGGCCGATGTACGGGACCAGGTCTACACCGGGATCGGGGGCGAGACGGCCGACGTGTGGGGCGCGCTGCGTGCCACCCGGGGGGAGGTGCTGCGCTATCGCGGCGATCTGATCTACGCCTACTTCCACTCGACCTGCGGGTTCTCGACCGCCGGTGCAGACGAGGCATTCAAAACCGCCCAGACGCAGCCCTACTTGCGCCCGATCTCGGACGCGTCCGGGGGCGGCCACTACTACTGCGAGCTCTCCCCGCGGTTCCGCTGGCGCGAGGAATGGGATGGCGCCAAGCTGCGCGCTATATTGTCGCGGACGCTTCCCGCGATGATGAACGCGGACGGTGGCGGGCTGCAACGCATCACGGACATCGAAGTGACCCGCAAGACGGCCTCGGGCCGGGTCGGCGAGCTGCGCATCGTGTTCGAGCACGGCGACGTGCGGGTGCCTGGCCCCGACGTGCGCGCGGTGCTGCGGCCGCAACCCGATCAGCTGCTCGGCAGTACGTCCTTCGCGCTGTCGGTGACGAAGGATGGCGGCCAGGTCAGCCGGCTCATCGCAACGGGCGCGGGATGGGGACACGGCGTGGGGTTTTGCCAGTGGGGCGCGGTGGGCCGGGCCCGGGCGGGTCAGGACTACCGCACGATCGTCACCACCTACTTTCCGGGGACCAATGTTGAGCGCCTTTACTGAGGCGGTCAGGCGGTCAGGCGGACGGGCGGTCTGTCTGGCCGCGATCCTTCTGGCCGTTGTACGACCGGACCGCGTGTCCGCCCAGGGCTTCCTCTCGAAGTTCTCGTACGACAACCTGAAGCCGAGCGCCCTGCAGCTCGATCTCGGGCCGGTCGGCGGGAACAACATCCGGGGCACGCTCACCGGCGGCCTGCGGCTCGACTATGGGTTCATTGCGCCACATGTGCGCGTGCTGCTCGGCGTCTCGTTTTTCAAGGCCGACTTCAGCTCGGCGGCGCGCGCCCGCTTCGAGCAGCGGCTCAGGAGCGTCGTGATCGACCCGTCGGCGGACGACACCATCCGCCTGGGCCGCATCAGCTGGAGCGACGTCACGGGGGACGTGGACCTGCAATACGTCCTGCCCCAGGGTCGCGCCGTGACGACCTACCTGGGGATCGGGCTCGGCGCCCACATCCGGCACGGCAGCGGCCCGGCCATCAACGGCACCTTCGTGCAGGACGCGCTGAACTCGATCACGGCGGGCCTGAACGGCACGATCGGCGCCGAGGTGGGGGCCAAGCGGTGGCGGTTCACCCTCGAGGCCCGCGGCGTGCTGTCGAGCGGCCTCTCGACCGCCTCGCTGCGCAGCGGCGTGATGTACCGCTGGGCGGGGACGGCAGGCAAGGCACGGGGGACGGGGCAGTGAGCGACCCGGTCCGTGTCGCGGTGATCGGCGCAGGCGCCATTGCCCAGGTGGCGCACATCCCGGTCCTGCGGCGCCTACCGGGGGTGGAGGTCGCCGCCATCTGCGACTCGGACCTCAGCAAGGCCCAGGCGCTGGCGGCGCGCTTCGACGTCAAAGAGACCTTCGACGACATCGAGGAAGTGCTCAAGTACACCCGCCCCACGGCGGTCGCCATCTGCACGCCGAATCACCTGCACGAGATCCACATCGTCTCCGCCCTCGCGGCCGGCGCGCACGTGCTGTGCGAGCGGCCGCTCGCGCTCACCATCGCCGGGGTGGAGCGGGTGCTCCAGGCGAGCGAGAAATACGGCCGGCGAGTGATGGTTGGGATGAACCACCGCTTCCGGTCCGATGTGCAGGCGGTGCGCGGCTTCCTCGCGGGCGGGGACATCGGCGTGCTGCAGGCGATTCGCTGCGGCTGGTACACGTTCCAGCCGAGCCGCAACCTCGTGGCGTGGCGGCTGCGACGGCAGGAGGCGGGCGGCGGCGCCTTCCTCGACCTCGGACTGCAGCTGCTCGACCTCGGGCTCTGGCTCGCGGGGTGGCCGGCGGCCAAACGCATCGCGGCGCACACGATGGGGCAGGGGAAAGACAGCGTGGAGGACATGGCGACGGCGCTGGTGGTGTGCGAGAACGGCGTGTCGCTCTCGATCGACGTGAGCTGGCGTCACATGGGCGAGGCCGAGCGCTTCTGGTTCGACCTGGTCGGGACCAAGGGGTCGGCCCGGGTCCAGCCGTTGCGGGTGTTCAAGGAGATGCACGGGTCGATCACCGACGTGACGCCCACTGGGGCAAGCGGGCGCGAGACGCCGTTCGCGCAGTCGTACCGCGCCGAGTGGACGTATTTCCTCGCCGTGATGAAGGGGGATGTGAACGCCCCGCCGCCGCGCGACCAACTCGCATTGCACCGCGTGCTGGATGCCGTCTATCGCTCGGCCGACGAAGGGCGCGACGTGCTCCTGTGACGACGCCGACCCGGCATGCCGCGGCCCTCGTCGCGCTGGGCGCCGCTCTGCTCGCCGCCAGCTACCCCCCGTTCCGTCTCCCCGTCCTGAGCTTCCTCGCCCTCACACCGGCGGTCGTCCTGCTGCGTCGGTTCGAGAGCGAGCGCGACCTGCGCGGCGCGATGCGCTGGGGGTTCTGGTACGGCTTCGTGACTCAGGGCGGCGTGCTCTACTGGCTCGTCGTGGCGCTGTGGCACTTCACGCCGCTGTCGGCGCTCGGCTATCTGGCTACCATCGCGCTTTTCGGTCTGTGGCACGCGCTGATCTTCTGGCTTGTCGTCCGCGTGCGTCTCCGCCTGCCCGCGGTGCCGGTCGCGATCGTGTTTCCGGTCGCGTGGACGGCGGTCGAGTGGGCCGTGGGCCATCAGGGGGACATTCGGTTCCCTTGGCTGGGTTTGGGGAGCTCGCTCACGGATGCTTCGGTGCTCGTGCAGTGGGCCGACCTGGCGGGCGCGCGCGGCGTGACCCTGTGGCTCGCCTGGGCCAGCGTTATGGTGGTGGACGCGCTGCTCGGTAGCAGGGAGCAGGGAGCAGGGAGCGGAACGCTCCGGTGGCGACCGATCGCCGCCGTCGTGGTCACGATCGTCGCGGCGTGGGGCTACGGCGTGTGGCGAACGCGCACGCTCCCGATCCGCGAGCTCGGCACCGTCGGACTGATCCAGCCGAACGAAGGCTTCCGGGAGAAGTGGGAAGCCCGCCACGCCGATAGCGTGGTGGCGAAGCTCGTGACGATGTCGCGCGCGCTCGAGGCGCGCGGCCGCGTGGCACTGATGATCTGGCCAGAGGCGGCGGTCCCTGGTTACCTGCAACCGTCCTGGGACTCGAGTATCGCCGGGCTCGCGCGCGAGAGCCGGACGCCCATCCTCACGGGTGGGATCTACGGCGAGTACCATCCCGACGGCTCGTACGACTATTACAACGCCGCCTTCTACTTCGATTCGTCGGGCACCTGGCGCCGCTATCCGGTCTACGAGAAGCACTATCTCGTCCCGGTCGTCGAGCGGGTGCCGTTCGTTCCCGCACGGCTGATGCAGAGCGTGCCCGGAGTAGGGCGCTGGTCCGGTGGCTTCGGGCGGGGTCGGGGCCTGCCGCTGTACTCGAGCCCTCTGGGTCGCGTCGGTGTGGTGATCTGCTACGAGTCGGCCTTCGAAGAGCTCGCTCGCGGGTACCGGCGCACCGGCGCGCAGTTCCTCGCGAACATCACAAACGATGCATGGTACGGGCGCACGGCCGGTCCGTACCAGCACGCGGCGCATCTCGTCATGCGCGCCATCGAAACGCGCATGGGCATCGCCCGCGCGGCGAATGACGGCATCTCCGAGTTCGTCGATCCGTTGGGGCACAGCTACGCGGAGACTGGTCTGGAGCAGGAAGCGAGCGTGTCGGGCCCGCTGCGCACCAGCGACGTGATCCCGCTGTACGTGCGACTGGGGGACTGGGTGGGGGCGCTGTGTGTGCTCGCCACCTTGGGGTTCGCCGGCGTCCTGGCGGTGCAGCATTGGAAGCGGAGTGCTTGATGGGGGCGGGGCAGTGGTGAGAGTGGGCGTGGACGTCGGCGGGACCTTCACCGATCTCGTCGCCCTCGCGGAAAACGGGACGATCGACGTCCGGAAGGTCGTGACGACCCCAGCTGACCCCACCCTCGGCCTGTTCAAAGCGCTCGATGCCTTGGCCTCCCTCCCGATCGATGTCCTGATTCACGGAACGACGATCGCCACCAACGCCCTGCTCGAGCGGCGCGGCGCCCGCGTCGCGCTCGTGACGACCAAGGGGTTCGAAGACCTTCTGTGGCTGCGGCGCCAGGATCGGGCCGCGCTCTACGACCTCGCCCGTGATCACCCGCCGCCGCTGGTCGCGCGGGCCGACGTCGTAGGGGTCGCCGAGCGCGCCGGTCCCGAGGGAGTGCTCGAGCCGCTCCACGAGGATGAGGTCGTGCGCGTGGTCGCCGCGGTGCGCGCGCTTGAACCCCCTGCCGAAGCCTTGGCCGTCGCCTTGTTGTTTGCCTTCCGCCACGCAGAGCACGAGCGCCGCCTCGTGGCGGCGCTGCGCGACGCGCTGCCCGGCATCCCGATCGCCGCGAGCCACGAGGTCCTTCCCGTGTTCCGGGAGTTCGAGCGGACCAGCACCACCACCGTCGAAGCGTATCTCCGTCCCAAGGTGTCCGCCTATCTCGGACGGCTCGACCGCGACGTGCGGGCTCGCGGCATCGGGACGTTGCGCGTCATGACCTCGAGCGGCGGGACGCTCCCACCGGGGGCGGCGGCGACGCGGGCGGCGTCGCTGGCGCTGTCCGGACCCGCGGGGGGTGTGATCGGCGCCCGGCTGGTCGGCGCGGCGGTGGGCCTGCCGGACCTCCTGACACTCGACATGGGTGGCACGAGCGCCGACGCGAGCCTTGTCACTGGCGGGAGCCCGCTCGAAGACAGCGGCGGCACCGTCGCGGGGCTTGCCGTCGCCCTGCCGGCCGTCCTGATCGAGACGGTGAGCGCCGGGGGCGGGAGTATCGCGCGGGTCGACGAAGGCGGCGCGCTCAAGGTCGGGCCGGAGAGCGCCGGAGCGGTCCCGGGTCCTGCGTGCTACGGCCGGGGCGGCGACCGACCCACGGTCACCGACGCGTGCCTGGTGCTGCGCTGGCTCGACGCCCAGCATCCGCTGGCGGATGCGGTGCGGCTCGATCGCGACGCCGGGGAGGATGCGCTTCGCTCACTCGGGTCGGTGGGGGGGGCGAGCGACCCCACCGCGATCGCGGCCGGCATCATCGCGGTGGCGGCAGCCGTGATGGCACGCGCGCTCAAGCGGGTCAGCGTCGCCCGCGGACTGGACCCGCGGCGTATGGCGCTGCTCCCGTTCGGCGGCGCCGGGCCGCTGTTCGGATGCCAACTGGCCGAGGCTCTGGGGATGCGCACCATCGTGATCCCGCCCCAGCCGGGCGCCCTCTCGGCGCTGGGCCTCGCCGCCGCCGCCGAGCGCGTGGATCTGCTCGCATCGCTTCACCGCGCGCTCGACGGCCTGTCATCCGGGGACCTTGCGACGGCATTCGCCCCTCTGCTCGAGGAGGGGCGGAGTCAGGTGCCCGAGGGCGCGCTCCTGCGCTACGTCGATTGCCGGTTCGCCGGGCAGGGCTACGAGGTGACGGTGCCGGTGACGGGCGACGATCCGCAGCGGATCCGGGACGCGTTTCTCGTCGAGCACCGGGCGCGGTTCGGCCACGCTGGGAGCGACCAGCGGGTCGAGCTCGTCAACCTGCGTCTCGTCGCGCTGCGCGAGGGGCCGCTGCCGCGGTTCGCGGACGCGCAGCGGGTCGTGCAGCGGCCCGGCGCCAGTCGCCCGATCACGCTGCGGGGGGCCCGGGTCAGCGCGTCGGTTTGGGCGCTCGACGAGCTCGCCGCGGGTGTCACTATCGCTGGTCCGGCGATCCTGGCGGGGCGGAACGCGACGGCCCTGGTCGAGCCCGGATGGCGCGGGACAGTGCATCCATCCGGTGCCGTGCTCGTGGAGTGCACGTGACCCTGGACGCCGTCGGGCTCGAGGTGATGGGACATGCCTTCGCGTCGGTGGCGGAGGAGATGGGCCTCGTCCTCATTCACTCGGCGGTGTCCCCCAACATTCGCGAGCGGCGCGACTGCTCGGCCGCGCTGTTCGACGCCGCCGGTGAGATGGTCGCCCAGGCCGCTCACATTCCCGTGCATCTCGGTGCCATGCACGAGTCGGTCGCGGCGGTGCGTGCGCTCGCCCCCGGCCCGGGCGAGGTGTTCATCCTCAACGACCCCTATACCGGCGGCTCGCACCTCCCCGACATCACACTCATCGGCGCGATCGACGTCGATGGCGCGGTGGGCGGCTACAGCGTCGTGCGGGCGCACCATTCGGATGTCGGCGGCGTGCAGGCAGGGAGCATGCCCGCCGGGGCGCGCGAAATCTTCGCCGAAGGCGTGATCGTGCCGCCGCTGCGCCTGACGGCCGACGTGGAGCGCTTCCTGCTCGCCAACGTGCGAACGGCCGAGACGCGGCGCGCGGATCTGGCGGCCCAACGGGCGGCGGTGGCACGAGGGGCGGAGGGCCTGCGAGCGCTCGCGGCGCGTTACGGTTGGGGGGCCGTGCGTGGGGCGGCCACCGACCTCCTGGACTACGCCGAGCGCCGCGCGCGGGACGCCCTCGGGCGGTTGACGGCGACCGCCCTCACCGCGACGGATTGGCTCGAAGGGGATGGCGTGGATGACGCGGACCTGGCGATCAGGGTGCGAGTCGATATCACGGACGGCGTGTTCCACGTCGACTTCACGGGCACCGCCCCGGCGGCGCGCGGCAATGTGAACTGTCCACTCGCGGTGGCCCGTTCGGCGGTGCTATTCGTCGTGCGGACGCTCCTACCCGAGGACGTGCCGACGAACGGCGGCGTACAGCGAGCGGTGCGCGTGACGGCGCCACCCGGGTGTCTCGTGAACGCGCGCTTCCCGAGCGCGGTGGCAGCCGGCAACGTCGAGACGTCGCAGCGCATTGCGGACACGGTGTTTCTGGCGCTCGCCGCCGGCGGCATCGCGGTGCCGGCACAGGGACAGGGGACGATGAACAACGTCACGTTCGGCGGGATGCGGGATACGGGAAGCGGGGTGCGCGATGGCTGGACGTATTACGAGACGATCGGCGGCGGTCAGGGGGCCTCTCCTACCGCGCCCGGTCCGTCGGGAGTGCACGTTGGTATGTCGAACACCCGCAACACGCCAATCGAGGTCCTGGAGATGGAATATCCCTTGCGGGTGAAGTCGTACGCTTTGCGACGGGGCAGTGGTGGGGTGGGGCGGTGGTCGGGTGGGGAGGGCGTGATCCGCGAATTCGAGGCGCTCGCCCCGATGGAGGTGACCATTCTCGCCGAGCGAAGGCGCCGCGCGCCCCGCGGCGCCGTGCGTGGGCGCGACGGGGCGCGCGGGTCCACCTGCTTGAATGGCGCGCCGCTCGCCCCTAAAGTCAGCGTGCCGCTCGAGCCTGGCGACGTGTTACGGGTAGAGACACCGGGCGGCGGTGGCTGGGGTGAACCCGAACGGGGAGACAAGCGATGACGTGGGTGCTCGTGGCTCTCATCGGCCTGGTGGGGGGTGTAGTGTCGGGGCTATTCGGTGTCGGGGGCGCGATCGTGATCGTGCCCGCCTTGATGCTGCTGGTGAAGTTGCCGCCGCACACGGCGAGCGGCACGTCGCTCGCATCGCTGCTCTTGCCGGTAGGGCTGCTCGGAGCGATGGAGTACTACCGGCGGGGACAGGTCAATATCCCGTACGCCGTCATCCTTTCCGCGGGGCTGTTCGTCGGGGCGTTCGTCGGGGCGCACCTTGCCGGCGAGGTATCGGAGGTGGCGCTGAAGCGGGCGTTCGGCGGGCTCCTGCTGATCGTCGCGGGAAAGCTCCTGCTCGGCTAGGCGGTCGCCTCGAACACTTTCCCCTCGACGAACAGCCGGAACAGCTCCTGGTCGAGCTGCCCGGCACGCACCTCGTCCGCCATGATGTCGAGCGCGCGCGCGGGCGCGACCGCCGCCTTGTAGGGACGGTCGGCCGCGCTCAGCGCGTCGTAGATGTCGCTGATCGTCATCATACGCGTCTGAATCGGGATTGCGTCGCCGGTCACCCGTCGTGGGTATCCCTTGCCGTCGAGCTTCTCGTGGTGTCCGTAGGCGATCATGGGGATGTCCTGAAGCTCCCGCGTCCAGGGGATCTGCTGCAGGAACCGGTACGTGTGGGTGACGTGGCTTTCGATCTCCAGGCGCTCCGTCTCGTCGAGTGAGCCCTTGGGGATCGTGAGGTAGCGCATCTCGTCCTCGGTGAGGTAGGGGTGCGGGCGGCCCGTGGGATCCTCGTACGAGCGACGCGACAGCTGGAGCAGCGCTTCGAAGCGTCCGGCCGGCAGCACGGTCGGCTCGTTCGCGTTGAGCACGGCGTCGAGGAAGCCGTCCAGCACCGCGATCTCCCGGGCGTGCTCCTCCTCGAGCGCTCGGAGGAACGGCTCGTACTCCTTCCGCTCGTGCCGTTCCAAGAACTCGGCACGCTTCCTCCAAAATTCGCGCTCGGCGGTACGCCTCACGAAGTGATGGCGTTGTCTGATGAGGTCGAGCTGCAGGGGATAGAGCTTCTTGGCCTTGACCAGCACCTGCTCTCGCACGCCGACCTTGCCGAAATCGTGGAGCAGCCCGGCGTAGCGGATCTCCTTGACCTGTTCGCGGGTGAATGTCACGCCGCGATAGGCGCCGTCCTCGGCGCGGTCGACGACGGCGGCGAGTCCCACGGTCATGTTCGCGACCCGTCCCGAATGGCCGAACGTGGTAGGGTCCCGCTGTTCGATCGCGTGCACCGCGGCCTTCACGAATCCCTCGAACAACCGCTCGATCTCCTCGTACAGCCGGCTGTTCTCGATCGCGACCGCCGCCTGTCCCGCGAGCGCGGTCACGAGCTCCACGGTGCGCCTCGAGTACGGCACCACCTGGTGCTCCACGTCGGCCGGCGTGGCGAGCACGGCGTCGGCGTGGCGCTTGCGGTTGATGAGCTGGAGGACGCCGATCACTTCTTCTTTGTGGTCCTTCATGGGGATCACGAGCATCGACTTCGTCCGGTAACCGTGCCGCTCATCGAACGAGCGGTTGATGCTGTATTCCACGTCCGGGGGCAGGAAGTAGGCGTCGTCGATCACGAGCGGCTCGCCCGTCACCGCCGTATAGCCCGCGAGACTGGAGCGGTCCACCGGGATCGTGAACTCGACGAACGGCGCCTCGGGTTTGGAGTACGTCTGCGCGATCCGGAAGCGCAACCGTTTCTGGCCCTGGTCCCCCGTCTCGACGAGGTACAGGCTGCCCGCATCCGAGGTGGTGATGCGGCGCGCCTGCGTGAGGATGAGCTCGAGCAGCGTCTTGAGATCCCGCTCGGTGCCGAGGGCGACGCCGATGCGCGTCAGCTCGCCGATCTCGCGGCTGCGGTTCGCGGCCTCGGAACGGGCGCGGGCGGTCTCCATGCGGGCGGCGGCTTCGCGATACCCGGCCCGTACCGCCACCAGCAGCTGCCGCGGCCCCACCGGCTGCTTCACGAAGCCCGAGAGCAGCTCGGACGGCATCTCCGCGGGCAGATCGGGCTCGCCGTCGCGACCGAGCGCGACGATCGCGCCCCCGGCGTCCACGAACGCCCGCAGGACGTCGACCGGGAAGATGGAGCGGCTCTCCGAATCGAGCACGAAGACCGTGGGGCGCTCGTCCACCACCAGCTCCCGCGGCACGCGCGCCTCGCGCGCTTCGATCTGCGCTCCCTCGAGCGCTGGGCGAACGCCGGCGGGGCTCCAGGCGGGCGTGTGCAGCAGGAGATATCTCATGGCGCGGGACTAAGGCCAGGGTCGCCCCGGGACGTCACGTCACGAGTTCTTCACGCGCTGGAGCCCCTGCTGCGCTTCCGTATACTCCGGGAAAACGGCCAGCGCCCGCTGGTACATCTCCGCCGCCTTGTCCTTCTGCCCGCGATCCTGGTATAGGAGGGCCTTCGAGTAGAAGGTCAGCGCCTCGGTCGGGACCTGCCGATTCATCCGCTGCTCCGACGCCTGCCGGGGAAGCGGGGGCAGGTTGGCATCCTTCATCAGGCGCGCGGCGACGGTCCGGATAATGTCGAACAGGTGGTCCCGCTGCATACGGTCCGACTCGACCTTGACGATCTCGCTCGTCTCCACGTTGACGAGGCGGGCGTCCAGCCGGAAGTCGCCATAGAAGTCGATGAACGTGCCGGCGATGACATAGCGCGCGCCGACGAGCTTCCCGATTTTCGCCGCGGTTTCCGGGGTCACCTTGCCCGACGCGCCGAGGCTCTGCTCGGCCAGCAGCTTCTCGATCTCCTCCCGCTCGACCACGCGGGCCGCCGGGTTGGCGGCGAGCTCCGAGATCAGCATCCCGGCGATGCCCTTCTGCAGGGCGTCGAAGTTCTCCTTGTCCTGCCCGTAGGAGCCGCTGTTGTCGAACGGCAGCACGGCAATGCCCGGTCGGGTGTCCTGGCCCCGGCCCTGCGCGCCCAGCTCGCGTCCGACGGAGCCGAGCAGGGCGAGCGACAGCACAGCGGGGATGAAACGCGAACGCATAGAGTCAGTTCCTCGATCAGAGGGTCAGTGTCATGCCTTCCTGCGCCGCCACGACCTCGGCGGGCAGGCCCTTGGCCCGTGCCTGGCGCCGGGCGGCCGCGACCAGGGCGTCGATTGCCTCGTCGCCGTGCTCGGGCTCATGGTGGAACAGCACCAGGCGCTTCACGCCCGCTTCGCCCGCCAGCGCAACCGCCTCCTCGAACGTCGAGTGGCCCCATCCCCGGTGCTCCTCCAGCTCCTCGGGCGTGTACATCGCATCGTGGATGAGCAGCTCCGCCCCCCTGAGGAACGCGACGAAGTCCTTGCGCCACGTCGCGGGGGTCTCGTAGTGCCCGCCCGGCCCGAGCTCGTTGTCGGTCACGTACGCCATGCCCGGGCCGCCTGCCGCGGGCGTGAGCCGGTAGCCCAGGGTGGTGCCGGGGTGGCGCAGGCGGATCGCCTGCACCCGGAAGGTCCCCACCGTGAACTCGCCCGGCTCCACTTGCTGCACCGTGAGCTTCGCCGACAGCGCGTCCAATGGGACGGGCAACACAGCCGGGTCCATCTGCTGGCGCAGGATCGCCTCGAGCGACGTCGTTCCCTGGCGCGAGCCCCAGATGCGCACCGCGTTGCCGGGAGCGAAGAATGGCTTGAAGTGGGGCAGCCCTTGGATATGGTCCCAGTGCGCGTGCGACAGCAGGATCTCCGCCTGCACGGCGCCGTTTTGGCGCTCCACCAGCTCGCGTCCCAGCGCGCGGATCCCGGTGCCCGCGTCGAGGATGACCAGCTGGCCCCCTCCCTTGCCGCCGCCGGTGCCCTCCACGGCGACGCACGGCGTATTGCCGCCGTAGCGCGCGGTGTGAGCTCCGGGGGTGGGGATGGAGCCACGCGTCCCCCAAAAGGTCACCGTGTAGGCCATCGGTCCCGGCAACGCCGTACCCTTTGGGCTAAGTTATGGAAAATTCGAGAGGTAGGACAAGCCGCCGCCTCACCCGACCCCAGTGACCCACCTCACGACCGTCCGGCGGACGCTTCCAGCGCGGCGCGGTCGCGGATCAGGATCTCGCGGCGGCTGATTTCGATATAGCCCTTATCCACCAGCTCCCGCATGGTGCGGCTCACCGTCTCGCGCGACGACCCGATCATCTGGGCGATGGTGTGGTGCGTGAGACGGCGCGTGATCTTGTCGGACCCCGCTTCGTCGGCGAGGTCGAGGAGCAGTTGCGCCACGCGGCCGTTCACGTCGAGCAGCACCAGGCTGCCGACCTTCTCGTCCACGCGCCGCAGGCGCCGGGACAGCTCCCGCAACAGTCCCATGGCGATGCCCGGCGACTGCTGCAGGATGGCTTGGAAGTCCTCCCGCCGGATCACGAGCAGGTTGGAGTCCTCCATGGCAATCACGTGCGCCGAGCGGGGTTCCTCGTCGATGAGCGACATCTCACCGAAGAAATCCCCTTCGCCGAGCACGGAGAGGATCACCTCACGCCCGTCCTCGCCGATGAGCACGACCTTCACCTGTCCGGTGGCGACCACGTAGAGGGCATCGCCCGGGTCGTCCTCGAACAGGATCACCGAGTTGCGCGGATAGCTCCGCTCCCGGGTGATTTCGGCCACCCGCTCGAGCTCCACGGGTGCTAGCTGGCTGAACAGCGGGACCTTTTGGAGGATCGCCGTGACCGACACGATAGGCTTCCCCTAGGGCGTGGTAGGGTGGATGGTCGCGCAAGCTTACGTCCAAGGGGCGCTGGTGTCAATTCGGCGGAGGTCTCGCTGCTTGCCGCCAACTTGCGGCGCCAGTTATATTTCCACACTTCGTGACGTTCGACTTCTAGTCAAGGATTGAGAGCAGTGAAACCCGGGATTCACCCTACCTATCGGCGGGCTGCCGTGCAGTGTGCGTGCGGCAACAGCTTCGTCACGCGCTCCACCATGCCCGTGATTCATGTCGAGGTCTGCGCCAAGTGCCACCCGTACTACACCGGCAAGCAAAAGCTCATGGATACGGCCGGGCGGGTGGAGCGTTTCCGCCAGAAATACGGGACCGAGAAGGCCGCAGGCTAACCCGTGGAGGCCCGACTCCGCCAGGCGCTCGCGCGGGCGGAGGAGGTCGCCCGAGAGCTGGCTGACCCCGAGACCGCGCGGAACCCGGCTAAGCTGAGGCAGCTGGGCCGCGAGCACGCACGGCTCGACCAGATCCGCCAGGCGCACGAGCGGCTGGACCGGCTCGAGGGGGAGCTGGCCCAGGCGCGCGAGGTGCTCCAGGACCGGGATCCTGAGCTGTCGCAACTGGCCCGCGCGGACTTGGAGCGCCTGCGCCCCGAGATCGAGCGGCTCGAGCGGCGGCTCGCCGAGCTGCTCACCCCCGCGGATCCCCTCGATGACCGCGATGCGATCGTGGAGATCCGTGCCGGCACGGGAGGCGATGAGGCGGCCCTGTTCGCCGCCGCGCTGTTTCGCATGTACACGCGGTTCTGCGAGCGGCGGGGCTGGAAGGTCGAGGTCGTCTCGCTCTCCGAGGGCAATCTCGGGGGCTTGAAGGAGGCCATCTTCGCCGCGCGGGGCCCCGGTGTCTATGGGACGCTGCGGTACGAATCAGGTGTTCATCGGGTGCAGCGCGTTCCCGTCACCGAGGCGCAGGGGCGCATCCACACGTCCGCCGCGACCGTGGCGGTGCTTCCCGAGGCCGAGGAGGTCGACGTGAAGATCGAGGAGAAGGACCTCCGGATCGACGTGTTCCGCTCGCAGGGCCCGGGCGGCCAGAGCGTCAACACGACCGACAGCGCCGTGCGCATCACCCATCTGCCCACGAATCTCGTGGTCCAGTGCCAGGACCAGAAGAGTCAGCTGCAGAACAAGATCAGGGCGCTCGAGGTGCTGCGCTCGCGCCTGCTCGACAAGATGATTGCCGAGCAGGAAGCCGCTCGTGCCCGCGAGCGTCGGGCGCAGGTGGGGACGGGCGACCGCTCGGCCAAGATTCGCACGTACAACTTCCCGCAGAACCGTGTCACCGATCATCGCATCCACTACACCGTCCACAACCTCTCCGACGTGCTGGACGGCAACCTCGACGATCTGATCAACGCCTTGCGGCTCGCGGGTGAGAAGGAGCGGCTCAGTGCCTGAGCGCGTCGCGCATGGTTCCACCATTCGCGACGCGCTGACGGACGCCGGCCAGCGTCTGGGCGCCGCCGGCCTGCCCAGACCGCGCCGCGAAGCCACCATGCTGTGGGCCGCCGTCGCCGGTGCGGGGACCAAGCCGGGCGACGTGTGGCTGCAGCAGGACCAGTTGCCGGCGGTCGCGCTGGTGGAGCGGTTCTGGCGGGCTGTGGAGCGGCGTTCGAGCGGCGTCCCCTTCGCGTACGCAGTCGGTCGCACGGGATTCCGCACACTCGACCTGCAGCTCGACGCGCGGGCCCTGATCCCGCGACCGGAGACCGAGGGCCTGGTGGACCTCGTGCTTCGCGCCATGCGGGAAACCCTAAAGGACTCCCTGACGGTCGCGGGAAACGAGAAACGGGAAACGTGGGGTATGGTGGCGGATATCGGCACCGGCTGCGGCTGCATCGCCTTGGCCCTCGCCGTCGAAGGCGCCTTCGAGCGCGTGATCGCGGTCGAGCGCTCCGCGGACGCGGCGGCGCTGGCGCGCGAGAATGTGGCGCTGGTGCGGCCGCCCGTGCCGGTCGAGGTTCGCGAGGGCGATTTGCTCGCCCCGCTCGCCGGGCAGCGCTACCGCGCCATCGTCTCGAATCCTCCGTATCTGACGGAGGCGGAGCATGCTGAGCTCGATCCGGCCGTGCGGCTGTTCGAGCCGCGTGAGGCGCTGGTGAGCGGGCTGGACGGGCTCACGGCGACGCGGGCCCTGCTCGCGGGCGCCCGCGCCCTGCTCGCGCCGGGCGGGTTCGTGGCGCTGGAGATCGACGAGCGACGCGCCGACGCAGTGCGGGCGCTGGCCCTGCGGCACGACTGGTCGCGGGTGGCGGTGTACGATGACCTGTTCGGCCGGCCGCGGTTCCTGCTGGCCAGCATCGACGGGGAGGGGGGCACGTGATCGACCAGAAGGCGAGCGAGCTGGGGCGGCTCTTGGGACAGAGCGACGAATACAAGGTGCTGCTCCGGGCCAGCGAGCGGATGAAGGAGGACGCAGCTTGCCGGCAGCTGCTCGCGGAGGTCGAGCGCATCGCCCAGGATATCGAGCGGGCGGCGCAGGAGGGGCGCGAGCCCGCCAAGGATCAGGTGGAGCGGTACGACCGTGCGCTCCAGAGCGTCCAGGCGAATCCGGTGTATCAGCAAGTCGTGGCCGCGCAGGCGAATTTCGAGAAGCTCATGGCCAAGGTGAACGCGCGGATCTACGAGGGCATGAAACAGGGGTCGGCGAGCCCCATCATCACGTTGGGCTGATGGGCGTCTTCATCGTCGTGGAGGGCCCGGAGGGAGCGGGGAAGTCCACGCTGGTGCGCTGGCTCGCGGCCCGGCTCGTCGCCGAGGGGCTCCAGGTGATGGCGGTGCGGCAGCCAGGCGGCACCCCCGTGGCGGAGGCGGCGCGCAAAGTGGCGCTCAAGTTTCCCCACGAAATGTCGCCGGTCGCGGAGCTGTTCCTGTTTCTCGCCGCCCGGGCCGATCTGGTCCAGCGGGTCATCCGGCCGGCGCTCGAGGCCGGGCAGGTGGTCGTGGCGGACCGATTCGACCTCTCGACCATCGCCTACCAGGTGGCGGGGGGCGGATTACCGGCCGAAGACGTGGCGCATGCCATCCGCCTCGCCACCGGCGGTCTCGTCCCCGAAGTCATGCTCGTGCTCGACGTGCCGGTCGAGGTAGGGCGGGCCCGGCAACGGGCCGCGCGCAAAGTCCAGGACCGGTTCGAGCGCCAGGACGACGCGTTTCACCGGCGCGTGCTCGACGCGTACCGCCGCGCTGCGGGGCCGGGCGTGGTGCACATCGATGCGACGCAGTCCAAGAAGTCCGTGCAGGACGCCGCCTGGCGCGAGGTCACGGCGGTGACCGCACTCTCAACACGAGGCGTCTCATGAAGCTCCGGAATGTCGTGATCGTCACCGCAGTGGCCGGCTTGACGCTGGCCACGGGGGGCTGGCTGCTGCAGCGCCAGACCGCGCCCACGGGGTCCGTCTACCAGCAGGCGCGTCTGTTCGAGGACGTGCTCGCTCATGTCGCCGACTTCTACGTCGATTCGATCGAGGAGCGCCGGCTGTATCAGATGGCGATCGACGGCATGCTCGACCAGCTGCACGATCCCTATTCGGTCTTCCTGAAGCGGGACGACTTCCGGGCGCTCAACGAGGCGACGACCGGCAACTACGGCGGCCTGGGCATCCAGATCGACGTGCGGGATGGCTGGATCACGGTGGTGGCGCCGCTCCCCGACACTCCCGCCGAGCGGGCGGGGATCCAGTCGGGCGATCAGATCATCGCCCTGGACGGTCGCTCGACCGAGGGCTGGAAGAACGATCAGGCCGTGAAGCAGCTGCGTGGTGAGCCGGGCAGCGCGGTGGAGCTCAAGGTGCGCCGGGTCGGCGTCGACGGGCCCCTCGCCTTCAAGCTCACCCGCGCCACGATCCATATCCGATCGGTCCAGGTCTCGATGATGCTCGACGACAAGGTCGGCTACGTCCTGCTCACGCCCGTGAGCGAGACCTCCGCGCAGGAGCTCACGGAGGCCGTGAACGGCCTGGTGCAGAAGGGGATGAAGTCGCTGGTGCTCGATCTCCGGGGCAACCCCGGAGGGTTGCTCGATCAGGGCGTCGCGGTGAGCGACCTGTTCCTCGACCCGGGGCAGGAAGTCGTGGCAACGCGCGGTCGGGCGCCCACCACGTCCAAAACCTACCGCGATGCAAAGCCGCAGCCGTGGCCACACCTCCCGGTGGTCGTCCTTACCAACGGGGGCACGGCGAGCGCGGCCGAGATCATCACGGGCGCGCTGCAGGATCACGACCGCGCGGTGGTCGTCGGAACGCCGACCTTCGGAAAGGGGCTGGTGCAGTCGCTGTGGCAGCTCACCCCCGAAACTGCGCTGAAACTCACCACGGCGCGCTGGTTCACGCCGAGCGGCCGGACCATCCAGCGCAAGAGCAAGAACGAAGAGGACCAGCTGGCGCAAGCCGAGGCCGCGGAGCTGGGACGCGACAGCACCAAGGTCGATTCCTCGCTGGTGTTTCACACCGACCACGGTCGGGTCGTGATGGGAGGCGGTGGTATCAAGCCGGACCTGTTCGTCGCGCCCGACACGTTCACGACGGCGGAGCGTGCCTTCGTGAAGAGCCTGGGCAACAAAATCCCGACCTATTGGGACGTGCGCACCGCCTACGCGCTCGAGATCAAGACGTCGGGCCGGGTGAAGACCCCGGACTTCACGGTCACGCCGGACATGGCGGACGAGGTGATCCGGCGGCTGCGGGCGCGAGGCGTCGCGCTGCCGGACAGTGTCGTCGCGGGCGCCCGCAACGTCATCAGCCAGGATCTGGGCTACGAGGTCGCGCGCTACGTCTTCGGCCGCCCGGCGGAAGTGCGCCGCCAGCGGGAGGAAGACCGTCAGGTGCAGGCCGCGCTGGCCCTGGCGCGCCGCGCCAAGTCACCCCAGGATCTCCTCGCCCTGGCTGCCGCCCAGACGCCCGCGACCCTGCGGAATTAGGGTGGCCGATCGGCCCCGCGTGACCGACTCCGCTCCCTTAGTCGTGGGGATCATCGGGCCCGGTCGCGCCGGGGTCGGATTGGCGGTTGCGCTCGCCCGGGCGGGGGAGGGGAGACGCTACGACGTTCGCCTCCACGGCCGCACCAGGAAACCGGTCCCGAAGCCCCTCAAGCTTACCGTTAGTCCCGAGAACGAGCCGCCCGCCTGGATCGCCCAGGCGGGCGTCGTCATTCTCGCCGTGCGAGACGACGCGATCCGGCCCCTGGCGGAAGCGCTGGCCCGCGCCGCAGCGATCCGCGCCGATCAAGTGGTGCTCCATCTCTCCGGCGCCCAGGGCCAGGAGGCGCTCAGCCCCCTGGTGGGGTCCCGTGCTGCCCTCGGATCGCTCCACCCGCTCCAGACCATCTCCAGTCCGGAGCACGCGGCGGAGCGGCTGAAGGGCGCCTGGGCGGCGGTCGAGGGCATGCCCCGCGCGGTGCAGGCGGCCGAGGCGCTGGCGCACGATCTCGGCTTGCGGCCGTTTCACATCCCGTCCAAGGCCAAGCCGATGTACCACGCCAGCGCGGTGTTCGCCTCCAACTATTTCGTGGTGGTCGAGGCGGTGGCCCAGCGCCTGCTGCGGCACACCGGGCTGTCGGACGCGGAGGCGTGGCAGGCATTGCTCCCGCTGGTGGAGGGGACGCTGGAGAACCTGAACCGTCAGGAGCCGATGGCGGCGCTCACCGGTCCGGTGGCGCGAGGCGACGCGGCGACGATCCGCCGTCATCTCGAGGCGCTGACGCACGATGACGCG
>Ga0137397_10001057_pt1 | contig 19185 bp, 13 predicted proteins | sample czorhiz116metaG_FD_106658 | JGI IMG/M metagenome (GOLD analysis project Ga0137397, IMG submission 106658) | Vadose zone soil microbial communities from Angelo Coast Range Reserve, California, USA - czorhiz1.16 metaG | ecosystem: Environmental > Terrestrial > Soil > Vadose zone | place: USA... | reverse complement strand
CTCGGTCGGCGTCCTGGCGCTCCTCGAAGCGGAGAACCTGGCGGCCGTATCCGACATCGCCGGGGCCCTGACGCTCGAGGCCTTGAAGGGGAGCCACCGCGCCTTCGACGCGCGTCTTCTTGAACTGCGGCCGCACCCCGGGCACCTGGACAGCGCCGCCAACCTCCGGGCCCTTTTGGAGGACAGCGACATCGCGCGGTCCCACGCGGCGTGCAGCCGCGTGCAGGACGCCTATTCGCTGCGCTGCATGCCCCAGGTCCATGGCAGCGCGCGCGACGGCATGCGCTTCGCCCGATCCATCCTCGAGGTGGAGGTGGACGCCGTCACCGACAACCCGATCGTCTTTCCGGAAGAGGGGGACGTCGTGTCCGGAGGCAATTTCCACGGCGAGGTGCCGGCGCTGGCGCTCGACCTGCTGGCGATCGCAACCGCATCCCTGGCGTCCATCTCGGAGCGGCGCATCGACCGGCTGATGAATCCGGTCCTCAGCGGCCTGCCGCCGTTCCTGACGCGCGAGGCCGGTGTCAACTCGGGCCTGATGATGGCGCACGTCACGGCCGCCTCCCTGGTCTCGGAGAACAAGATCCTCTGCCATCCGGCGAGCGTCGACTCCATCCCCACCGAAGCGAACCAGGAGGACCACGTTTCGATGGGACCGATCGCCGCGCGCAAGGCGCGACTGGTCGTGGAGCACGCGCGCCAGGTCCTGGCCATCGAGATCCTGTCCGCCTGCCAGGCGCTCGATTTTCTCGCCCCCCTGCGCCCCGGGCGGGGGGCGCGGGCCGCCTGGGAGGCGGTGCGGAGCGTCGTTCCGTTCATGGAGACCGACCGCGTGATCGCCGACGATATCGGCTCCGTCGATCGCGCGATCCAGGACGGGACCGTCCGCGCGGCCGCCGAGAAGGCCGCGGGGAGACTGCGATGAAGCACCAGGCCGCCGGGGCCCGCCTGGTCCGCGCCCCCCGCGGCGCGTCCCTGACGTGCAGAGGATGGACGCAGGAGGCCGCCCTGCGGATGCTGATGAACAACCTGGATCCGGACGTGGCCGAGAAGCCGGACGAGCTCATCGTGTACGGCGGCACCGGCAAAGCGGCGCGCACCTGGGAGTGCTACGACGCGATCGTCAGGACGTTGCGGGACCTGGAGGACGACGAGACCCTCCTGGTGCAATCCGGCAAGCCGGTCGGCGTGTTCCGAACGCACCGGCTCGCGCCGCGCGTGCTCATCGCCAACGCCCTTCTGGTCCCGGCCTGGGCCACGTGGGAGCGTTTTCGCGAGCTGGACCGGAAGGGGCTGACCATGTTCGGCCAGATGACGGCCGGCTCCTGGATCTACATCGGCAGCCAGGGGATCCTGCAGGGGACGTACGAGACGTTCGCCTCGGCGGCGAGGAGATTCTTCGGCGGCAGCCTCGCGGGACGACTCCTCCTGACCTCGGGCCTGGGGGGGATGGGGGCCGCCCAGCCGCTCGCCGGGACGATGAACGGTGCTGTCGTGATCGCCGTCGAGGTCGATCCGGACCGCATCCGCCGCCGCCTCCGCACGCGCTACCTCGACCGCCAGGCCGACACCTTGGAGGAGGCGCTCGCGCTGGCCCGGGCGGCGATCGAGAAACGCGAGCCGCTGTCGATCGGGCTCCTGGGGAACGCGGCCGACGTCCTGCCCCGTCTGGCCGAAGGACCGCTCGTGCCCGACCTGGTCACCGACCAGACCAGCGCCCACGATCTCCTGAACGGCTACGTCCCGCACGGTCTTCCGTACGAGGAGGCGCTGCGCCTGCGCCAGGACGACCCCCGCGAATACCTGGCCCGCTCGAACCGGTCCGTCGCGGCGCACGTGCGCGCCCTGCTGGTCCTCAAGAGGAAGGGGGCCGTCGTCTTCGATTACGGCAACAACATCCGCCAGGAGGCGAAGCAGGCGGGCGTCGACGACGCCTTCGAGATTCCCGGTTTCGTTCCCGAGTTCATCCGGCCGCTGTTCTGCGAAGGGAAAGGCCCGTTCCGCTGGGCGGCCCTGTCGGGCGAACCCGAAGATATCCACCGCACCGACGAGGCGGTCCTTTCGATGTTCCCCGAAGACGAGGCGCTCGGCCGCTGGATCCGCCTGGCGCGCGACCGGGTCGCCTTCCAGGGGCTGCCGGCGCGCATCTGCTGGCTGGGATACGGCGAGAGGGCCCGTTTCGGACTGAAGATCAACGAGCTCGTGGCGCGCGGCGACCTCAAGGCTCCGATCGTGATCGGGCGCGATCACCTCGACGCGGGCTCCGTCGCCTCCCCCAACCGCGAGACCGAGGGGATGCGCGACGGCTCGGACGCGATCGCCGACTGGCCGATCCTCAACGCCCTCCTGAACACCGCGGCGGGCGCCTCCTGGGTCTCGGTGCACCACGGCGGGGGGGTCGGTATCGGCTACGCGCTGCACGCCGGCATGGTCGTGGTCGCCGACGGCACGAAGGAGGCCGCCGCCCGCCTCGAGCGCGTCCTGACCACCGACCCTGGAACCGGCGTGATGCGCCACGCCGACGCCGGTTACCCGGAAGCGATCCTCTTCGCCAGACGCAGCGGTCTCAAGCTGCCGATGATCTGAACCGTCGCCGCCGCGCTAGAATGCGCCGATGCAGGCGCCGAGACCCGGACGGGTCGTTCTGAAAAAAGGCCGCGAACGGCGCGTCAAGGCCGGGCACCTCTGGGTGTATTCGGGGGAGATCGAAAAGGTCGGCGACGGCACCGCGCCGGGCGACCCCGTGGAGGTGGTGGATCACCGCGGCCGCTTCCTGGCGGGGGGCTACTACAACCCCGCCTCGAACATCGTGGTCCGGCTCCTGACCCGCAGGAAGGAGGAGCCTTTCGACGGTGAGCTCCTGCGCCGGCGCATCGCCCAGGCCGTCGCCTATCGCCGTCACTTCTATCCCGCCGGTGAATCCTGCCGTCTCGTCTTCAGCGAGGGGGACATGCTCCCGGGGTTGACGGTGGATCGCTACGGAACCTGCCTGGCGGTGCAGATCTCAACCCTCGGCATGGAGCGCCTGCGCGCGGACATCGTCTCGGCGCTCCAGGACGCCGTGCACCCCCGGGGCATCTACGAGCGCAGCGACCTGCCGGTGCGCGCGCGCGAGGGACTCGAGTCGCGCACCGGGCTGCTGTCGGGGGAGGTGCCGGACGAGATCGAGATCGTCCTGGACGACCTGCGTTTTCTCGTCCGCTTGCGCTCCGGCCAGAAGACCGGCCTGTACCTCGACCACCGTCTCAACCGGCGGGCCCTGCAGCCTCACGCCCGCGGCCGCCGGGTGCTCGACGTCTTCTGCAACACCGGATCGTTCGGCCTCTACGCGCTGAAGGCCGGCGCCGAGCGCTGCACCTCGATCGAGATCTCGGCGGAGTGCCTCGACCTGGCGCGGCGCAACGCCGCCCTGAATGGACTGGGCGAGCGCTGCGAATGGGTCGAGGGCAATGCCTTCGATCACCTGAAGGATCTCGACCGGCGCAAGGAAAGGTTCGGGCTCCTCGTCCTCGATCCACCGGCGTTCACCAAGAGCGCCGGCGCCGTCGAGGCCGCCGTCCGCGGCTACAAGGAGATCAACCTGCGCGCCTTCCGTCTGGCGGCGCCAGGGGCGATCGTCGCCACATCCTCCTGCTCCTACCATCTCGGACCGGAGGAGTTCCTGCAGGTGCTGCGCGACGCCGCCGCCGACGCGGGACGGGACGTCACCCTCGTCGAGATGCGGAGCCAGGCGCCCGATCATCCGGTGCACCTCTCCGTCCCCGAGACGCGGTATCTGAAATTCGCCCTCCTTCTGGTGCGCGCCTGAGGTCCCTGCCGCCCCGGCCGCGCGAGTTGACACCCCGGGGGGGCGCCGATAGACTACCCGACCGGTCCGGACGCACCGCGTGGTGTCGCGGGGATGGTGCTTCCCTCCAGGCCGGTCCCGGGTCCACATGGCCATCGAGAACCCTGCCCTTTTAGCCGTCACAGCACTTCTCGCGGCGGCCGCGATCGTTCTCGGGCTCGCGCTGCTGCGCCGCGCACCGCGCGTGGCGCCGGGGCCCGACCCCACGGTCGTCTTCCTGCAGCAGGAGATCGGACGTCTGGCCGGGCAGGTCGCGCAGATCGGCGCGCAGATTCCCAGGGACGTCGGTGTCTCGCTCCAGCAGATCACAGGGCAGATGTCGCAGCGACTCTCGGAGAACGCCCGGTCCCTGCAGAAGGCCAGCGCCGACACCGGCAGGCTGATCGCCGACATCAATCACCGTCTCGGCGAGCTGGGGCGGAGCAGCCAGGAGATCCTGGCCCTGGGGCAGGACATCCGCGGTCTGCAGCAGATCTTCCAGGCTCCCAAGATCCGCGGGGGCCTGGGCGAAATCGCTCTCGCGTCGCTCTTGCAGCAGATCTTCCCGGCCGAGCAGTTCACCCTGCAGTACACCTTCCAGGACGGACAGACGGTGGACGCGGTGCTGCGCATGCCGGGCGGCATGGTGCCGATCGACTCGAAGTTTCCGCTCGCGGGATTCCGCCTGATGCTGGACGCCTCCGCGCCCGAGCAGAAGGATCGCGCACGGCGGCAGTTCGCGCGCGAGGTCAAAAAGCACATCGACGACATCGCCGAGAAGTATCTCCGCCCCTCGGAGGGGACGCTCGATATCGCCCTGATGTACATCCCTGCGGAGAACATCTTCTACGAGCTCATCACCCGGTCCGAAGAGGCCGGCGAGGAGGACATCAGCGCGTACGCCCTGAAGCGCCGCGTGATTCCGGTCTCCCCCAACAGCATCTACGCCTACCTGCAGGCCGTGGCGTACGGGCTGATGGGGCTGCGCATCGAGCAGCGGGCGCGCGAGATCCTCAAGGGGCTGCAGCAGCTCAACGGGGATTTCGTCATCTTCGGCGACTCGTTCAAGAAGGCCCAGAGACACCTGCTCAACGCCCAGAGCGCCTTCGACGAGGCCGGACAGCACGCCGGAAGACTGGGGGACAGGCTCCAGCAGTTCGCCAGCCTGGCGGAGACGCCGGCCGGCGACGAGCCTCTCCCTGCCGGGCCCGTGCATGCCGAGGATCGCTTCCGGACCCGGGGTCTCGAGCCATGACGCCGATCGCCCCGGGAGGCAGGACCCGCGCGCGTCTGTTTCTCGCGGCCCTCCTTCTTCTCGTCCTGGCCGTCCCGGTCCGTGCCGCCAAGATGTTCTCGCTGAGCCTGGACGAGGTCGCCAACGGCCGCGCCGAAGTGGTCGACCTGACCCACATTCTCCGCGAAGGCACGCCGCTCTTCCCCGGGGGCGTCCCCTTCAGCCTGGAGCCTCTGACACAGCTCGCCGACGGCTACTACATGAACTCGTTCGTGTGCGGCGAGCACACCGGCACGCACGTCGACGCCCCCGCCCACTTCGGGAAGGGCCTCCCGACGGTGGACGAGATCCCGCCGACGCGCCTGGTGAGCCAGGGAGTCATGATCGACGTGCAGTCGAAGTCGGCGGCCAATTCCGACTACATCCTGACGCTCATCGAGCTGCAGGACTGGGAGAAGGCGAACGGACGGATCCCGGCGCGCTCCCTCGTGATCCTCAACACCGGCTGGCACCACCGCTGGGAGAGCCCGGACCGCTATTTGAACCGCGATGAGACCGGCGCCATGCACTTTCCCGGATTCTCAGCCGACGCGATCCGGTTCCTCCTCAAGGAGCGCGACGTGAACGGGCTCGGGACCGACACCGCCAGCATCGATCCGGGCAAGTCGGCCACCTTCGAGGCCCACAAGGCGCTCCTCCTGGCCGGGCGTTATCAGGTGGAAAACCTCGACAATCTCAGCATCCTGCCCGTCCGGGGTTTCAGTGTCATCGTCGCGCCGATGAAAATCAGCCGCGGTTCAGGCGCCCCGGCGCGCGTCCTCGCCATCGTGCCGCGCTGAACCGCGGGTCGCGCGCTCCGCGCCGAACGCCAGGCGGCCCCGGCGGACCGACACGGAACATCCGCCTGCTCGTCGAGTACGAAGGGACGCGCTACGCCGGCTGGCAGGTCCAGAAGGGGCAGCGCACCGTGGCGGGCGAAATCCTGTCGGCCATCCATGACCTCTTCGGAGAGGCGCCGAAGCTGATCGGAGCGGGACGCACCGACCAGGGCGTGCACGCCGAGGGGCAGGTGGCGAACTTCTTCACGCGCTCGACGCTGCCCTCCTCGGCGATCGCCGAGGCGCTGAACGGGACGCTGGCGGCGGACATCAACGTTCTGGAGGCCCGCGAGGTGCCGATGTCCTTCCACGCGCGGCATGATGCGACGGCGCGCCGGTACCGCTACCAGATCGCCACGCGCCGCTCCGCCTTCTTCAAGCGTCTCATCTGGTGGGTCCGGCAGCCGCTCGACCCCCGGGCGATGGAGCAGGCGGCGCAGACCCTCCTCGGCCGCCACGATTTCACCTCGTTCGCGGACCGCAGCGCCGAGATCACCGAGCCGCGCGTGCGGGTCTTCCACTCCGCAGTGCGGCGCGGAGATTTCCTGACCTCCCTCACCCTCGAAGCGGATCATTTCCTGCCGCGCATGGTGCGGCGGGTCGTGGGGGTCCTGGTCCAGATCGGTCTCCACAATCTCCCCGTCGAGGCCATGACGCGGTTCCTGTCGGAAACCGTTGACGACCCCGCCGCCTGGACCGCTCCTCCTTCGGGTCTCTTCCTCGAGCGTGTGCTCTACGCTCCCGAGACCGGCGGCCGGGACGCCTCGCGCGCCACGACCGCCCCCTGACGTATTGCCGCGCCCGGTGCCGGCCGCTATACTCGCCCCGCGCCGCACGTGCGGCGCCCGACCCCTTGACCCGAGAGGAGACTTCATGCGGACCCCCCACCGCCCGATCGTCGTCCTTATGTTTCTGCTGCAGCCGCTCGCGGCCTACGCCGCCCCCGCCCCGCCGGTCGCCGGCCTGAAGCGTGTTCTCGACGCAGCCGACCCGCATCGCATCGATGCCGATCTGCGCTTCCTCGCCGACGACGTCATGGAAGGCCGGGGCACCGGCCAGAAGGGTGGACGGCTGGCGGCGCTCTATCTCGAGACCCGGTTCCGTCTCCTCGGGCTCGCGCCGGGCGCCTCGAAGGACTCCTACCTGCAGGAGGTGCCCCTGGTCGGGATCGAGACCGATCGACAAAGCCGCCTCGCGATCCAAGGCGGCGCGCGGACCTTCGAGGCCCGCTGGCTCGAGGACTACGTCGCGAGCGCGGAGACGCAGAAGGAGACCGAGGAGATCGACGCGCCCCTGGTCTTCGTCGGGTATGGCATCACGGCGCCCGAGTACAGGTGGGACGATTTCAAAGGGGAGGACGTCCGGGGAAAGGTGCTGGTCATGCTGGTCAACGATCCACCCTCCGATGACTCCGCGCTGTTCGGCGGCAAGGCCCTCACCTACTACGGTCGCTGGACCTACAAGTTCGAGAGCGCCGCGCGCGCGGGGGCCGCGGGTGCGATCCTGATTCACACCGACGATTCGGCGGGATACGGCTGGAGCGTCGTGCGCAATTCCTGGGGCCGCGAGCGGCCCTACGTCGCCCTGTCACCCGGCGGCCCGCCCGCTCTCCAGATCGCCTCCTGGATCACGGAGTCCTTCGGCCGCGACATCCTGAAGGCGGCCGGCCAGGACTTCGATGTCCTCCGCCGGGCGGCCGCGACCCGCGAGTTCCGTCCGGTGCCCCTGTCGCTGCGCGTGCAGGCGACGATGGTCACGAAGATCCGGCCGATCATGACGTGGAACGTCGTCGGTCTGCTGCGCGGCTCCGATCCGAAGCTGCGCGATCAGGCGGTCGTCTACACCGCGCATTACGATCACCTCGGGCGCGGCAACCCCGAGGATGGCGACGATATCTACAACGGCGCCCAGGACAACGCCTCGGGCGTGGCCACGCTCCTGGAAACCGCGCGGCTGTTCACGCTCTTCCCGAGAGCGCCGCGGCGCAGCGTCCTGTTCATCGCCTGCGCCGCCGAGGAAGGCGGTCTGCGCGGCTCCGAGTACTACGCCACGCACCCGATCATCCCGACGCACCTGACCGCCGCCAACATCAACATGGACGGGACGCCCGTGTGGGGCCGTCCGGCCGACTTCACCTTCCTCGGGGCCGATCGCTCGACTCTGAGGGACGTCGTCGACGAGGCCTCCAGGGCGCTCGGTTTCAAGGTGGTCGCCGACCAGCATCCCGAGCAGGGCTCGTTCTACCGCTCCGATCAGTTCAATTTCGCCAAGGTCGGAATTCCCGCCTTCAGCCTCGACCCGGGGCTCGATTACATCGGCAAACCCAAGGGATACGGTGAGACGATCTGGAAGGAGTACGAGGAGAAGCGCTACCACCGGCCGAAGGACGAGTACGATCCGTCCTTCGATCTCTCCGGGTCGGCAGAGAGCGCGCGCATCGCGCTCTACGTCGGGTACAGGGTCGCCCAGGTCGATGGCATGCCGCGGTGGAACAAGGGGGACGAGTTCGCGGCCGCCCGGGCCTCGGCCCTCGCGGCGACCTCGACCACGTCGGGGAAATAGGCGCGCTCCCGCGTCACGAGGCGCGCACGTCCTCCCCGCCCGCCACGGATAGTGTCGGAGGGCGGCTCCCGCTCGCTTCGGGCACCTCTTCGACGGCGGCTCCGGCGTAGCCGCAGCTCCGCCTCAGGAAGCGCCGGCGATCGCGATCGTATTCTCCGGCGCAGTACACGCCGCGCCAGGCCATCCCCTGGGGGCGGGCGATCTCGATCGTGAACAGATCCCCGGAGCCGCACCCAGGGCAGCGCGCCAGGTCGGCGTCCTGCGCCCGCGCGGCCGGCGTCAGCGGACCGGCCATCGATTGTTCTCCCGGATGAATCGCCGCCAGATATACGTCGCCGGAGGGGGTGCGTCAAGAAGGATGTGGCGCGCCTTGGGCGCGGCGTTCGCGAGTGTCCCCCGCCGCCGCCCCGCGGTCGGCGGGATGCGCGGGCTCATCGCCCGGGATGGCGTCCCCGGCCGCCGCGCGCAGGGGTCTCCCCGGGGACGCCCTCCCACCCGCCCATTCGCGGGCGGGCGATTCAGGGAAGAAGTCGCCCGAGGACATCCAGGGTTTCCCGCACCTCGTCGTCCGTGTTGAAGAAGTGCGGCCCGAGACGCAGACCGACACCGGGACGCCAGTCCACCAGGACGCCGCGCTCCCTGAGGCGGAGGGCGATGTCTCCGGGGCGCTCGACGGCGATCATGACGACTCCGCCGCGCTCACCGTCCTGAGCCGGACTGTTCACGGTGAAGCCGCGCTGACGGGCCGCCTCGATGAGCCATGCCGTCCGGCGCCGGGACTCGGTCGCGATCGCCTGCAGCCCGACCTCCAGGACGATGCGCAGCCCCTCCCGGCACGAGTACAGGCCGGGAACGTTGGCCGTCCCCTGGGCGAACCGCCGCACCGAGGCGTCGTACCGCATCGGGGCGTGCTCGAACAGGAACGGCTCCGCGTGCGCGAACCAGCCGGTCAGTCGAGGCTCGAGCGTTTGGATCCGATCGGGCCTCACGTACAGGTAGCCGCAGGAGGGACCTCCGCACAGCCACTTGATCGTGCCTCCGATCATGAAATCGACCCCCCAGCCGTCCGCGTCCATCTCGAGGACACCGGCCGACTGGTAGGTGTCGAGGAGGACGAGGGCGCCGACGCGGCGCGCCTTCTCGACGATCGGCCGCGGGTCGAGACGGTGCGAGCTCCTGTACGACACGTGCGACAGCGACACCAGGGCCGTGCTCTCGTCGATGGCGTCCAGCAGCCGGTCCATCGGCGTCGTCAGGCCGTCGTCGGAGGGAACGATCGTCACTTCGACGCCCGACCGGCGCTGCGCCTGCCAGACGTACCCCGTGGTCGGAAAGTCCAGGGCGGAGGTCACGACCTTCCGTCTGCGCCCCGCGCCCAGATCGAGGCACGAGATCACGGTGGAGAGCGCCACGGACGTGTTGGGCTGCACCTGCACGGTGCCGGGCCTCCCGCCCAGGACACGCGCGATGAGATCGCCGACCTCGGCCGACAGGTCCCACCAGTGCTCCGTCCAGACGTCCTCGCGCACCTGGCGTTCCCAGAGATCCACGTAGGTCAGAAGCGCCCGGCGCGCGGCCCGCGGCACCGGGCCGAGACTGTGGCTGAGGAGATGAATGCCGGTCTCGAGCGCGGGGAACTCTCCCCGTAGGCGGTCGGCGGGCAGGGATATGGGAGTCGTCTCCTCTTCCGTCGGCGGATCGTGCGTTCACACCCGCATCAGGCGCCGGGGGAAGAGCGCCCGCGGATCGCCGGGCTACCCGGGGTGCTCAGAGAATCAGCAGGCCGTCTGCTGGCACTCGCCGCCTGCGAACCGGCAGTTGTAGCCGTGGACCTTGGAGCAATGCCCGAAGCGGTTGCAGCCGGTGTTTCCGCAGGTGGACGGTGCGGCGTACACGCTCCCGGCGAACAGACCCGACAGTGCGGACGCGTAAGGCGACGGTGCCGGCATCGGGGCCGCAGCAAGGACCGCCGCCAGGAGAACCGTCACGAACACCAACGCCGCACAACGCACAGCCAGGTTCGAGGGACGGCGCATCCGAGGACCTCCTGCATCGCCCGCAGTCGACCGTCGACCGCGGGTTGTCCCTTTTCATCTACCACGAATCGGGGTGCGGGCGCCAGGCCGTCTCGAGGGAAGGCGGTTCCGTTCAGGGACAGGATTGGTGGACGGCAAGGGGATCGAACCCTCGACCTCCGCGTTGCGAACGCGGCGCTCTCCCAGCTGAGCTAGCCGCCCACTTTCGGAAACGAACGGCGCGATGAAGGCGTGGTGGGCCGTGCTGGATTTGAACCAGCGACTTCTACCGTGTGAGGATAGCACTCTCCCGCTGAGTTAACGGCCCGCACCGCGCGGGATTATAGCATCGGCGGGCCGCGCCCGCGGACACGCCGGGTCCGATCTCACAGGCGGTACCCTTCGAGCACCTGGTCGGCGACCGGCGGCACCAGCAGCCGCTCCTCGCGGCCGTCCCGGCGGGCCGCCACTTCGACGAGCGCCTCGTGGCGGCGGTCGGAGTAACGCGCCGTGATCGAAGCGATCAGGATCTTGAGGTCGTCGTCCGGCTCCCCTTCGACGACGGTGATCGGGCTGCCGCAGTCGAGCGCCTCGAATCGCCAGCCGGGGAGTTCGAAGCGCGACAGGAACTGGTTCTCGCTCTGGTCGCGGGCGACGATGATCTTCACCTGAGGCGACAGACGGAAGTGCCGTCCCACCTTGAGGAGGATCATCTCGTCCTGCCGGATCTGATCGGGTTCGCTGTAGAGCTTCTTGTCGTGGAAGCGGCGGGCGAAGTTCTCATCGGCCAGATAGCAGCATCCCCCGGCCGGCTGCGGGTAGTCGCTGATCCCCCAGGTGCGGCTCCACTCCATCTGCTCCTTGCGCGATCGGCCGGAGATCCCGAGGAGTCTGTCGCGCTCCACCCAGCCGAGCTGCTCCGGCAGCGTGGGCGGCAGATGCCTGGCGGACAGCGGCCGCAGGAGGTATCCCTCGATCCCGCATTCCTTCTCGATGAGACGCAGGGATTGCATGTGCTGCGACATCGGCCGCTGCCCGAGGACTTCACCGGTGAACACGAAGTGTCCGCCATGCTCGCGCATGTACTCGGCGGCTCCGTGGATCATGAAGATGCGGCAGTCGATGCACGGATTGGCCTTGGCGCCGTATCCGTGCTTCGGATTCAGGACCATCTTGAGATAGGCCTCGCCGGCGTCCAGGACTTCGATCGGGATGCCGAGATCCGCACCGGCCCGCAGCCCCTCGTTGCGCATCCGCTTCGGATCCTCGTCGGGTCGGGCCATCGCCCGGCGATGATCGTTCATGCAGAACCCGGTGGAGTAGTGCAGCCCGATGACTTCGATCCCCTGCTCGAGAAGGACGCGTGCGGCCAGCGTGCTGTCGAGGCCCCCGGAGAGCAGACCGATCGCCCGCACCTTCTCCGGTCGCCCCGCCGGTCGATCGGTCATCGAGTGAACCCTCCCTGGCGCGCCTTTCTCACGAACAACCGGTACTCTCCCCGTTCCTGTCTGTGACCCAGATAGTCGTTCCCGGTGGAGCGGCACCAGGCCGGCATGTCGATCAAAATGACGCGGTCGTCCGACAGGATCTCCAGGGTCCGTCCGGCTCCCATCTTCCTGAGTCTCTCCGCGGTCTTGATGATCGGCACGGGGCAGTACAGGCCGACCGTGTCGATCCTTTCATCCGCCTCGAGCGGCGCGTCCATGCTGACTCCCGCCCGCCGGCGCGCGGCCGGTCGGGGAAGGGCGTGATCTTATCAGATCAACGGTCGCCGGGCGCGCCCTCCGCGGGGCGCGGTGCTGTGGCGCGCGCCGGGCCCAGGAGGTGTCGCGATCCTTCGATGGTCGCCTGGTGCACGAAAACGCGCGGCAGGTCCGAGGACGGCCGGAGCCCAAGAAGATCCTCTTCGAAGTCCGCCCTCAGCTCGAGCGACAGGTCGCCCCCCTCGGAAAGGACGAGACGGAACGTGCCGATCGGGTCGCGCCGCGGTGCGATCTCGCTGAAGGTGTATCGGTGGCGCAGTGTTTCGCCGCGTCCCGGCACACGGAACCCGGAGCGGGAGGAGAAGACATAGCTGACCCGGTCGGTCGCGAGAGGGGCCGTGAGGTGCGTCGTGACGAGTGTTTCGCCGGCGCCGGTCGTCTGGACGGCGTCGGCCGCGAAGTCGATCTCATCGCCGGGGAACGGCATCTCGATGCGCTCCGTCGTCTCCTCCGGATCGACGGCGTGGCCTCCCCCACCCTGGAGGCGCACGCCGCGCAGGCGGTCGGTCGATCGGATCGTCGCCACGGCCCGTCTGCCGTTCAGATCGACCCGCTCCCGGACTCTCACCACCTGGCGGTTCCGGAAGTCGTAGGACGGCAGGATCGCGTTGACACCCAGGAGGACGAGCGACAGGGCGAGAGCGGCCAGACCGACGTGACGCCCGGACAGCCACCACCAGACGCGGCTGTGCAGGCAGTCCTGGTACGAGGCGACGTGCGCCAGGTACAACGCCAGAGGGAACGTGACCGAAAACAGGATGCCGAACAGGAGGCGAGGGGACGGCGACACACCGCCCAGGTCGACCAGCGTGCGGTAGTCCCGGAGCGCCAGCAGACAGAAGAACGGCGCCGCGGCGCCCAGACCGAGTGCGAGCCTCCGGCCGGTGCTGTCGAAATTGCGCGAGGCCAGGAGCATCAGGATCGGCACCGCCATGATGGCCGCGATCTCGGGAAACCCTCCCCGCAGGGCCGCCGCCACCCAGGCGACCGGCACGATGAACGCCGCCGCCAGATAGGGACCGGGCTCGACGGTCGGCTTGATCCGTCGGAACAGGTTGAGACCGAGCCAGGAGGTGAGCAGCGTCCAGGCGATCCCCTGGGCGACGTGCAGTCCCTGGTGCGCCATCCAGGGATAGCGCACTTCGTGGATCCGCTCCATGACCCTTTCGGACAGGAACAGGCCGGACAGACCGATCGCGGTCGCCGCCCCGGTCACAATCAGCACCCGCAAGGTCTCGATGATGGCGCGAGGCCTGGCGACGACCCGGAGGCGGACGAGCGCCAGGAGACCCCAGCCGAGGAGGGCCGCGCACGAGAGGATCAGCAGCGCGTTCGAGGGAAGCAGAAATCCCCTCCCGAACAGCATCAGGGGAAGATAGTGCGGATCGTCCTCGTCCGTGGCGGGCGACGCGTCGAGGTCCTGCAGGATTCGGCCGACGACCCGCACGGCCCGATCGAGCGCCGCCGGGCGCACCCCGTTCACCCCGTCTTCCGTGGTGTGGTAGGCCCAGGCCGGAAACGTTCCGAGGACGAGGAACGCCGGGATCTTCCGCTCCAGGAACGCCTCGTGGTCGGCGCTGAATGGCAGATCGAGGAACCTCGGAGCGAGAGTCCAGAGCGGTCGCGCCACGACGTCCCGCGTCCCGGTCTCCCGGGCGGCGCGCAGGAGCAGACGCTGGGCCCAGAGCGCGGGCGGTTCCGGGACCGGACCGACGAGAAGCTCCCCCCGGCCGACCATCTCCAGCGCGATCATGACGCGCACCGGCGACAGGTCGGAGTGCTCGGCGTAGTAACGCGATCCGAGGAGCCCCTCCTCCTCCGCGCAGAAGGAGATGAAGCGATAGGTCAGCCGGTGCGGCCCACGCACCACGATGCGCGCAACCTCCAGGAGGACCGCCAGACCCGAAGCATCGTCGTTGGCTCCGGGGACCGCCACGTTCCTCGAGTCGTGGTGCGCCGCCAGGACGATGGTGTCGCGCGTGGCTCCGGGCAGCTCGCCGATCACGTTCCACGAGCCGACCGATCGCTCCCCCTCGTCGAAGGTCGCGATCGGCACGGCCTGCCGGGTGACGGCGAGCCCGGCGCTCTCCATCTCGCGGGCCACGTATTCGATGGCGCGCCCGTCCGCGTCCGTGCCGCTCCTGCGCGGGCCGACCTTGCCCGCCAGCTCCAGCACATGACGGAAGGCGGCGGCTCCGGCCGTGCCGTCCGGCTTCCCGGCGCGCGCGGGCAGAGACGAGAGGACCAGGACGACGAGCGTCGCGCACATGGCGCGCAGGCCCCACCGGTCCAGGGAAGATTCCGGCTGATGCGCGCGGACAGGATGCCCGCGGACGATGCGCGTGTCGGGGCTCACGTTTGTTGACTCACGGGCGGGCGTAGATTAGCATAACGATTCGCCCGGGGAGACGAGCAGCCTCCTCTCCGACACCCGATGTCAGCCACGCGATTGCCCAGCGACACGGCCGTCCCCGGCGCCGCCGCGGCCCTGTTGCGTGCGACCCCCATCCTCCTCCTGGTCTTCGAAGGGCTGGTCCTCATCGCGTCGTGCGTCGATCTGTCGCGGGGCTTCGCCCTGCTGGGACCATCGCAGCGGATCGCGCTGATGGTGTGCGCCGGCATTCCCCCGCTCGTCGCCGTGTGGCCATGGCGTCCCCGCGCCGGACGCCTGCGCGCGCCTCTTCTGGCGATCGCCGCGGGGTGCCTCGCCCTCGGGGGGCTCGGACTGCTGGAGAACCGCGGCGCCCGTCTCATCCGGGAGCGCTGGGACGCCTCGGCGCGGCAGCGGCTGGAGACTCAGGCCCGCGCCATCGAAGCGGATTTCGGGTCGTTCCTCGCCGACCTGTCCCGGCCGCTCGAGCGGGGCCGCGCTCCATTCGCAGATCGTCGCTCCGCGTTCGTTCTCGCGGAGCGCGTGCGCTCGTCGAGCGTCCTGCCCCAGGAGCTTCTGGGTTCGTCCATCTACCGGGACGATGGGTCCGTCGTGGCGTGGGACGGGAACAGCTCGGAAGCGCCGCGGACCCTCCTGGCCCGGCCCTGTCCGGGGCCGGTCTACGGGATCGGGGGCCGCGAAGCCTCGCGCCGCCTGTACGCGGCGGTCTGCTCCGGCGATGGCACGCGCTGGGTCGCGGAGTTCGTGCTCGAGCCGCCCGGGGAGGGAGAGCCCCGGGACGCCGCGGGAGCGCAGCTGTCCTTCCTGCCGCGCTGGCGGGATGCGGGCCCCGCCACCGTCCGATTCCGGGAGAACCCTTCCGAGATGGATGACCTGGCGCAGCTCTTCGAGCGGCAGGGAGACCGCCACTGGGGACGCCTGGGCGGCGAAGGGGCGCTGTCCCTCGCCTTTCCGCTGCGCGCCCCGGATGGCGGACGGCTCGCGATCGTCAACCTGCGGGATCGCCGCGCAACCCAGGAGATCGGCGATCGTCGCCGCCACCTGCGCCTGGCAGGCGGACTCGCGGCCGCCGCCGCGGTCCTGTTCGGCTGGTGTCTTCCGCTCCGGGCCGGCGTCATCCGTTCTCCGATCGGGCGGGTCCTCGCCGGGTCGCTCGCACTGTGGACGATCCGCTTCATCCTGCTCATCATGGCCGACCCCTCGAGTCTGCCTCGCCTCGCCGCCTACGACATCTCGATCTACGCCTCCTCGGGGTACGCGGGACTTCTGCGCTCGCCCGCCGATCTTCTTCTGACCGCCGCCATCTGCTGCGCCCAGGCGTGGATCTTCGGGCTGGCGCTGCGCTCGATGCGCACCGAGGAGCATCCCGGCCGGCGTCGGCGGACACGGCGTGCTGCGCTCCTCGCGACCGTCGTAGTCGCGTGCGCGGCCGGGGCCACCCTGCGTGTGGTGCTGGATCGCCTGGTGGTCGACGCGCGGGTCGACGTGAGCCGCGTGGAGCCGGGCGAGTTGCTGTCGCCGCGCTTCCTGCTGCAGGCGTCGCTCTTCCTGCTGGTCCTGGGGGCGGGATTCGTGCTGCTCGCGCTTCTCGAGCTGGCCCTGCGTCACGCGGACCGTCCCGGCGACTGGAGACTGCTCCGCCTGTTGCGGGGGGCCGAGTCGGAGGGGATCCCGTTCGCGCTCCGGTCGGCCGGCTTGGTGCTTCTCCTGACGATCGCGTACGGCCCCGTCCTGCACCACTCGTACGATCGTCTGCGCCGGGCCTATTTCGATCACGAGCTGCGGCCTCTGGTGCTGGACCAGAAGCAGATGCGCCGCCAGGCCCTGCGCGAGGCCCTGTCTCTGGCCCGCGATCCGGACTTCGCGGCGGTCGCGGCCCTCGCCGCCGAGGGATCCGATTCGGCGCCCTACCGTCTCTGGCACGCGACACCGGTCGCCGATCGCGGCCTGGCTTCGTCCCTTCGCGTCTTCGATTCCCATGGTGCGCTGCTGGGCCGCTTCGCCCTGGACTTCGCGCCGATGCTCGAGGTTCCCTTCGAGGAGGCCCGGGCCGCCGTCGGTCGGGGCGTCGTCGAGCTGCCGTCGCGCCCCGAGATGACGGTGCACAAGCCGGCGATCGTCGGGGCGTTCTGGGTCGGTGGCGCGCGCTTGCCGCTCCTGGTCGTCCTGACCGTGTCGGACGACTACGACAACCTGCCGATCCTCGGCGGCGGGACTCTGGGCGCCGGGCTGTTCCGGGCGCCCGCCCCCTCGCGCGGCAGTCCCGAGATCCTGCGAACGGAGCCGCTCGTCGCCGTCTTCACGCCGTCCTTGGCACCGCTCTACGAATCGGGCGGCGAGATCCCCGCACCCTCCCCGGAAACGCTGGCCGCGGTGGACAAGTCCGGGCGCGCCTGGCGCACGGACGATCTGCGGGGAGGCCAGGCGTTCATCCTGTATTTCCGCGGGCCGAAGGAGATCTTCGCCCTGGCCCACCTGCACCCGAGCCGCACGACCATCCTGGCCGGTACGCTGCGTCTTTTCCTCCTGAACGGCTTTCTGGCGCTTCTGGTCGCCGGGGTCGCCCGCGCCGTGGCCTGGGCCGCCCGCCCCCGCTTGCCGCGGCTGACCCTCGGGGCCACCTACTCGCGGCGTCTGGTGACCGTGTTCCTCATCGCCGGACTGCTGCCTCTTTTGACCCTCGCCTTCTTCGCCACACGATCGACGACACGCGAGATCGACAGGGACATCACTACGTCCGGGCTCGCCTCGCTGCAGGTGGCGCGGCACGTGGCCGAGGACTACCTCACCGTCACCCGCCCGGAGGAGGGCGGGGTGATCGACGACGACGTGGTCTTCTGGCTGGGGCGAATCGTGCGGCAGGACATCAACGTGTACCGGGACGCCGAGCTGCTGGCGACGAGCACCCGCGAGCTCTACAGCTCGGGTCTGCTCGACGAGCGCATGAACGGACAGTCCTACCGCGCCATCTACCTCGAGCGGGAGCCGTTCTTCCTGGCCGAGGAGAAGTCGGGCGACCTCGATTTCCTGACCCTGGCGGCTCCGATGCGCATCGACCGCCAGGGGACCATCGGCGCCATCACCATCCCCCTCATCGAGCACAGCCGCGTGGCCGCCCGCCGCGAAGGAGAGATCGAGGACGCCGTCCTGATCGTCACCTGCTTCGCCATCCTCCTTCTGGCGATCGTCGGCAACCTCCTGGCGCGGCGGGTGTCCCGGCCGGTCGCCCTGCTGTCGCGCGCCGCGCGCCGCGTCGCGACGGGCGATCTGGACGTCCGGGTCGAACGATCCGGCGGGGACGAGACGAGGGTCCTCGTCGATGCCTTCAACCGCATGGCCGGCTCCCTCAAGCGTCAACGCGACGACCTCAGGCGTCGCGGCGATTACATCGAGAAGATCCTGCGCAGCGCCACGACCGGTGTCGTGTCGATCGACGGCTCGGGGACGATAATCACGATCAATCCCGCCGCGCAGGGTTTCCTGACCGGGAGCCTCGGCGCGCCGCAGGGCGGGCAGGATCTCCCCGGGCACCTGGCGCGCGATCCCGCCGTAGCGCCTCTCCTCGCGGCCCTGCGCCGGGCGCTTCTGGGACAGGCCGAGGGCGAGGTCGAGGTGGAAATGCCCCGCCCGAGCGCGGACCCACCCTCGGGCCTCGAGAGCGCGGGGCCGCGCCGCATGCGGGCCGTGTTCATACCCTTCGCTCCGGAGGAAGGACGGCCGCCGGGGCTGATCGTCCTCCTGGAGGACGTCACCGAGATCGTGCGCTCCGGCCGTCTGGCCGCCTGGGCGGAGATGGCCCGGAGGGTGGCGCACGAAATCAAGAATCCGCTCACGCCGATCCAGCTGTCGGTCGAGCACGTGCGACGGGTGTTCAAGGCCAAGGACGCGCGTTTCGAGTCGGTCCTGAACGCCTGTCTCGACAACATCCAGAAGCAGGTGGCCGTGCTGCGGGAGATCGCCTTCGAGTTCTCCACCTACGCACGGCTGCCGCAGCTGCGTCCGGAACCTCTCGCGGTCGCCGCTCTCATCGCGGAGGCGCTCGCACCCTACGTCAAGGCCTCGCCGGCGGGGATCGTGATCGAGAGCGACGTGCCGGCCGACCTGCCGCTCGTCACGGTGGACAGGGCGGTCATGGTGCGCGCCCTGATCAACCTGATCGAAAACGCGCTGCAGGCCATGCCGTCTGGCGGCAGGCTGGTGGTCGGAGCCTCGGTCGCTCGCGGAAGACGCGGAGACGCCCGGGTCGCCATCCTGGTCACGGACACAGGCGAGGGGATCCCGGAGCATATCCTTCCACGGCTGTTCGAGCCCTACTTCTCGACCAAGAGCGGCGGCACGGGCCTCGGCCTCGGCCTGGCGCGCCGGAGCGTCGAAGAGCACGGCGGCACGATCGAGATTCGATCGCGCCCGGGGCGTGGCACCGTGGTGACGCTCACGCTGCCGGCGAGCGCGGTTGCGGTCGGCCCGGGACCCGCGCACGCTCCCGGTCCGCGGCAGGCGGGCGAATGAGGGGTG
>Ga0137397_10001056_pt1 | contig 19191 bp, 20 predicted proteins | sample czorhiz116metaG_FD_106658 | JGI IMG/M metagenome (GOLD analysis project Ga0137397, IMG submission 106658) | Vadose zone soil microbial communities from Angelo Coast Range Reserve, California, USA - czorhiz1.16 metaG | ecosystem: Environmental > Terrestrial > Soil > Vadose zone | place: USA... | reverse complement strand
TTTATGGCATGCAAGCTTCCCGTAGGGACTCAGAATGGGCAATCCTGTGCGCAGTTACATCGCAGAAATGATACCAAATTAAATGCGAAGCGGCTAGTGAGGGTAGTCACGGTTGTGATGCGATCATCAAGAGAAGGACGAGTTCAATTGGCCACTCGGTTGGTGATATGATGCCGTCGGAAGTTGTCGGCGTGGGATAATCTGAAGTCCCAATCTAAGTACCTTATCAATGGTCCTATCGGTGAGAAGAGATGGGGATGAGGTGATAACTCACACGGAGAACCTCCGAGTCACTGTCATGTGAACGCAATCAAGTAAACTCCGACACTCCTCGGTGAGTGAGGAGCAGAGAACGCAGACCAAGGAGACCCTCGGTAGTAGCCATGGTCAGTTTGCACCATATGGACTTTTTGCCCGAATATTATCAATACCGTGACAATACGGAACCCTGGTCACTACTCACTAGGTTGAAGTCGGTTCATCGCGAACATGAACAGCATAGCGGAGACTGGGAGAGGTCCGTTTTTCCTTCAAAAAAATGGCGATGCCGGCCTTCCATGTGGGGAAAAGCATTATGTACATGCAAAATTATATTTGCATGAAAACCAGCAGCCCTGTAAATAGGCATTCGTATTTTATATCGGCGACCCTCATGGTGCCTGGCTCGGACATAGATCGAAGATCCAGACATTCAGAGACTGACTATGTAGAGTTACATGACCATTAGAAAAATACATTTATACTTGGGAGCACAAGTATTAAAAGTTTTGATAGATATCATCAAGTGACAGCAAGTAGTAAAGATGTGCTGTGATCCAAAGACACGGGCAGAATATCATTGCCAGCTCCCTTTCGTGCTGAAACAGACGACGAGTGGACGGCATACTCTTAGAGATACGGTAAACATAACCTCATTCCAAGACGTGTTGTGTCATTTGTAAAAGACGAAGACGAGATACCCGAAGGAACTATCTCGCGGAGCTCGGAGCGGAGTTAATATGCTCTATTTCTGACAAATCAATTATAATTCCATGCATTTTGCCAGTGCAATTGCTGTGTGCCGCAGCTCAATTCACCATCTACCGTGACTGGCTGGCACTCGATACCCCTCACATGTGCTGGATTTCTCATCTTCAAGTTGCCTTTGGCCACTCGTCACCAAAGTTGTAAATACAGGCTATGATCCATGGGAATGTCTTTCAAAGCAAGGCCCGAGATTATCCACGACGTCCACGACCTGCCAGTGCAGTGCCAGTGTGGGTTTATCGGCTGCCAGTGTATGTGAGGCCGAATGAATCCGGATCTATAGTGCAGCGGAGAATCGTCGCACCAAACCCACGGTTACCCACCGAAACCGGTAAGAAGACCCCACCTCTGGGTGCGCTCCCTGTTGACCACTGTCAGGACTGATCTGTCATAAATGGAAAATAAACGCTGCTATCCCGAAGATGTGGAACGCATACTCGATGTCTTTGTACTCATCTGTCCCCGTGCAGGGAAATGTGGAGGCGTCGCAAATAATTCCCATATTCATCTCTCACTACACTTCAAGCTGCACGCGTTTCACGTCCTTTGAGTGCTGAATTATGTGTTCATTCACCGTGAATGAAAGTTAGCTGGTCAGATATGATCCATATCAAACACGTTTTGATGGGGTGCGTGTAGTCGGAAATTTGCGGTTTCATCCTTCCTACGAACATGACAGTCTCATAATTAATACAACGTCATGAAAGGTTCCGCGAGCTCATATGCAACTATACTTGGTATGATTGCCCCCCATGTTTGTAGTCCATGGGTAACTGAATGTCCGAGGCCTGCAAGCCCAAGTAGACATGGCGGCTGACAACGCATAGATTAACATTCATTCCTCTAACACATAGTAATATTAATTCCGTCACGCTTCGTCCGACTGGCATTACCCCCAGCCGGACTTGCCAGTGCGCTTCGACCCTCGCAATCAGATTGTTAGCCTTGAGATTGCCAAGTCTACTCTTCCCTTTCTCGACCCCGCACAGTCATCTTACCTGAAATCGTTTCATGTAGTCTTGCTGCCTGTTGCCTGGGCTACAAGCATCGATATCGCAACAAACTGTCTGTAACATCGGTGATAACGGACTTTGTTATCCCTCCTCTTTCGAATTGCTTCCGAAACTATCTTTCGTGCGCCACGGTTGCCATTATCTGGCTCGACTCTCGGAAGTCGGCATATTTTCGGCTACGGGCCAATGGTTAGGGCGCTGGATACATTTTGTAGCTTCACGAATACCCTACCACGTATTTGAGGCTGCAACTAACTGCCAGTGAATGCGATACTAATTGGGTGCTGCCAGCGGATCTCCTGCCCGTTGTTGCTTCTTACCATTCTCATCATCATCATCTGTTCCCGAGTCATGGCACTACCAAGGGCACTACTAGCATTTGCCACTAGGTACGAGAATAAAACCCCGAGTTCCTACATGAATTTTTGTCACCCAATACATTACAGTCGATACAGTGGCTGCAGTTAACAATCATGTCTGCAGTTTTCAGTGTCTCACGGAGCGTGCTACTGCTGTCGTTGTTGTGACTCTTGCCTCCTTGCTTGGTGGGTCCATGACTGATACCCTACGACGACCAAGAACGTATATGGTTTAAACGGAAATGCAGGGGCGGCATTTCTACTAGTACACCTCGAAAACCACATACCATGCCTTGTGTTAAGGCACTTCCAATTCTTCCGACGACATAAGCGACTCAAGCGATGCGGGAGATGGAGATGTTCACAACGCAGTTGAAGCTTTGAAGCCTTGAAGGTAGCGAAGGCGACGCCGAGGACGCTTCACCTTTACACTGCAAACCCTGCGAGCCCTGCGGCCGGCCCTATGGATTGAACCAGTCCCATAGCAGCTCCATACCACTAGAACTGTCACATAGACATGGCCAGCATTTGCACGGGGCCCACGCTTGATTTCTGATGGTGCTGAAGGCTCAAAAGTGCTCGATTAGAATGCGTTTGGCACGCGAAAGCGCACAGAAACTTGTCACGCGTGAAAGTTGTCGCGCAGGTGCGCGGCAACAACCTCCTCACGCGCGCGAGAGCGTTTTCAGATTATTTTTTGCCCGTACGCCCGTTATCGCAACCAAACTCGAGTATTCCCTTTTGGGAGGGAGTGTCACGAAGGTGTGACGCCGAGGCGTGCACGTGGAGGACCGCGATCAGTCACATGAGTGTTACACGTGACGGGCGTGGCAACAAAGCTTAGTCGTTTTTTGGCGGCATTGTCGACTGCGACAATCTTTCCGCAATCGCGACAACGCATGTCGAACAGCCCAAAATTTCGGGGCAACTTGTTTTTGAATCACATGGAGCGTTTACACCTCTGATAACGCGGCAGCAGTTATCGGGCAACAACCACGGGCAGCCGGGTACTGTTTCTAGATGCTCTGCGCGACAACTACTTTTTATGAACTATTACAAGCACGTTACGTTGAGAGTACCGTCTCCAAGTCACAGAGCATCACTATCTTCCAAGATTTGTTGAGCTCTCTGTTTAGCCTCATCACCGACGTTGGGATCTATAGCATAAGGAAGAAAGATGGATTAGCCCCGTCCTGCACACATTCAGTAAGCAAGCACGCACTCTTCAGGGTTGCCTTGTAGCCTCCGAGTACGCGATTTTCGTCTTTGCCACTGTCGTCCCGGCGAGATGACGGTTCGGTGGTCATGTGCACAGTGTCAGAGCCTTGGATCTCTTCGATGACCTTGCGGGAGTTCTCCTTTGCCTCATCGGAGACGTTCGGGTTATGCAAAGCAGCCTGGTGCATGCAAGGGACGGACACTCAGAGACGTCGCACAATGAGTAGAAGAGGGGTAATGACGCACCTTGTGGCCTCCAGCGACGCGGTTAGGTTCTGACATGATGAAAATACTGGGTTGTGATGCGGAGAGGATAGATGATGGGCTTCGAGTTGATGAAAAGACAGGCGGCGAACGAGCCTATTTATCAGTTGGGACCCGCCACTGTGATCTCAACAACTTCTCAACATGACGCAAAGCAACCCTCGATCCCTGTGGGGCTATGATGCAAAACGAGAGTCGTTGAGTCGGAACAGGGGCATTGACATTGTGCCGCCAAGCCTAGTACGTCAAGGTATTGTAGTGACGCCATGTAGTGACGCCATGCGACGACGTAGCGAATTCAGCTTAAGCGCCTTTTCACTGCATCATACGAACGCCGGCATCTCAGTTTGGAGCCTTCCGCCGTTTCCGCCGCAACGTTAGAACGAATATGACCTGTCTTTGACCACTGGCATGGCCCTGCTCATATTTACGACATCCTGCTTGGCTATGAGAAAGCGGTGGGGTAAAGCCTGAATAGATTGATTTACAGTACAGCTCTCGAGCAGGCTCACCCGCCCATACCGAGTAGACCCTATTTGACGAGACTAGGCTTGAACTTAAACGCATTTTCGGAAGTCCTCCCAATTCATCCGCGGAAAAGCGGAGAGCTGAATAAGAGTGCATCCACGCGAGAATTCAAACAGATCCTGGCGTTGCGGCATAACCCCAATAACCCATCTACTGTGGGACTTGTTTTGGTTCCGTCAATCCCGCGGAAAATCGATGAGATGATGTACTGCAGCTACTAATTAGAGAACCAACCGTCGTTCGTAGACTTTACGATAGAGCCTAGCTCATATCATATACAACTGAAAGCTGTCAACCTGCATGAATCTGACTAGTGAGAGGGGTCCATAAGAGAAACGCGCATGCGACATTCATTCCCGGGGACAGCCATGGGTGAATCACTGATCTCTTGGATGAGAGGGCTCAGGATACCGCGAGTTCAGCTCCTGATTGGTTACTTCAGGTAATGCTTTCATGTCTGACAAAGCGCACAGTAGCCTAGTGGATGCAATACTCGAACTTTATGCCGCAATGTATCATTCACCGGCATGATCATCGGAGGTCCGCCATCGAGTCACGCTTCCTCATGGTCCAGATCGCTACATGTGTCGAGCATGTGCAGGCTGGGATGTGGCCGAGTTCCAGGTCAACACCGGCACACGAGTCTGAAGACGGTATTGACGTCTTGACATGCCAGTGGGGGACGCGCATGCGCGTAGTATAGCATGAGTATGACACGAGATACGACGTCGCCTACACGTGCTGGCCATCCTGGTCAGGATTTCGATATGTCGGGAACAGTCAAGTTACTGTGTCTTATGGAGAATTACCAGTAAGCTCCCACGTGTTTCGTTACTCTTGGACGCCAAGTCAATCTAGTGTTGTGAATTTCCAATGCTCAGGGTGAGGATGGGATATTCTCACCTGGAAGGTCAGCGGATCCATGGCGCGAGGCTAGTTCCAGGCTGTAGAAGCGGTACCCTCAGTTGCCAACCCTGCCTAGCACCGGGTCCTTTTTATGATCGGAGTCCATGAGCGTTACTGTTGAGTGAAGGATAGGAGTCAAATTTGAGCACAAGTCGCTAGAAGGTCCTAATATGCCGAGAAGCTGAGGTTAATATTGCCTGCGCTGCACAGATAGGCCAGAATCGATTTGTTGATTGAGCGAATATCAGTGGACATTAATTGGCGGCGGTAACGTCCGGACCACTGGCACGCACTGGCAGGGCCACAAGAAACGTTGTGACATAAGTGTGACATGCGAGAGAATTCGAATAAGCACGAGAATAGGATAGAATAAAATGTGTATCGCAGCACTAGTACTGGCCAGGATTAGCGTCGTACGGATGATAAAGTTACAATCCCAACGCGAGATGGTGTCTACAGATGTCCACTTTGAAACAAACAAGAGGAAGCAGCATGAATTGCATATACACTGTCCGCGAGGACCCATCATGATGCGTATCCCAGCTTGGATTTAACAGGTTCAATCACATTTCTTCGGAACCACGATTTATGTCCAACTTCGGTTGCCGGAGATGGGGCTCGAGAAGGGATGGTGAATGATGTGGCGGGTGTAAACATTGTCGCCTGCGTGGATGTGATAATGGATGCCGAGCGCGACATTGAAGGTGTCGAGGAGCGAGATGGCGTAGAGAACCCCGATTGAGCTGATATACCACCTTGAGATGTGCTTTGAGAAGCGTGCTGAGGCTTGCGGTTGATGAAAGGTTCTCTGCGTCCAGGTGGCGTGCTGCATAGTGGACCAGTTGAGGAAGACCCAGATACGCTCGGTAGAGGCGACCTGACTGGTTGCGGCGGCGGTGGGGTCGACATCCGTCTACCTGAATGTACCCGATTGACAACAGGACTGGGCGGTCCCAATATTGAGGCTCGAGATTTTTTGGTAGATAACGAAGGACTGGTGTAATGTTTGCTGTTGGTGTTACCGGCACCGACAGGGGAATTGGTTGGAAGTGCAGAAGATGGTCCAAGATCACGAGGACTGCTATGTCCATTCACAGAGGTTTCGGAGCCTCTCCGACGATTGTGGGTGCCCCCCTGGGGGTCATAGTCCCACAACTCTATGCCGCTGTCAATACGATTAGAATCGGGCTTGCCGGTCAAGGGGGCTGTCGCAGACAACCCCGATGTTGGGGATTTAGACAGGCTAGCGCTTTGCGCAATAGAAGGCGGACGCGTATCACTCGCATTTCGTTGCTTATGTCGGCTGATGAGATCTTTGGTCTTAATCCTCGAGGGGTTGCGAGAGGTGCTATTCCACACCGATGATGCAGTGGATGTAACAGCGCCACTAACCGACGATGTAGGGAGCACCCTCGCGCCAGTGGAGTAACCCCTAAATTCACCCCGGGTATCTGTCCTTATTGCCACGCCAGAAGTGTCAGTTCGGGAGTTGCGCGCTGAGCTGGTGACAGATTGTCTTCCTTTCACTGGCTGATACGACGATGGTACAGCGAGCTGTGACGTCACTTCTATCGACTTTCGGGGTTGCACTGCTGAGTGTTTGATATTAGCGATCGAGGACGTGCGAGGAATGCTATTGGGCGGTATTGGGGAGAGAATCGCAGTGGTGACATTGACTTTTTCTCTCATAGCTACCCTTGTGGTCGCGATTGGTGGGGTAGCTGAACGTACTATGGAACCAGTCGGAGCGCCTCGACCTTCCATGATTACCGCAAGACCGGAGGCCCTTGCTTGGGAGGAATGAGAAAAAGCCTCGGAAGTTCTGTCCTGACGAGCGATTGACGCAGAATTGCTCCTGTTACGCGCTGAGCTGGGTACAGGTTTCTCCACCGGTCGTGATGCAGGTTTGTCAAGCGACAGCGCAGTCAACTGGGGTGGCATCTGCCCAGAAACGACAGTTGACCGCCGTGACTGACCTATGGGGTCCTGGGTAATCACCAAGCGGGCGTTACTATCCAACGCCGTGTAACCGGAAACAGAGCTGGCAACCCTGACCTGCGCTGATGGAGGAGGGACCCCCGGACCCCTTGCGTAGCTCTGATATCCGCCCCGAGATTCCGGTGTTGCCCCAAGGTTTGACGATCCGATTAGTGAGGCGTAAAATGTCATAGCATTACTGTAGTTTGACTTCAAGCCGGTGGTAGTGTGGTCTTCCGGTCGTACACTTGGTAGACCCGATGGCTGAGCAGTCGGTTGCGAGTTCATCTGCGTGGAAAACGCCATTGACCGTCGCTGGCCAACGGGAGTCGGCATCTTCTTAGGATGGCTTTTTATCCTGGAACGCGCAGATGAATGGACCTCTATATCAGGAACAGGTACGCCGTTTAAGGGAGCTGGCTGTTTGCCGACCAACGTCGTGCGGGGGGCAGCAGGAACGTCAGATCGAACTGGGGGGGCAGGTGTCTCGACTTTGGCGCGGGCCCCGGGAGGGGTAATCCTAGACGTAGGGGGCACACCATCTGTCGCAATAGACGGAATGCGGGGCATGAGAGGGGCGCCAGCTTTCGGAACTGGTGCGCCAGGCGCTTCGACTTGAGGACGGGCACGTTCTGAGGGTGCTGGGATGATATATGGAACGGGCGTACCCCCTGTGGGAGCTGGCTTCTTGACGATGGGTACAGTGGGCTCCTTGGGAGGGGCGGGTGGAGGCTTTACCGCAGGGCGGCGAACTACCTCCGCCCCAGAACGCACACGTGCCGAAAGAGGCGGAATCCCATCAGAAGCAAGAACTCCACTCGTGAGGATAGCCTTACTCTCAGTAAGGGGAATAATTGGCTCCTGGGGAGAACGCACGGGTTCTGTTTTGGATCGCACGATGGTGTCCGAAATGGCGGCGGTGCGATTAAGGGTGGGCATACTGCCGACGGGCTTGGGCGGTTCAGGAGTACTTGGCAGGGCGGCCGTCTCAGCCTGGAGGGTGTCGTGTGGAGGGACGGTAACAATTTGAGTGGGCGCCACACTCGCAGGATTTAAGTTATTGCCGATACATTGCGTGAGACTTTCGGACGGATGACGCTCTAGTTGAACTGGTGTGTGAACGGCCTTAGTATCAGGATAGGCGGGTTCGGGGAGCGGTTGTGTCCTGCCGGCAGTGTATGCGCCGCTTGCGAGAGCAAGCTCGCTTAAACTAAGCAGGGAGGACTCGAGAGAGAAAGAGACAGGCTCGACAGGAGGGCGAAGGTCTTCGACTTGAGGATGAACGTCGTCGGAAGTAGTATTCTCGAGGAGAGTGAGAACCCTACTGTCGGAAGGAGTTTCAGCGTTGCTAGTGAGTAATGTGGGAAGTTTGGAAGAATGGTCGAGCAGAATTTGGGTGTGAATTGCCTCATTCTGAGACGACGTACTGGCCGCCGGCGCCATGGGACTCTTAGGAGAGTATCCAATGCTTGCAGGAGCTGGCTCACTTTCCAGGGGTGGTGTAAAGGGTCCATGAGAAGGACTGGTGGGATGAACCGGAGAATCCATCTCAACCGGCAGAGGGGTAATTTCGGAGGAAGAAGACAGGTTAATGGCCAAAGAGTCCCTGTCCTCAACAGGGGACCGACATTCCTCGACGATGCGTTGTGGTTCCTCGAAAGACATGTTAACTGTGACATCAGAAGGGGGAGTATCTGCCGATGGGTAGGAAGATTCCTCGCTAGAAGAGCCCACGCTCGTAACAGAGCTAGACTCTGATGTGGGGCTTGGCGCCTCTTCCTGAGGTAGGTGCGCAATCCCTTGCGGAGGTGTGATTGTGGTGGGATGGTCCTGCGCGCCAAGACCGGGCGGATCAGATATCGTGACTGGGGAACAGCGCTCCTAAATTCCCGTAGGTGAGTAACCGAGTCGCAAGAACGAAGAAACCTAGCGTTACCCAGCCACCTGTAACTTCAATGTCAAACGCCTCATTGGGAGAAGTCTCGGATCGTATGAGCCAGTCGACGTCTGGCAAGTCAAGCGCTCTGTTTAACACTTCTGTCCATTCGGACAAATCCTCTTCAGGCCGCCCGCCGCCCCTTTGCCAGATGCAAACTTCACCACAAATATTGGGACTTATCCGATTGGCCGCTTCGACGGTACCTTGAAGATCTGATGACAAATAAGCGTCGATTCAGCTGACTGAGGAGAATGCAATTTGCCTTTTAATATGACGGCGTTATGCGGTCTCCAGATATTTCCGTACGTCTTTGAAAACTTGTCGTAGTCGACGAAGATCTGGCCAGCCCGATCCAGCAGTACCAGCACAACTGAGTCCTTCTCCGGTCTAAGATTTTTGAGGGGTTCAAGCTTGAATTGGTCGTCATATGCCGATGGCTTATCAGAGAGATCCTTGTTAAAGTAGAAGTGAGGGTTCTGTTTGAGACTGATCCGCTGGTCCTCAGGTAGCCGGCTGAATGTCCATAATAACTCGGATATTTTTACGTCGGGACCCAACTCACCTACGATCCCACATAATGATGAGCGGTGTCAGTCACAATGGCCCAACGAAGAGAAGGACTCACAAGTCACGACTGGAGCTTCTCGACGGTCGGTGGGAGAGCGAAGAATTTGAAAATGGACCTTGACTAGAGAGCTCGAAGGAGGGGAATCTGTTTTCTAAATGCGTGTTACTGGAACAAAGACGACAAGATACATTCTCCCCTTACATTAAGACCGAGACGGGTCGATAATCGTTTATGCGTCTTCATGATATGGCTATCCTTCTGAGCGGCATCCTCTATGATGTTTTGTACGTCGTCCAACACGCTCCTTGAATGTGCAATCTCATTTAGTACCTGGTCGTGCAACACGAGGTGAAAAGGTGCGCACTGTTGCTCCGGATGCTGCCAACCGGCATACCAGTCCAACTCTTCTTCCGCTGTAGCAAAAGCAGTGTCAGCGGCCTCGCTGCGTTCCTTTCCAGCATCAACTGCAGATTTGAGGGCGTCTTCGACAGTCTCAAGGAGGCTAAGGGCACCCAGAAATCAGCACGAATAATGGATGACTGCGGGTGTGAAGAGAACCTTTTCAATGCGTCCATTTGATCTGGTTTGCCCGGAGAGATCTCCAAGAATAACCTGCAGAGCTGTATCATCGCGACGGAGCGTTTCTGATACGCTCTCCCGATGTTTTTGACATATTTTCGAAACTTGGAAATATCGCCGACTATGAGACTGACAGGCATGGACGAGAGGTTTTCGGGAGGTCGAAAGATGGGAGAATGGATAAGGGAAACGCCATGTTACACATGGTAGCCCTACTGTAGTGGGGGCCCACGGACCTCGCAGCTTTCTCGTGCTCGTGTTCGTGCTCGTGATGGGGGGAAGAGTGAAAATGACGGCATCGCCCCGGGAATCCACTCGCATGTGTTGACCGTGTGTTTTTTGTAATCTACGCCCAACGCCCGACGTACTCGTGACACCCTTGTCACCTACACCAGTACCGTACGTTCTGGCGTAGACCTCATCCCGCCCCTCACCCGCATGACCGCGACCGAGAAGTGATTCCTGCCTTTGAGTCCTCCTTGACCACGAACTCTACCCGGTTCAGCCAGACATTCTCCCACTTCCGATCCGACGCCGTTGTGGGTTCTATGTCTGCCTGCCTCATGGCAGCAGCGTTCCCTTGCCATGCTGCAAAAACGCACGTAAAGTAGTATAAGGTTGCTGGACCTAGTGCGACTCACCATCACTCGTTTCCTCCGCGTTGTTGACATCCCTTAATCACCTCAGCTTCGACCCCAGAGACATGTCCTACACACTCTTTCGAAGCCTTACCCATCTTGAAAACCCGGCTTTCCCTGCGACGGAATCTATCAGGCAACTCATAGAAACCATCGGCCGCGATGTAGTCCGCTTCCGTCGCAATACCCAAATAGCATACAATTTTGTCGATAGGGCGCGATCCGTCTGTGACATTATCAATGCTTTAATCCAAAAGGTCGACGAAGAAGATGATTGGGATAGCTACGACAAATTTACAGAAGCAATTGATTTGCTAGAGGAGTGCGTGCACCCGCCTCATCGTTTTACACAACCCCTGATGTTTCCCCAGATTGTTGCTCGCTTCGACAGCAACCGCCCAAGATGAGGCGCCGCGCCACTTTGGTGGGGATAGGGACCTCGATGCCTGTATCACATCAGCGACAGTCTGGGAGAGCAACAGAGAAAGACTCAGAGAGTCCTTGAGATCTTTTCGTACTAAGCCAGAGATTGGAGTGCGCTTACTTCTTCCGGTCTGGTGTAACCAATTTACACTCTTCTAGGAGTTATTGCCAGTGGCAGATGACGAAGAAACAGAGATTATTGAAGCAGGAAAACACGATGACGCATCTTTCCTTCTCGAGTTACACCAGTCCATTAAAGGCCATCCCTTTCGACAAAGGGCAGATGGGTCCGTTTTCTCCTCTGCTGCTTTGAGCCATCGATAACGTTCACTTGTAGACCAGTTCCTCAACTGATCGAACTTGTGAACGACCGGCTGGGGGACCTGTATGCATTAGCCCAGGGCGAAGTCCTCGATGACGTCCGTTTTCCACCCTTCTAGAACATCGATCGTTGATGACAGTTAACCAGGTACTTGCCATCTTCACGATTAAAACGGCCATGCTTGTTTTTGGGATCATGGAGGTCTCTATTGACTCGCATGGGGACAAAAACCGCACTCATCATTTGAAACTCGAACCGACATGGGACGCCGCACATAGGTCGGTTGGACCGTAGCGTCAAATTTACTCAAACTGACCCAGGCTTCCAAGACTTCTCGTGTTTTTCCATGAGATCACTGAGGGCCTTGACGCCAGCGTTGAAGAGATCGAGGAAAAATACGATCGTTTCCTGCATGTCCTCAGAGTACGGGTGTTTGTCGTCTCCCTCTCAATTGATGACCGATGTGATCCACCTTCAGACGATACCCGATGCACCGCTTCCACTATCATATACACAACTGATGAAGCAAGTCGGGCGTATTCGCCGTCCCTATTACGCCCAAGCTGTTGCCGTCATTTCGCTGTGTCGCTTCCTTGCAAGACATTACGAGTGCTTGACAAATGACCAAAGAACTGCGACAAATCTCGAGCCCCTTGAGGAGTGCGTCGTCGATCCTTTAGAAGAAACGACTTTACAATTGAGCTTACTATTCGACCAGAGCTTGTGGGGAAACCCTCTCCGCATTGCAGGTCGCCGCGACCTCAGTCCCGACGTTGAGAAATTTCGACATGAATGCGCCAGAAAATGCGCACGTAAATGAAGCATTTACCACTGCGCGTACAAAGATTCAAGGCTGCTTCAGCCACTTCGGGGTGGGCACACTACTCTCGCTCATACCCCAGATCTCGGTGACTGACCATGCTGTGATCCACAGTTGACCTCTCACTGGGCTCAGTATGAGAAGATTTTCCAGCAGGCCGCGGAGAAGGATAAGTCACGCACAGCCCAACTAGGCGAAGTTCTCGCGTCTGTGAGTTAGACTCTCGTTCACCTTGCTTTAGCTGACTTTACGCCATGGCCAATGGTCACTTTCAGCGCCCGTCCCGCACTCCTGATGATACTTCGGATCTTGTACGAGTGAATGTCGAGGTTCGCGATAGGAGTTCCACTGGTACAATCATCAGAACTATCTCTCGTGAGTCACTTCATTTCTGGCTTACCTCCACTTGATTCCTGATTTGCCTTCTGCAGTTGGTGTTGAGCCGGAGACGCGCCTCCGTGCACTGCGGTGGTACATCTCTAAGAAGCTCGAACCACAAGAATCTGCTCGTGTCCTGCGTGATTCTTCTTTCCTCGTGAGGACGACTGATTCCCTGGAGAGTCACAACCTTTTGCCCTGCCGCGTACATACGGCCATTGAGGACATTGCCCAGGCACAAGTTTGCGACTTAGTCCTCGTTCTGGCCTAAGAGAGCCCCTTGTTTCCCGCACTTTGTTTGTTCCGCGCCGTACTCTGACGTTACGCAGCCCCCGATACGACACCCTCGCACACGGTATGACAGGCTGGTATCCCAAGCCCTCAGTACAACGCATATCTACCTAATATCCAATGTATGATACTCGAGACGCACCTACTTTATATGTCATACTTTATCTTCATTTATACAGTACATGCATATAACGGCAATTACCGTAGGTTCGGCTCTAGCCGAGGACTAGACGGAATCTGAGATCTGAATCCGGACCCACGTCGTCGAGCGCAAGTTGAAGAGCCTGAGACTCAGGCTGGAATGTGGATATACTTGTTTTCGTGCCACAACGTACCAGCAAGTTGAGGTGATAATAGTACCGGCAGCACGTTCTCAAAAACATTCGTCTACTTCTACGCACGCACTCAAACCTCAGACGCTCAATACGAGGAACCATGACTACCCCTCTACATTCCAGTGCCTCACCCTCGTATCATACAGGTCCTCGACGTCACCTTGGGGCACGTCTCCGCCCAACTCCACCTTGGAGAAGAAAACCTGCTGTTGTAGATCAACCGCGACTTGCAACGTAATAGCGCGTTTATTTGTCGTAGTAACTTGGTTGATGGGGGGCTCCGAAAACTATGTATGACTGGGATGTAAACTGAAACTATTCTCCCTTTCACAGTATCGGACGTGGCACTCGGCCGCGCAACCAGACCGCGATGTCGCTGAGCAGTGAAATTTGATGGACAAATGAGTCGCAAAGGGGTCGAGACCTACTCCTAGTAAGAGGAAACCCATGAGTTCCTGGCGCAAGGATATCGCCCCAAGAGTCATGTTCGAGGGCGCCCTTACGCTTTGAGGGTGAACAAGTGATGGTGAGGCGGAGGTTAAGAGGATTCAAGTTGCATACATAACTGGTATCGAGAGAGAAGGGCTGCTCGCGTTACTTGTGAGAGACTAAGGCCCGGCTGAGGCAGACAATCACCGGCGTGACCGGTATTTGGATAGAAGCTCCAGGGGATTGGAAGGACCAATTGGTGGAATGAGTTCTTTCTACTGACTACCGATTCCAGGGCTTGTCATAGGATTTGAAAGAAGACCCCACGGATATCAATGCCATCACTGCTGTGAATGCAATCCAGCAGGGATCGTTGTACGGGCCCTGGATCGGAAGGTAATCCACGAGTGGGCTCTTTGGACAGGAGAGGTTACGGTGGAGCTGTTGAAATATGGATGGACACTGGGCCCGTCCGGCGGCAATGACGATGCGATATCGCGCAAGGTCGCCAAAAGCCTCAAGGCACACCGAAAGATAGTCCAAGAACGCGGAAAGTGACCGAGCACGCGAAGGTCCAAAGACGAAGTTAAGCATGGCTAGGGAATGAGCTGGGCTGATATAAACATGGGGGAACTTACTTGTGGTCGTTGATCCGTCCCTTTCTTTCATCGTTCTTCAAGTTCTCCACTTGTTCGATTCCCGTTGATGAACATAACAACCCTCGGTGATGACACCGTCCTCGTCTTGGGGTTCGCCCAGATCAGCAAGAAACGTTGAGAGGGAAATATGGCCATGGACCTACAGTACTGTACTCGGACTGACACGCGGTCAAACGGAACGCGTGTAACGCGGGATCCGCCGAATCTGTCTTTCGGCTCGTCAACACGATCGTCGTTGCTTGAATGGCACACTGGCAGGTTGGCTCACTTCACCGCCCGTAATCAACGTATTGAAAGCTGGCGTGAGAAAGGACTCGCGACCACTGCAAGACACAACGGAAGTCAACCGTGACGGAGAAGACACGACATAACGAAGATGCAAAGACTGGCCTGAGTGTTCTCTCTCTACTAACGTAATCAGCACAGTATATCGCGTCGAGAATTGAATCGCATCGCCGTCGGTAGCGTTCTTCGTTTTTGATTGTGTGGCTTGCAAATAGCGTTCACAGAATGTCCACAGTTTGGCGGTAGTAGTACCACCCTTATGTTAGATAATTGTGGAAAATATTTGGCCCCTTTCAAACACTTCAAACTTTCCAAGTTCCGGAATCAATCTTTGTGTCTTAACACCCAAATCCACATCCACAATCAACCCACCACCGAAGCAACATAAATTTACTTCGGGAATGGCTGTATTTGCTATCCTTAACATACCTAAGCCCAGTCCTCGCGACGTTCTCCCTTAGCAGTGGCCGCAGTGAAACCACGTCCACTTCCTGACGTGCCAGTGCGAGTCTTCGACTTCCGTCAACCTTCCCTCCAGGAAAAATCTGTGATCACCAGTCCACGGCGTTTCTTCTGGAAGGAGCCCATGCTTTCCACACTATCCCGAACCCGTTTTTCCAGTGCTTTCAAAAAAGCCACTCTCAAGAGCGCAAGAACCGGTAATGTTCCGGGACCGGAAGCCAAAGCTCTTCGGTATATAGTAACCCAGTCCCCGTACGCACCCTGCTCATGGTTACTCCATGGCTGGACCACCGGTTCTGACTGTAATGCGGTTTAACAGCTCTCCCTCGAGTCCTTCTCCCAGCCCCGCTGGTAAACGGAGTGTGTCGCTTACTCGCACAGTAGTCCTCACATGGAAGCGCGTCATGCATACCCTACGTCGCGAGTCGCAGCGCGGCATTCCAACCGGGTTCACGTTAATAAATCCAAGCTCACGCGAGAAACCATGGAGCAATTCGGAGACTTCGCTTGCAGCGGAGTTCGTTGACCCCGACACCGAATGGATTCTCGTTTAGATATTGCAGGTCTCAAGATCTCAACCTTGATTAAAGCCCATCATTTAATTGGTCGACACCAGGCTGAAGAACGAGAACGTGGTGATGTGATAGAGTCATTTTCGGTCCTCCCTTGTCGGTTGTATTATGAACTCCTTTTAACTTCATGCATCAATCTATTATGACCATGTTCTCCATCACACTCCTGCGCATTTCGACTCGGCGCAGGCTCTAAATGAGAATGACGACATCATGGTCGATGTAGAAGTTCTATCGTCTTATTCGTGGGCTCACGCCTCGCGAGAACCGAGAATAGTTGTATGTAGTCGTAACAATGCAATTGCATCTTATCACGAGTAGACTGAGTAGACACAACCTTCAGCCTACAGCCATGCACAATTATTTATTCGCCCGTTCCAGATGCGCTGGGATATAACTCATGCTGCGTCTTTGTTCATGCGCTCAGCCAGCTCATCGAGGAGAGCTTGAAGTTCCTCTGCCTGACGGACGAGTTGTCGCATACCCGCCCTCTCTGGCGGGACGGCAGCGTTCTCTCGTACTGCCTGCTCCACAACTCGCTGCCATGTTGTACCACTCCGCGCGAGTTCCTCCGTTAGCTCGTCCTTTATGCGGCGGCAGGTACCTGCACCACCATAACCAAAGACGGTGTATAGCTGTATGCACGAGGCACCGGCCCGGGCGAACGCCAGGGCATCCGCGCCAGACGAGATACCACCACACCCAATAATAGGCACTTCAGCAGGGAGGCGCTTGCGTAGGTCGCGCACAACGTTGAGTGCGAAGGGCTGTAGTGGCGCACCGGAGAGACCCCCTTTTTCAGTACGATTTGCTGGTTGAAGTTGGGGATGAGTAGGAAAAGTAGGGACTATGGCATGAGATACGCACCACTGCGGAGATGCGCAGGCCGCTGGACGGTCGTGTTGGTAACGATGACTCCGTCAATCCCTTTGACCGTGGCAATTGCATCAGCTATGTCATCCACCCCGTGGGAGTCGAGGTCTGGGGATATCTTGAGGACAAGCTTTGGACGTCGCCTTGATGACGTTGTGGCCTCGTCACGAGCCTGGACTACACCGCGCAATAAATTCACGAGCAAGTCTCGTTGTTGGAGACCACTAACACCGGGGACTGGTCAAGGAGAGAAGAATTATGAAAATATCGCACCCACCGTAGGCCGGGCGTATTCGGACTAGAAACGTTGAGCACGAGCACATCGGCATGGGAAGCAAACGCATGGACTCCCGCGATAAAGTCATTAGGGGAGTCTTGTGGACTTTCCTTGTTCTTCCCCAAATTAATCGCGAGGAGCCGGCCGTGTCGCAACGAGGCCAAGGGTTCTTCAGCAGTCGAAGAGAACGCAGGGAGGCGTGAACGGAGACGCGAAAGAACGGAAACATGACCTTGAGAAGGGAAACCATAACGGTTAATAAGAGCAGAATCTTCGGGGAGATGGAAAACACGCGGGAGCGGGTTTCCGGGCTACACGTCGGATAAGTGTGTGGCATCGAGACAAGATGAGATAGGGATATACGAACTTGCGGTTTTGGTGTGACGCTTCCTATCTCCACCCAACCAAATCCAAGATTGAAAAGCCCTGAGCGGTCATGCGTCAGCAAATAAACAAAGGCCGAGCCTGTATGTATTGGGTTGATACCATCAATTGCTCGACCGTCTTTGTCAAATCCAGCTGCGAGGCCAATAGGGTTCGACAAAGATTGACCCCAAAGCTGAATGTGGATTTATCAATCTCAGTTCTGTAGGCAGCGCATGATTGGTTCCTTTTACTTCTGTTTCGAGACGTTCGTCATCGGGAAGCATATCTCGGGGCCCCAAACCATTTTCCAGCGCGCTCACCGCCAACTTATGGCCCGACTCCGGATCTAACACATTGCGGATGACAGGTGCGATCAAGTAGCGATGGATCGCGGCGCGAGAATCGAAGTAGTAGACGATACCAACTCCGGCAGTAAGAGTGAAGACGGTGACATAGGCCGCTGTCCGGAAAGTGGAGGTGGGTACGGAGGTGGAGGAGAAGTTGCGTAAAGAGGGAGAGGCGACTCGAACGCGACGCGCTGGAAGGCGAAGATAAAACGAGGGACGGTGCATTGACAAGCAAAATTGACAGATGGTGATGGATATTGTCCAAGCCAAGGCCGAGTTAGCCGACTGTTGGCCGGGCATAGGTCCGAGCCATGGCATCCACAGTCATCCCACAGCCATCAGGCCGCAATAACCGTCACATCTTCCACGGAAGGCAGACAGACCTTCCAAGTGAGCCCCTGCGGCGCTCTCCATTTACTTAGATTGGACCTCTAAAGTGCAGCCATTGCTTCTACTGATGTCCAGCTGCCATCATCCACCAATACCATCCCAGTCAGGGCATTCCCTTGAGCCAACGAGCGAAGAATGCAACATCGGGGTCACATTCATGCCCGAACCTCCACCAGATGCTCGCAGCAAACATGCGGATCTCTGGTTTTGTGACGGCTCTGTCATTCTCCAAGCAGAGTCGACCCTCTTTCGGGTTCACATCTCACAGCTTTCTCGTCGTTCGACTGTCTTTTCGGACATGTTTACACTTCCCCAGCCTCCTGTAATGACAACACATGCTACCCTCGCCGATGAGACTTATGAAGGCTGCCCAGTTGTAAAGCTACACGATTCAGCGGATGATGTGGAAAACTTACTTCTCGCACTGTACGATGGCCCGTTCGTTCTAGTTTCTCTTTTCTCCAGGCATATATACCCGCTAACGCCACAGTGTGCGAATAGAAAGTTTGGCGACAACAACCGTCACGACTTCGCCATTGTTTCTGGCATCCTTCGACTGTCCACCAAGTATGCAATAGACTCCTTACGATCAAAAGCCATCGCCCATCTAAACATTGCGTGGCCTACTACGCTCAAGGGCTGGGATATGCGTGAAGAGAAAGCTCATGCGTACGAACTCACAAGCCAGGCAGAGCAGGCAAGCCACTATCCTTCCCCCATTGTACGCCCACTTCCTTTCAAAGTCCCCTCACAAATGAACGCGTTTTCAGGACATAATCAATCTCGCTCGCCTAACAAACGCACCGAGTCTGCTACCCGCGGCGTTTTATGACATCTCGCGCTATACTTTCGCGCAGATCTTTGAGCCGATAGACGACGAAGCAACTCGTTTCCGCTGCGTAGTTGGCGGTGGAACGCTAAGCGCAGATGATATGCGGCGGCTTGCG
>Ga0137397_10001053_pt1 | contig 19225 bp, 27 predicted proteins | sample czorhiz116metaG_FD_106658 | JGI IMG/M metagenome (GOLD analysis project Ga0137397, IMG submission 106658) | Vadose zone soil microbial communities from Angelo Coast Range Reserve, California, USA - czorhiz1.16 metaG | ecosystem: Environmental > Terrestrial > Soil > Vadose zone | place: USA... | reverse complement strand
TTTTCCTGCTCGGTCGTACGGAAACGGTTGCTACACTCTCCACCTGCTCTCCTTTGTTGTTGCTACCTCGAAACAGCGATGTCCTCCCTCTTCGGCGGCAGCAGCTCAACTTCAGCCGACATGTCTCCTTCCAAAGGTGGGTTCGTGAAACCCACAGGCTTCTTCACCCGCTGCAGTCGGCCCCTTCCCTTCAACCTACCTACCCACGGTCGCGAGAGTGATCGCAAAAAGTCTTGATCCCTTCTATTTCTAACATGCCGACACAGATCTCAACGCGCGTAAGGAAGCGGTCATGGCCTCCGTTCGCAACGAGCTCGCCCTTGCGAATGCCCAGGAACTCATGAATGTTCGTTCATGATTGGTTTTTCCTCCTCCTCCTGATTGTTTCACAAACTCCGTACATGATGCGGCGTGTTCCTTCCCCGTCCAATCACACAGAAAACGAACGATAAGTGTTACGCCAAATGCGTGACCAAGCCGTCCACCTCTCTATCTAGCTCGGAAGAGGTGCGCATTTCTCCTGCTTCATGTCACGAAAATTCTATTTGATTAACTGTTTTCCATCGCATGTCCTTTGCGCTCCACTCGTCACATATAGACGTGCCTCTCGCGCTGCTTTGATCGATACATGGAAGCATGTGAGAAAAACGCCGCAGCGGCGGCACATAACTTTTCTTCACCTACTACACTTCGACGGCTGACAAATCAATTGTGTTTTTAGTCAATATCGTAAGTCGCACGTACACTGCGCGTCTTTCCAAGGAGCGCTTGGAAGGCCAGGTCTAAAACGGCTTGGTCCCATTAGGGAACAAGGGACCAGCTGCGCGCGACGACCGACGGCTACGATACAGATACAGTACTGGTAGTTGCGTTGTCGCGTCTAGATGTTTTTACCCGAGCACAGGGCCGCGGGTGGCCGATCTTGGTTTTGGCAATCAGTAGATGCTTGGTAGTCTTTTTCATTTTCCGCTCTCTGGAGGGGGGAGTTGAATCCATATGGAGAGTCGATAGAAAAAAAAAAGTGATCGCTGATTTTTGAGTGGATCCTGGTCATTACACTCCGCCCCGCGATCGAGGTGACGAGATGAGGTGTGTGCCCACCAAAAATATGAGGCCGGGGTGAGAAAAAACTCAGACCCCGATGAGTTGACAGAAAAGCACCGCTGCAGTAGATCATTGAAGAAGAGTGATGGTGGCTGGGGTTTACGGTAAAACAACTCCTAGTATTCGGCTGACTCGTGGACCAGTGATAATCAAAGGATACACGCTTTGTGATACAGTGTCCTGAGCACCGAGGTAAGATGTATGATAAAAGTCCGGACAGTGCTATGAAACAGGTGGTATGTTTAGATGCCCTTATTATGTATCGTACGTAGTAGACGAAGATAGGTAAGTAGGGAAATATAGAGCGAGAAAGGGAAAAAAAAAAGAAACTATTACATTAACACAGCAACACGGACGCAAGGATGCCTCCGTCGCTAATCAGGCAGCAAGGCCAACTTGCAGCTTCACTCGCCGCGTTGCCCGCTGGTATCAAAGCCATTGCCAAATGGCAGTACTGGCACAGACGGTGGCCCGAGAATCTGGGACGTCTGGTGTCTTTGTTGATGTTGATATGGTTGCTGGGAAAGGGAAGAAGACTGCGTGGGCGTCGGGGCGAGTTCGAAATGCGAGTGAGACGGGGGCGCAGACGCAGGTGGTGCGGGTATAGAAAATCCGTGCCCGTGCCCGATGTACGGCGACTGCCCAGCAGAAGCAGCATTGGCCGCTGTCCCCGTCCCCGTCCCCGTCCCCGTGGTCGTGGTCGCGGTCGTGGTGGAAGGGGAAGACAGATGGGCGTAGTTGCCAAGGTGTGACTGAGGTCTTTGCAAGGGTAATTCGATGGGGTATAGAGACATGGTGGAATAATTCGACGAGGACGAGGCGGCGGACAAAGGAAAAGAGGAGAACGAGTTATGTGGCGAGGACGACGAGCCGTCCGTGAGCGCGAGATGATGGGGATGCGACGAGCTTCCGAGATGGTCGCCGTATGTTGTCGCCTCCGCTGGCGCGCTGAGCGGTACATGAAGACCACCGGGAGGGAAGGAGTAGCGCTTCGGGACGTCGACCACCAGTCTATCTCGCCCAGCAATATCGACGACGGCGCCGGCGCCGGCGCCGCCAAAGGGCGGACGGTAGCCTTGGTGGTGGTGTTCGCCCGTGAGACCGGCAGACAAAGGAACAGAGTTGTTGTTGTTGTGATCCATAGAATGTGCCGAAAGAAGCTCTGGCCGCACGTAGGGGGGACAACGCAAGCGAATGTCCGAGCCGGGGGCGGATTGAAAATTTCGAAGGACATACGCAAGCTGCACGGCAGAGCCAACGAGATCATGGCGGAGAATTTTCGAGGCCTGCATCCCCTCGGTCCAGTCCGCACAGCGCTTCCAGGAGCGCAGCGGGGGTCTGCCCGCGAGATCTGTCGCGATGTCCTCCAGATAGAAGAGCGGAGGTTGGGAAAGGAAAAACGAGGCCAGGCCGGAGCCAGGTGCAGCATTCACGAACTCTGTCTCGACGACGATGTTGAAGGGGATCTCCATTTTGAAGCCGTACCCCGACGAGTGAATGAACCAAATAAGACAGCTCCGCGACTCGCAGACGTACGCGACAAGGTCGTGCCTACTGACCTGCGAGGCAATCCGTCGCCAAGTACCGATGGTGAGGTCCGTACAGGGTATAACGGTGACAGCTGTACGTTGTCCAGGAGACTTTCAGTACATCCACCCCTGCTGCGGTGGCGTATGATTGGGACTCACGTTCGTTTTCATGGATCAGACGGTGCAAGTCTGCATCGTAACCTGGGAGCAGATCTGGTGGCGTCGCGGGCGGCGTGGAACCCGTTCTCCCCTTTCCCTTCCCGTTGAGCAATTTTGCCTTTGCACGCCTGTGTGCCACAGTGGCCGCCGCGTCAACGAGGGCATGGATTTAAGAGAGGGGGGGGGGCTCACCTATTTTGAAACCAGATCTGAGTCTGACGCTCCTGCATGCCCAGTAGCTCACTGATCTCTCGTCTTCGCGCCGCGGTCGGACTCCTGTCCATGCTGAAAAATCGTTCCAGATGGACGAGTTGATCCGGCGTTACCCGAGACCGCTTTCGTTTCTCTCTCTCACCTCCGGCGCTCCTACTACCACTCGCAGCCGAGACGCGACGCTGATTAACTTCGGGCGAAGGTGTGGCCTCAGCTTCCACACTGGGAGACAACGCGCTGTTACTCCCAGACTCTGGCAGCACTTCGGGAGACTTTGTGACGGATTCGGATTGGGGCGATGACATGGGCGATTCTGCAGGAGGGAATTCAGGCTCTTCACTGGAGACCTGCTTTAAGGAGGACGAGAGATCTTGTTGCGTGGGATGAACGGCGACGTGGAGAGGATGGTTGTCGAAGCGCTCGTCCCTGGCTGGATGGGAGCATTGAAAGCCACACAGTCAGAGGGCTTGATCGCGTCGAATTGCGCCCGGCACTCACGTTCCATTGTAGGGAAATCCCAAGTTGGCTTGTGGGTCAACAGGGTTACAGCCAGGTTGACAAATTGAAGGGGGGGAGAGATGGTGGGGGGGAGAAATCAAGAATGGTAGTTGGAGCAAACCCCAAGATTAAGCTGGACAGGAAGAGAGAGTGGAGACTCGCAGACGCCAGCTTTACACTGCGCGGTGCCAGCTATGTGGGTTTGGTCAGGGCGCGTGTGCGAAACCGATGATCGGGATTGGATGGGATCTCGATCAGATGACTTGCAACCAAGGAAAAAAAAAATAAGGAAAAAAGGAGAAAGGCGTGGTGAGACCAATTGGGGAGGAAGGGATAGACCAGTCGGCAGAAAGGGGTGCGCTTTGTATATCTCGTGAACGGAAAGGCAGAAGAAGTGATGTGATAAGACGGTACCAGGTGGGGATAAGGTCCTCAGGCTCCGACGTTACGGAATGGTGGGAGGGCGCAAGGGCACAGTCCCCACGGAGCCTGTTGCAGATTCTGAGAGAGAAGGTGCATCGTGTCGGGAGCTTGAGAAGGTTAGCCGCTGTATAAACTACCAGTTCGATCTTTCTTTTTTTTTTCTCCAGGAACGAACTTCGGATTTGGCGCTCGGCTGGCAAGGGAACGCGCGCGTTTCACGGGAATGAGCGCACCCAACCTAAGGCTCGGTTTGTCCACGTTCATCCGATCTGAGAGGGGAATGAGAGCAACGCGAGCCCAAGGCCGATCACGAGTCGTGACGACTGAGCGAGCTAGCATCGGCCGGTCGTCCGACCGAGGAGAGGAGCAAGGACTAGTCCCATGACTGACGTGGAAACTGGGAAAGCAAGCAAAGTTTTACTTAGAGACGACCACGATAAGAGGGATCTCGAAAAGACAAGGCCGGGCCCCGTCTGTTTGAAGGTTGTTCCTGCAGGTGACAGCACCGGCGGCGGATAAGTACGTACGTCAGAGGAGGGGAAAAGCGAATGAGCCAGCGACGTGGATGAATGGCGCTTCGACCGTGTTACTGAGTCTGTGACACGAAGTAGGTAAAAGTAGGTTACAGTAGAGTACGACTAAGGGAAACGGGCCTAGAACATGGCAAGGAGGGGGTGGGGTGCGAAGCCGTAAACGGACAAAGAAAGATTGTCAGGATCGGGGACAGGAAGAGGGACCGGGACCGGGGTTGCTACGTTGATGTTCAAGGTGCACTTGTGGTGTCAATTCCTCTTCTTCTGATCGAGTGAGAGCGACAACGGCCCAACCCCCAAATTCAATCTGATGATGTCTTTTTGTGGCGGTCACTCATCTGTGGCCTCCACCACTCACCTGACCCACCCCGATCTTTTTTTTGACCATCATCTTTTTTTTTACCTTCGGAGCGTGCAACCCTTGATCGTTATCCGGTTCGAACCCAGAGATCAAACCGTTAACCGTAAGCTCGGCTCGAACCGTGTCATGGTACTTGTAAATGGAATGGAACCCGCCCACGCGCCACTTCTTTGCACGCACGAAACATCAACAATCACGAGTCAAAATCCTCCCGTTAGACACTGCCTCATCCCTCTCCCATTGCGCCCGTGCGTTTGATAGATCGATTTGATGTTGACCATGCGTTCCTTGATGTCGACAACAAATCGCTCCCGAATATCCTGCTAGTGTGTCCAAAACAGGAATAAAACGCGGAGGAGGGGAAAAATCAAAGATTAAACAACACGAGTGTATACTTGCCTTATCAACAGTTCGCAACCCGTAATCGCCAGGCTATACTTACGAGGCCCCATAGACAGACAAACACAGAAAAGCAAGAAGAAACAGAGGAGAAAGGCGGAAAAGGCTATCATACCACCCACTGGCACCTCACCTGGTGGGGTGCAATTTGCAACGAACCTAGTACCGTGGCCGCTTTGAGTCTCGGTCCTCGTAACCTCCTGGGCCCTCTCGCTTGAGATAGCCTCGGTCACCTCCATAACCACCAGGACCACCACCAGGACCACCACCGGGACCACCACCGGGGGGACCATAACCTGGAACCCCACCAGGAGGACCAAACCCACCTGGACCACCGGGCCCACCACCAGGTCCAGAAGGTCCTCCGTACCTGCCGGGAGGCGGACCGTCGTTGAATCCACCACCTTGGTAGCCCAAACCGCCACCTCTGCCCCTGGAGAGAGAATGAGCAGCGTCAGCAGGTCCGGACTGGTCTCATATCATTCAGCAAAGCACGAACCTATAGCCGCCGCCACCTCTCGGTGGTCCATACACATCCCAACAACTGAAGCCGCCGCCACCCCCGCCACCTCGGAAGCCACCTCGGTCTCCGAACCCTCCTCCGCGTCCTCCGCCATACCCACGTCCACCTCCACGGAAGCCACCACGGCCACGGTCAAAGCCGCCCCGGAAGCCGCCCCTACCAGTCCCACCAGTCCCACCACCGGCGGCGGCGGCGGCAGCGGCGCCACCGCCAGCACCCGCATACACAGGCTCGACCGGTTTGGGACGACCACCGAGGCCACCACCGAGGCGACGTGGTTTCCACCCACGCACAGTCCGTCCGCGCTCGACGTCGACCAGGATGCGCTTTCCCATGATGTGTAGGCCATCTGATTCCTTGTAAGCAGCTAGAATTGTAAGCAGACGAAGTGAGTCGGCTGGGTTAGCAAACGTCCACGTGGCAAGTTAAAACCGCGAGGTCTCAATAACCTTTCATGTCGCGTTCTCGCTCATAGACGATGAACGCGTATCCACAACCCCGTCCCTTTGAATCCTTCACAATTCTGACCCGTTCAATCGTTCCGTACATTTCGAATTCTCTGCGAAGGTCGCTCTCCGTTGCGTTCTTGTGCTATAAGTATTGGTCAGCTAGGAATCTCTCACATTCTGAACCGAAGACCCACGAGTCTAGAAATGAAGAGTGTTTTGTAGGGGTCACCGACTGCTTGCGGGTCTTCCTGTGGTTTGTCTGAAATTGAACCGTCAGTGAGGGAATCGAACCATGGACAAGGAGATAATGCGCACAAGAGTCTTTTGATTTTTGGAATATGTCGGTTCGCTTCTTTTTCCGCTCTTCACGTCGTATCTGACGTTTGATCTCTTCTGCGAGGGTGAAGGTAGGTTCCTCCCCTTCCTCCATTCCGTCGGGCGTGCCGTTTGCCAAGCCGGTCACTGCGCCTTCCTTCAGCATGGCGAGAAGAGGGCCAACGCCAGATACATTTTTTTTGGTGACGCGGTCGATATCTTTGTCGACGGGTCGTGTATACACCAGCGGAGGCCGGGGAGAAAAGAGCTTGAGCAAGTTCGGGGGGAGAAGGTGTGTACCGGGCATATTCGAGCGTCCGGGATAGGGTGATGGATATAAAGTAGCTGCCTTTGCAGACGAATTAGGGCGCACTGGCTAGGAAGTGAGTGTGCGCGTTGTACGAGTAGAAACGATTGCGGTGGGAAAGGGACAACGAATGCGCGTCGCTGGCTGCGGTCGCCCGAGGATCCGTTTGCGTCAGTTTCAAACTCCGAACGCCAATTCCCGGCGGCTATGGCCTGAGCCACATACTTGCATACTTCCTCGGTACTACGAGCTGAAATATCAGTATCCAGTTGGAAGCCCCGCCGTGGGCCATAAATTATGCTGCCTGGCCTGTGGCGAAATGCCTCTAGGTCCTCGTGTTCACGTCTTGGGGCGCCACACCATCTCCGTCATTCTGCGCTCGTCGCGACGCGGAGCGCTTCAACATCAATCAGCTCAAAACCCCTCGACTTCTCGTCCTTCTTCTTTCACAACAGAATAGGAACGCCAGGATTTGAACTGCCTCCGGTGTCGACGCACCACCACCATCCGAGTAGCGACTCACCGGCGCCACCACCACCGCCTGTCCCGCCAGCAGCAGCATCATCCTACCGGGCCATTCCGGCCCTGACCCCGACCCGTCTCCTGGGCATCTACGCGCAACTCTCCAAAGCGCGCCTCACGTCCTTCAACGTGCTCGTCGCCATGTCCGGCGTAGCGCTCTCCCCGATCCCAACGACCGTGCCGGTGCTGCTTTCGACGGCGCTAGGGACGGCGCTCTGCAGCGCGTCCGCCAACGCGCTCAACCAACTCCAAGAAGTCCCCTACGACGCGCAGATGGCGCGCACCCGCACCCGTCCGCTCGTCCGCCGCGCCATCGCCCCCGCGCACGCGGCCGCCTTTGCCTTTGCCGCGGGCCTCGCGGGCCCAGCGCTCCTCTGCGCAATGTGCAACACGACGACGGCCCTCCTCGGCGCCGCGAACATCGCGCTCTACGCAGGGCCCTACACGTGGATGAAGCGCCGCACCATCTGGAACACATGGGTCGGCGCCATCGTCGGCGCCGTCCCTCCACTCATGGGCTGGGCCGCCGTCGGCGGAGCCCTCCTCCCAAGCGCAGCACACCCCATCGCGTTATGCCTCCCTCCGGCTCTGCAGGCGCTGGCGCCCTCCGCCGCCGCCGCCGCCGCCGCTGCTGCTGCTGCTGCCGGACCCCTGCTAACATTGACGAGCAGCACCGGCGCGCTGGTGGACAACCCGCTCGCACCGTGGGCCCTGTTCGCGCTGATGTTCTCCTGGCAATTCCCGCACTTCAACTCGCTGGCGCATTTCGTGCGCGGCGCGTACGCGCAAGGCGGGTACCGCATGCTGTCCGTGGTCGATCCGCGCGAGAACCGGCTCGTCGCGCTCAGACACGTGCTCCTCCTGACGGGCATCTGCTCCGCGCTCGTCCCGCTCTCCGGGCTCACGACGTGGTCGTTCGCGCTGACCAGCCTCGCGCCCAACGCCATCTGGCTCCGCGCCGCGTGGCGGTTCAACAAGTTTGGCGGCGAGGCACACGCGCGCACCGTGTTTGCGCACTCGCTCTGGTGGCTTCCAGTCATGCTTGGGCTCATGATCGTGCACAAGAGCAATGTAGACTGGCTGCAGAGGATAGGGCTCAGGAGCGCGGAGGAGGAGATCAAAGAGACCGAGCAATAGCAGTCGCACACCATAGATCCTTCTCACAATAATGTAACCCGCATCTCATCAAAAGAATGGCATGAGTCCTTCGTACATTTACATATGTATATATCAGTAGCGCGGATGATGGGCGGCCCAAAAACGAAAAACCGATGATTCCCTTCACGTCCGAGTCTGTGCGTCTGCTTTCTTGCCCTTGGCTTTTGCAAACTCGCGCTTTTGCTTGAGCATCTGCACCCGATTCCTCAACAGCGCAACGCGGTTATACGCGTCCTCCTGCGCCCGCTCCTCCTCGACGAACCGATCCATGATGAGCTCGCGCTCATCCATCTCCTTCCGCCTCCGCTCCTCCGCCTCCGATATCGCCGTCTTCTTCCCACCTTCATCCTCATCCACTTCTCCGGACCCCTGCGCTGCGCCGCCTCCCTGTCTAGATGATGCCGGCAGGCCCACCAAGCCGGGCACCAGCTCAGGCTCCGCAGCAATCGTGGCGCGAGCGTACGCCTCTCGCGGGTCCGTCGTCGTCGCATCTTCTGCTGACCGCCCCGGCCCTTGTCGAGTCGGATGCGACGACAAGCCCTGCAAATCGCGCTCAAACGCATCCCACTCGGCATCGAACCGCGATTTCGGCGCCGTCGTCGTCCCTTTCTCCTCCTTTTCGTCCTGGTCCATCGCATCCACGTCTTCATCGTCTTCATCTTGTCCTCGCAGCGGTGGCGCGCGTGCAGGATCCGAGAAAAAGCCCATAGGGAATCGGCGCGATGACGACGACGACGCATTGGCGTTCGCATTCGCCTGCACCTCCTCAGCCCCACCGACTTCGCGCTCTTCCGTGCGTTGTCTCTTCCCCGGCCTCGAGGGCTCCGTCGTTTCCACCTCCATCCGCTCGTCCAGGTCATCATCTCCCCCATCGGGCCCTTCTTCCTCCGCCTTCCGTTTCGACATCGCAGTAGCAGTAGTGGTGCGCGCCGACTCCTCCTCTCGTTTGGCTTTCAAGTTGGCCACGGCGACGCGATGCGACTTGCTACCCAGATGCCCCTCCCACGCACTCGCAAACTTGACCGCTACACCACACGCGGTACAGCGCAGCGCGCCGTTCGTGCCGTACGCGGCATAAGGGTGGGTGATGCGCGCCTCTTGGCGCTTCGCCTTGAGCAACGCGCGAACGTCGGCCATTGTTTGTTTTCTTTTCTTTTTTGGTTAATTTTGGGTCAACCGTTCGGTTTCAGACGCAGTCCGATCCCTTGTTGTTTTCTTTCTTGGCTTGGCTTCTCAGGGAGGAGAACACCGAAAGAGTGTTTGCAAATCTGCAGATGTACGGCGGGTGAATGAACCAGAGAGCCGGAAAGTTTGGTTGTTGTTTGCCGCCGGAAAGGAGTTTGAATCGCAGTGAAAGGGTCCTTGAAACCAACTTGAGCACACGGCGTTCGCCCAAGCTGGCAACCTGCGCGCGTTTTCAGGTCAGGGATCTCGGCGATACGGTGAACGTGCAGGAACCAGGAAACGACGTGGACCGGACCGGTGTTACGGTGGCGTACAATATTGTAAATTATAAGCCACTTCAGTCGTTCAATTCGTGGTCGTGGCGAAGGTCGTCTAAATCCGCTTAAATCCGCCAGTCTTGACGGAAACTATCGAGTGGTGGGAAGCCATGTTCATGTTGCATAGCAGTAAAAATTAAGCGTCTCTAGAAGGAGGGGAATCCAACGATCTATTACCGGGCCATCCAATTTGCTCTCTCACGCCAACAGACTCGTGCCTTGCCCGGAAGCTATATGTACCATAAAGACCACCCCACAACGATCCCTCTGCGACAGTCGTGAGGGGTCTAGTTTTTGGCCTTGAAATGTTTGCTGATGGCGTCCGTTGAATATGATTTGGGACGTTCCAGAGCTGCGATGTGTTTGTCAAGGCATTATTCCCGTTGTTACTGAAAACACTTACGAGCGCCGAGTGCGCGGTCCCAAATAAGCTGCGCAGCCACACCAAATGCACGCGATACGCCGAAAAGGACAGTGTAGTACTGCATCTCCGTGAGACCGTAGTATGTAAGGAGCGCACCAGAGTGCGCATCCACATTTGGCCAAGGGTTTTTCGCCTTGCCAGCCTACCCATCACACGTGAGTGGAAACTTAACAGAAGTCCTCGCAAACACACACCTCAAGCAGAATACCCGGGACGATATTGTAGATCTGGCCGACGAGCTTGAAGAGTTTGTCATTCGGCAAGTGCTGGAGTGCAAACTCGCGTTGTGCAACATAACGAGGGTCCGTCTTGCGAAGCACAGCATGGCCGTAGCCGGGAACAACCTGTCCGCTCTTCAAAGTAGACCAGACGTACTCCTTGACCGCCTCGTCACTGGCATCCTCTCCAATCTTGGCTTGCATTTTCGTGAGCCAGACAAGGACCTCTTGGTTCGCGAGGCCATGCAGAGGACCGGCAAGACCATTGAGCGCGGCTGCATAGGAAAGGAAGGGATCTGAGAGAGCAGAGCCGACAAGCTTTCCGGTATGTGCAGAGACATTGCCACCCTCGTGGTCACTGATAATTCCATCAGCACCACAACGCACTCAGCTGAAGACAGTGATATCACCTGTGGATAGTTATATAGAGCCTCATGAGCTCAACAAAGGCAGTATTGTCACCAAAGCCGAGTAATGTGGCGAGATTGTGTGAGTAGTCCTTCTGCGCGTCAATCGGTGGGAGCTTGCCCCGACCATAGACATTGCGGTAAATGCGGCCCGCGATATTGGGCAACTTGGCGATCCTAGGATTCAAGTGTCGCGTCAGGACGCCGAAAATTCTGTATCAAACTACGCCTTACAAGTCCATGGAGTCATCGAACGTTGGGCCCCAGTATTCCTTCTTGGAGATGCCCTCGGCATAAGCCTTGGCAAATGCGGAGTTGTGGTTCAGCTGTGGCGAGATACGTTAAGTCCAAATGAGGAGATAGAAAAGCCTAAGCGAATATAATGCATGACGTACGGCAGTCACAGCTAAGCTGAACTGGCTCATTGGGTGCAAAGTTGGTGGACACCTGTCAAGGATCTCTTCCACAAACTCGGGGATCGCGGCGCGTGCGGCCCAGTCTTTTGAGAGCTCGGAGACTTGCTCGTAAGTTGGGATTTCGCCAGTGACGAGAAGCCAAAAGAGACCCTCCGGAAGAGGCTCCGAGCCACCTGGAGCCTTGGGAAGCTCCTGCTGAATCTCGGGGATGGTCTTGCCACGGAAGCGGATACCCTCCTCTAAAAAATCATCATGCATCAGTCGGAAGCGTTGATAATTACACGGAAAGCCTTACCGGGATCGAGGACTGAGCCTTCCCAGATCAAAGCAGGCAGGCCGCGCATACCACTAGTGACGTGGCAGGCCAGTGATTAGATGACGGCGAGCACAGGGCACATTTAAACGCACCCATAAAGCTGGTCGACGAGTACGGGTCCAAAGGACTTCTTTCCGTGCTCAAGACGGGCCGCCTTGACCTGTATGAGGGATAGTGACGTCAATGTCGAACAGTTCGATGCCAGCACAGCGCAGATATGCGCTTGACCGACATGTGCGCACCTTCTCCTGCGCAGCAGGAATGAGCTCCGCGAGACGCTCCTTGAGCGTAGGCTGTTTCGGAGCTGTAGATAAGAGACGGACTGAGGCCGCGGAACGCAGGAATGGCGAGCCAGTCTAATGCAAGAAATATTGTTGAGCAAAACACGGTGCGCATATAGGTGGATATAACAGGGACCAAAAAAGCACCTTTTTGAGGGATGCGCGAAGGGCAGAAACCATTTTGGGGGAGTGGTACAGAGTGTGGGATCAAGTTGGGAAAGCGGGAGAAGTTGGCTTTTTGAATTTTAATTAAATTTTCTCGTCCGACAGGTTAACAAACCTCCGAGCGGTCGTCCCCAATCCCCAGCAGACAGCTCAAACCATCTGATGGGCAAACGGAAGAGAACGAGAGCGACGGACAAATCAGCGTCCACGAAAAGAGACGCGTCATCCATCCTCCCCCAAGTAAGCACCCGTCCTGTTCGCCTCCGCCCGCGCGCCAGACCCGATTCACAATTGCAGAAAAGGCACTACAGGCAGCGCGCGCACGCGAACCCCTTCTCGGACCACAATCTCGAGTACCCGGCTTCTCCGGATGACGTCGACTGGGGCGTGCACTATCCCGCGTTCGCTGGCTCGGAAATAAAGCCAGAGTTTGCGGACGTAGGGTGCGGCTTTGGCGGCCTGCTCATCGCCCTAGCCCCGCTATATCCCGACACGCTCATGCTTGGTACGTATGCGTGTTTCATTTTTATTTTTTTTCCCGTTCCTCGAACCGACCGGAAATTTCTTTAGGCCTCGAAATTCGCGTACAAGTCTCGCAGTACGTGGAAGATCGGATTGCTGCCCTCCGCGCTACCTCTTCGGCACCACCGGCGTCGGCTCAGCCTTCCACCGCCGGATCGGATCCTGCGTCGTCCGCGTCTGCGACTGTTCCCGGTGGGTATCAAAACGTGTCCATTGTCCGTGCGAACGCCATGAAGTTTCTGCCGAATTACTTTTCGAAACACTCCCTCTCTGCGCTCTTCTTCCTTTTCCCAGACCCGCACTTCAAGTTGCGCAAGCACAAGGCGCGCATTATCTCGCCGACCCTCCTAGCGGAATATGCGTATGTCTTACGTCCGGGAGGCGTCGTATACACCATCACGGATGTGAAGGACCTGGCTGAATGGATGAGTGCACATTTGAGCGCGTTCCCCTTGTTCGAAAGCGTTGACCCGGAGACGCTCCGGGCTGAAGGCAAGGGTCCGATCCTTGATGCTGTGTGGAACAGCACGGAAGAGGGGAAAAAGGTCGAGCGAAAAATGGGCGAAAAATGGCTAGCGTGCTTTCGAAGAATAGGGTGTCCGAGAGAAGAACAGGTACAACCTTTGTAGTCCATCAATGTGTCTTGGTAGCATTCTGTAATTTTTTGGGCGGTTTTGACCGCCAGAGACATCATAGTACAGCAAACCTATTCGTCCTCTACCATAGCTTCATCTGCTGTGTGGGATGCCCGGAGTCCAGTGTTCAAACCGTCCAGTAAACTCTTTGTGCGCTCCCTTACCACCGCGCGCATCTCCTTGTGAATCACTGCCCCCGCCTCGCCCGCCAACCTCAATATCTCCTCAAACCGGTCAATGTGCAACCGCGTCTCCATGCTGACCAGCGTGAGGTGGCCCGACCGCGGCATGCTCGCTACCGTCACATGCGGGAGGTCTGCCTCCTCGAGCGCGGTGAGGTCCAGCATCGGCGCCGCGGCGTGCACGCCGCCCGTGACGGCGCAGACATAATCGGCGAGCGGCACGCCCGCATTGATGAGCGCCACGGTCGTAGCGTTGATCGCAGCCTGGAGTACCCCGCCGTCCTGCTGCAGCACATGCACGAAAATATCGATCTGCGAACGCGGGTACAAACTCGTCTGCACCACCGGCTCAAACGTCGCCTTGATCGTCGCCGCCAGCTCCAACACGCGCCTTTCGTTCATCTCTCTTTTTATTTTATTTTTTCGAAGACGGAAGAGACGCACTTGTCGCCGCGGCCGCGCCGGCGGCGGTCGCTTGCGCTGAACGGCGCTATGGTCGCTTCGACGTGTATGGCGGCGCGATCGTGCAGCGTCTGGGCGCGCACGCGGGCCTCGCGCGGTCCGAACACGCTCACGAGCACTTCGGTCAATCCGTGCGCGATGCGGGCTGAACCGTCCGCGCCTGCCTGGGCGGTCGAGTCAAAGGTCGTCTCGCGCAGCTCGTATTGCCGACGGCCGTCCGAGCGGAATCCGCCCTCGTTTAGGATCTCGATGCGTGAGCTCTGTCAAAAACGATGGTTCTGTCAAAGCGTTGCGCTCGTGAGGAGGGGCCGTGGTTTATGCACTGTACCATTTGGAGCGGGTCAGTGGAGTTTACACACGGCCGCACTTACTGCCGCGCCATGCCGCCGCGTAGGCGACATGTGACTCGGTCACGGTTGTAGTGGACACCATTCTATCAACAGTGAGACGGCACTGACGTTCGTTACATAAATTTAGTAAGTAGAAGTGCACATCCAGCCTAGTTTTACCGTTTTGCTGATGTACAGTTCAAGCTGTGTTGCACATAGAGCGATAACGCGTCGAATCTTCCTTACACACCACCTGCGGTTACGCCAAAGTCATGCCCAGTCAATCAGATCCAGATCCAGAAGTCAATGTCTTTCCCAGGTCGCTCCTAGACACAGACCTTTACAAGGCTCGTAGAATTCGGCAAAAGTTTCTCCCCTTCGTCGCGTTGTGATAACGTGCGATCATGGCCTTTGATAACAGCTCACGATGCAGCAGGCCGTGCTACGACATTTCCCCGACGCTCAATCGACATACAAGTTCACGCACCGCGACGCGGGCGTATACTTCACTCGCCAGTGCTACGAGAAATTCGTCGCGGCCATACCTCGTGCGCACACTTCCCCCGCACATCTTCTATCTCTCTCTGTAGACACATCAGACTCCAGGGTTCTCCGCCCTGTCGCTGGCGCCCGAAGAGCGTGCTTGGCTGCAGACCGCATGCCCGTATTTCGAGCCTGCGTACCTCGACTACCTCGCTGCCTATCGCTTCAAACCCTCTCAGGTCCAGGCGTCCTTCGTGCCGCGCGCACCGGACAGCGACGAGGGCCGCATAGAGATCGAAGCATCCGGTCCATGGGCGGAAGCGATCTTCTGGGAAGTGCCCCTGATGGCCACCCTGAGCGAGATCTACTTTACCACAGTCGACAAGGACTGGAACTACGATGGCCAGGCAGGTGCGTCCACGTGCAAGGGAACATATGTGTGTGTGTGGGATGAGTGACCTGGGCATACGCCGATTATATAGACCTTGCGTATGAGAAGGGCGCCAGGTTGGTCGAGGGCGGATGCGCGTACAGCGAATACGGGACGCGTCGCAGGCGTTCGTATCATGTTCATGACCTTGTAGTCGGTCAGCTAGCACGCGCAGCGAAGGAACATCCGGGAAAGGGGAAACTTCTCGGGACAAGCAACGTCTGTTCAACCTCGATCACTTGTCGTTCCCTCACTAATGTCACCATACAGGTGCACCTCGCACGAAAGCACGGCCTCAAACCTTCTGGCACCATCGCACAGTAGGCGTCCAATTCTTCTTTCTCAAAGTTGCGGCCTCCCCCGCGGGGACTGACGACACGATGGTCCCCCGCAGCGAATGGTTCATGGCGGTGAGCAGGCCCTCTGCGCTGTCACGTCTCGTTGTCCAGCCGTTCATCGCGGTCGGAACCAAAGTAGATTGGGTCCATGCGCGGATACGAGCACGCTAACGGCATCGCGCTCGACCTGTGGGAAGAAGTCTACCCGAACAACCTGACGCTGCTCGCACTCACAGACACATTCTCGACCAAGGCGTTCTTCCAGGTACGCGCGAGGTCTCTCCCCACTGCCCCGCTCAAAATTCCCTCACTCACTTACTCGCCACGGCATCTGTGCAATAGGACTTTGCCGCCGACGTGGAACGTGCCCGTCGTTGGCACGGCTTGCGGCAGGACTCTGGCGACCCGTTCGTTTTTGCTCCCCAGGTCAAAGAGGTCTACGAGCGGCTAGGCATCGACGCCCTTGAGAAGACGATCGTATACTCTGATTGGCTCAACGTTGACAAGGCGATCGCACTCAAAACGCAATGCGACGAGATTGGCGTCAACCGTGAGTCTTTTGTTATTCTTCTCGTCATTTTCTCCGCGTGGTCCGACCCGTGTGCGCGCGTAGCGGCCTTCGGTATCGGGACCTTTTTCACGAATGACTTCAAATCGTTGTCAAGCAAAGGGAAGGAAAAGAGCAAGGCGCTCAACATTGTTATTAAACTGGCGTCAATCAACGGCCTCCCTTGCGTCAAGATCAGTGATGAGCTGACCAAGGTGATCTTCCTCCCTTTGTAATCGCGGGATGATGATTTTACCGTCTGTCAGAACACCGGGGACCTGGAGACCGTGTTGAGGGTCAAAGACATTTTCGGCCTCCCCAAGTGAGGATGTTGTTCAATAGAGTTTCTTTTCGTCGTTGTCATTTGCTGCACTCGCTTCGACCCAACTTTGGCTAAATCCTGAACACTTGCACGGACACAGCGCTGGTCACTGCTTCCTCTTCTCGAAGATGCACACCCGCGGTCATTGACCATTCCTTCCATATCGTGTTGTGTGCTCTAACACCACATGGGCGTAAGACCCCGAGATCGGAAAAAAAAAAGGGGGTTCCCTTTATGCCTTTCGAACGTTGGCTACCATACTTGAAAATGAACGATTAGGTACGATGCGCCCCCCCTTCCCCCAGAAGCGAGAGCATCAACGGTGTTTGATTTGAATTCGAGCTAAATCTCGCGTTTGAGAATGCTGCCACGACAGGGACAGTCGCCTCCCCTGAAGCCTGAGTGTCGCCTGTCGCCTGTCGCCTGAATGATGCGGTGCCGCCTTACCACTCTTAGTCTCCTTTGATGCAGGGGGCTAAGGAGTAGGGTTTTGCCTCTTAGCCGTGGGAGGATTGGCGGCCACGGATGTTGACTATTTCTCGTTCCGACGTTGCTGCGGACTCCGATCTAAGCACCACTCGGCCATTGGGAGTTTCTAGCGTACCGCCCTATCAGAGATGGCATCGAAAAGGATGAACTCTACCAAGCAGGACATCCCCGTTCCATCGTCTGCCAAAGTTCCGGGTTACCAGACTGCGGAGTCTCAGGCCGACGCCGCCCCACCCCGGCGCCTCGCTCAGACGACACACACACCGCCTAAAGTCCTCAGAATGACACCCATTTACGCCGCCATATACAGTAAAAGTGAGGCGTCCGAACCCTTCATACGTTTCCCGCGACGTTGCGCAGGTTTGCAAACCGTTGCGACTCGGTTCATCTTTGCACCACGCTTTTCAGCTGCTGCTTTTGGGGTTGCGCCCGACGGGCCTTCCCTGGGGCCGTGCGTTTTCATGTGGCGTAAGACGTCGTTTTGTGAATGAATGATCTACAGAGCACCATGAGACAGCGGCGTTTGTTCGCGGCCGTGCACGGCAGTAGTTCTCCGCACCAGGCATGAATGGACGCTCGCGTGATGCATGGTGTTGCAACAGACATCATGGGAAAAAAAAACTTCGTTTCCCTGGGCGAGTTGAGTCTATCCGATCTAAGTTATGCTAGCCTGGCAGATGGGGTTTGTAACAGTGCGGACATTGCCGAGGGGCCATCGGGCCGGGGGGTTGGCACAATCGATACGTTATACACGCATACCGATACAGCAGTGCCTGACCAACCAATGTCTACCCCAAGCAATCCCACGTCAACACGCGCATCTACAGCGCCAGATACCATCGAGAGGATTTCCGGCAGCGAGCAGTCGACATCGGCATCGACGACAGTGGGATCGGCCGCAGCATCACCCTCCGACGACTCGGAGTTCAAGGTGTACAAGCCACCAGCGACCTTAGCTACGCAAGGTTCGTACTACTAAACTGTTCTTTCAAAGAAAAATACTGCATCTCCGCGTGGCCCCCTCTCTCCCTCCTATCGCGCATCGCATCGTAGCAATTGCTCACGTTTTCTCTCTTCTCTCTCTCTCTTTTTTTTGCGATACGATCATGGGACAGAAGAATTACCGGATGATTACTTCACACCCACGATCGCCGATCTCAAAGCGCGACAGGAGCAGCTCCGCGCACGCACGACGGCGCTGAACAACGCACCGCTGCTCACGCGCGCACAGCGCGAGGAGCAAGCAAAGGCGAAGCGTGACCGCTGGCCGAACGTGCGTCTCCATTTCTCTCCTCCCCCCCCACCTCATCTACGGTAAGGAAGTCACGCGAATGATCATGATTTGCGTTGTCGCCGTCGCCGTCACGGTCGTCATCGCCGTTGTTGCGTTGCGATATGATAGACGACGATAAGGGTCCGCTTTCCCGATCGCACGCAGCTCGAAAAGACGTTCCCGTCGAGCGACAAGATACGTTCCGTATACGCCTTCGTGCGCGATTCCCTGCGCGAGGACGTCAGGCCCATCAAGTTCATCTTATGTGCGTGTGTCCTCGGATATCCAACCTAAACCCCCTCTCCCATCCAGTCCCCGTACTTTCGATTCGGGGGGTCTCACGCGCGCGTCCTATGGATCATCCACAGCGTCTAACCCGCCACCGCGCGACCTGAAGGTATCGGATCCAGCCGTACGCGATCTCACCCTCACAGAACTGGAGCTCGCGCCCTCTTCCGTCCTGCACCTCCGATTCCTCGACGACGCGCTGAACCGTACGTCTTCCTTCTTTCCTCCTCCCCCTCCCTCTCTTGGTGGGACTGCTGTCCTTCACCTCCCCTTCGTCCCTTCTTTCCCTCCTTCCCGCGCCCAATGGCAACCCAGTCCGGACTGATTTGGTTGATCTACTTCTTGAACGTCTCCAGGTTCGGACTTGCCTGCGCCGCTCGCGCCTGCAGTCCTGGAACGTGCAATCAATCTCCCAGCACCGCGGGGCTCTGATGGAAATCAGAATCAAGGAGAAGCGTCGTTGCCTGCCGGGTCGGCATCTAACTCTTCCAGCAGGGCGAGGAACACGACGGGCGGCGATGTCAAAATACCCAAATGGCTCAAGCTGGGTCCCAGTACGTTCCTAATCGATGTGCCGCCCTGCCCACGTTGTGATTGTCCCTCTCAGAGAAGTGATGCCTTTTACACCCAGATGGTATAATTAAGCCCTTTTTTTACCCTCTGAGAAACCGCCTTTGTAGTTTGCTCTAGTTGTCGTTGTTGT
>Ga0137397_10001052_pt1 | contig 19242 bp, 11 predicted proteins | sample czorhiz116metaG_FD_106658 | JGI IMG/M metagenome (GOLD analysis project Ga0137397, IMG submission 106658) | Vadose zone soil microbial communities from Angelo Coast Range Reserve, California, USA - czorhiz1.16 metaG | ecosystem: Environmental > Terrestrial > Soil > Vadose zone | place: USA... | reverse complement strand
GCCAGAACGGGTGCAAGGGCCAGGGCACGACCGAGACCACCTCGAAGGACTGCACGGAAAAGGGCGGCAAGGTCGCCACCGCCCAGAAGTAAAGGCGCCGGGGCGAGGATGGGTTTCGCACGCAAGGACCTGGGGCACGGCATCGGGCTTCGCCCGAAGCACTACGGGCGCTTCCTCGCCGAAGCGCCGGCCGTGGGCTGGGTCGAGGCGATCAGCGAGAACTTCCTCGCCCGCGGCGGGCGCCCGGGCGCGGTACTGGAGAAGGTGCGCCGCGACGTTCCGGTGGTCCTTCACGGCGTCTCACTCGCGATAGGTTCGGTCGACCCGCTCGATGAGCGCCTGCTCCAGGGCGTGCGCGAGCTGGCCGACCGCGTCGAGCCGGCGTACGTCTCGGACCACCTCTGCTGGGGCCGGCACTCCGGGCGATACGTTCATGACCTGCTGCCACTTCCGTACACGGAGGAAGCGCTCGCGCACGTGGTCTCGCGCGTGAAGCAGGTCCAGGAGGTGCTCGGCCGTCAGATTCTCCTGGAGAACGTCTCCAGCTACGTCGAATACGCCTCGTCCACCATGAGCGAATGGGAGTTCCTGGCGGGGGTAGCGCAGCAGGCCGACTGCGGCATCCTCCTCGACGTGAACAACGTCTACGTGAGCGCGCGCAACCACGGCTTCGATCCCGACGCGTATCTTGCTGGGATTCCGGTGGACCGCGTCGGCCAGTTCCACCTGGCCGGCCACAGCGACCACGGCCGGTACGTGCTGGATTCGCACGACGCTCCGGTAGTGGATGCCGTCTGGGAGCTGTACCGGTCCGCGCTCCGGCGATTCGGGCGTGTCCCCGCCTTGATCGAGTGGGACGATCACGTTCCCGAGCTCGAGCGCCTGCTCGAGGAGAGTCGCCTCGCCCGCGAGGTCGAGGCCGAGGTGCTGGGATGAACCTCGCCGAGTCGCAGCGGCTGCTCTGGGACTTGCTTCACGGGCGGGAGCATCCGCTGGACGCGTTCGTCGGTTCGCCCGACCTGCCCGCGGCGGAGCGCGTCGCGATCTACAGGCGCATGTTTCTGGACCGGCAGGTCGACGCGCTGCGCGAGACCTTCCCCAAGGTGCTCGCTGCGCTGGGGGACGAGGAGTTCCATCGGGTGGCGGCGCGGTACGTGGACGCTCATCCATCGGAGCATCCCGACATCGGGCAGCTGGGTCGGAAGTTCGCTGAGTTTCTGGAGCGTCGCGACCTGTCGGATCTGGCGCGGCTCGAATGGGCTCGTGGAGAGGTCTTTGAAGCGGCCCCGGCCGAGTCGCTGTCCCCCGAGCGGTTCGCCACGCTCGCCCAGGATGCGGTGGCGTTCGCGGGATATCCGCTTCGGCTCATCCCTGCCCTGCGCCTGCTGGAGCTCGAGCATCAGATTGATCCGCTCTGGGAAGGCAGCGCCGGCGCGGCGGAGCCGCAGCCGACGCGGATCGTGGTCTGGCGCGCCGGGTTCGATGTGTTCCATGTGGAGGTCGATGCCGGCGAGGCCCGCGCCGTGCAGCTCGCTTTGCAGGGCGCCCTGCTGGGCGACGTTTGCGGCGCGCTGGGCGATCCGGGGCGCGCTGCGGAAACGCTGCAGAGCTGGCTCGGCGAAGGCTGGATCGCCGCCTCGTAACCCCGCGCTTGGATGCGGCGTAATCATGATGCCAGCGACCTCGTGCACGGAACGAAAGCCCTGGCAGAGCACGCCTCTTTCCGGAGCAACCGATGAGCATCGTTTCGCGCGCGCAGTCCCGATTCCTCGCCATCGCTGACCGCCTCTCGTTCCTGGGGCCGACCCTGGCGCGACTCACGCTCGGCGTGATCTTCATCGGCACCGGCTGGGGAAAGCTGCACAGCCTCGAAAAGGTGACCGACTTCTTCACCGAGCTGGGCATTCCTGCTCCGGGCTTCAACGCGGTCCTGGCGTCGACGGCCGAGCTCGTCTGCGGCACTCTGCTCCTGCTGGGCCTGCTGAGCCGCCTGGCCTCGCTCCCGCTGATCGTGGTCATGGCGGTTGCCATTCTCACCGCCAAGCGCGACGCCCTGCACGGGATCTCCGATCTTCTCGGATTCGAGGAGTGGACCTACATCGTCCTGGCGGTGTGGATTGCCGTGGCCGGCCCAGGGCCGCTCTCGCTGGACCGACTCCTGCAGCATCTGCTCCGCAGATCGTCCGGCTCGACGCCGGAGTCGACCGGGCGCATCGTGGCAACCTGAGTCCTCTGACCTCGATCAACTCGTCCCGGGACGGGACGCAGCGCGTCACACGTCTCCCCTCCGCAAGCGGTCGCCTCTGGATCGATGAGACCCAGATCCGTCGTCAGCCTTGGACGTTGTCCGCGCTGATGCTTTTCAACCGGTTCCTCCGCATCCGCTGCGTCTGGTAGCGGGCTCCGTGGGCGCCGCCCATCGGCGACTTGACGATGGCGCCACCCGGAGCGTCCAATGACCCGCTGGGGGCCACGTTCAAGAGCGCGTTGTCTCGGCCGCGAATCATGGCCTTCGATTCGACCGGACGCTCACCGGAAGACCGCGGCAAGAGCGAAGGAGATGACATGAGAATCGTCAGCAGGTTTCCGATTGCCGCGGCTATCGGCGTGGTCGCGCTGGGCGCCACGGCAATGGCGGCTTCGATACCGATCGTCGGCTATGACGTCCAACAGGTTCCCCAGTCCGGATGCGGCGGATGGTCCTACGCATACAGCGGCGGGACCGCGACCGACACCGGTCGGAGGATGTGCTGTCAGGCATTCGGAGGGGGATGCTTGACCGCACCTGTCCCGGTCTATGACTTTTCAGGCGGAACCGGCACGCTGGCCGACGGAATCATCGGCGCAGGCATCGACGACACTGAGCTTTTCTTTCTCAGGAGCGACGTTGCTGGCCAGCCCCTCCAGCCAGCGATCACGCTCCACCTTGGCGGTACCTACTTCATCAACTCGATTCACATCTTCGGGGGAGATTTTCTCGGCCTCTTTCCGGGCGACTTGACTGGCCTCACGGTCGAGATCGGCGGCGCTTCGCTTGCGTTGCCCACGATTCCGATCGGACCGCTCTACAATCCGATCTTCTTCAATACGGATGACCTCGTGGTGCTCAACGGCACAGGACTGGACGCAATCGCAACGAACCGAATCGTCCTCAGGGGCTTCACCGCGGCAGTGTTCTTCGGCTTTCCGTTGGATCAGATCTCCATGACGGAGATTACCGTCGACGGAGCCCTCGCCTTTGCCGGAACGCCGGGGGACCCGGACTGCCATGGCAAGAGCGTCTCCGCACTTGCCCGACAATTCGGCGGAATCGCTTCGGCTGCATCGGCGCTTGGGTTTGCGAGTGTGCAGGCACTGCAGGCCGCCATCAAGGCATTCTGCAACGAGCAGTAGTCGAGCCGCTTCAGAGCGAAAACGAGATGCTGCTTGCCATGGAACACCGTGGCGCGGCACGTCGTCAGGCCTTCGGTTTGGCGAATGTCGCCGCATCGAGCGTCGGGTTCACCGCGACTTTGTCCAGGACGATCTTGTGCGTCTGCGGGTAGCCGTCGACGATCGTCTCGAGGACGAAGGGAATCATCAGGCCCTGCACCGAGCGAAAATCACGCTGATACACCCACACGCTATGCATCTTGCCGTCCATCCGCCGAGGGACGCCCTCGACCTTGACGTCGAGGAAGCTATGCGCGTCGATCCAGATGCGCTGCACGGTGCCGGTCTTGGTCGTGAGCTTGAGCTTGTAGGCGTCGTGGCCCGCGACCGGCTCAACGCCCTCGACCTCGACCTTCGTTCCCTTCGCCGTGGAGTCGATCAGTGGGTCACCCATGTCGGCGTTCTGAGTCTCGGTTTTCGCTTCCTGCGCCGTGAACGGTTCGACGTCGTTGCGGTTGAGATAGGGGCGCAGCTTCCAGCCATTCGTGCCGTCGTAGACCTGCACCGCGGTCTTGCCAGCGAACTCGATCTCGAGGCGCGACTTGTTGGGGCGCTGCCTCGCGAGCGTGAACGGCAGCTGCACCTGCTTCTCGCCCTCCCCCTTGTGGGCGCCGGCCGCAATTTCGCGCCGCATCTTTTGGGTCGCCGCCCCCGGGCCTCGTGCAACGCGCACGCTGCGGGCGACCGAGTCGCCGGCTCCGGCATCCATCTTGCCGCTCAGCGACAGCGTCTGGACGGCCCGCCACGCCTGCAACCCACCCCGCGCCGAGACGTGCTTCTTGACGACCTGCGCCGCGCTCAGGCGTGCGGCTGTCGTCTTGCGCGCGGCCGCGAGCAAAGGGTGCGAAAAGCTCAGGCACAAGGAAATACTCAGCAGAAGGGATTTCCTGCCCGCCACCGCCCGAACGGCGCGCTTTGACCAGTCGGGGAAAAAGAACATTGACATGCCCTACCTCCGAGTCTCACCTACCAAAGACGTTCATCCGCTAATCGACGACGAGTCCCTGCGCCCGGAACTGCCCGATGACCACGTCGACGCGGTCGCCTTTCTTCACCGGCCGGCCCTTGTTCGAGAACGCCATCCAGTAGGCCCTGCCGGCCTCGGGTGTGCCGGTCTGGCGCAGTTGCCCGATCTTTTCCATCCTCGGGACCACGAGCTTGACCCCGGCGCGCGGGTCGATCAACGACGGCTCGTTGTTCTTGTCGTTGAGCGGCTTGGCCTTGTCCGGGTCGCGCACCCGGTAGGTGAAGCGCACGACCTCGCCCGACTCCACCAACCTGACGTTGAGCGATTCGATGCCCCAGACCAGCTGGTAATACTTCCCGGCCCGGCCCGCGAAGCGATCCGGCTTGTAGCGCACCGGCGCGGCCGTCACCGGGGCTTTCCCGGTTGTGGCCGCGGCCTTGTCCGTGGCCTGCTGCGACTGTGCCTGGGCGGCTGGAAGGACGAGGTTGACGGCAAACACTATCGCGACCAGCACGCCCCGCGTCCCGGTCAGTGACTTTTTCAGCATGTCGCTAGATACAGTACTGACTTCGCAGCGCATTGCATCCCCCGGCGTGCTTCAAATCATCCACGTGGTGCTTCGAACGCCGAAGCACCCTACTTCCCCTTCGGCCGCAAGGCGTTCAGCCACTCCTCGACGCCAGGCTTGCCCTCGCCCGCGGCAAAGTCGTGGGGCAGCGGCTGGCTGTAGAGCTTCTTCTGCTCCTCGTTCAGCACCGCGCGGATGCGCTCGGTGGTGCGGTCGGTGATCGCGTGGATCGCCGCCACCCGCGGCACCTCCGGGTCAGCCGGTGCGCTCGTCAGCCTGCGGATCGCATCGCGCTGGGCCTCCAGCGCCCGCCGCACTTCGGCCTGCTGGGCCGCATCCAGCTTCAGCCCCTTCACCAGCCCCTGCAAGCGGTCCTCGGCGCTCGGTCGCCCTTGGCGGTGCCGCGCCTGCTGCCTGGCGGCCTCGAGCGCCTGCGCCGTCGGCGTCGAGGTCTCACCGACCGGCGATGACGAAGCCCCGACCGACGACTGGGCCGCCGGATCCGCCGCTACCGGGGCCGCCATTGCGATCACCAGCGGCAATAGCACCGCCGCAATCGATCCCCTCGCGTGCGCCCCCAGTGTCATGATGATCTTCGCCGCAACCGGTTCACCGTTCAATTGGTCGCCGACTGCAGCCCCTCCGCGCAGGCCTTGTCCGACTCTTCCTTCGGCAGGTTGCCGATCTGCTCGCTCGCCGCGTCGTGCGCGTCGCGGTATTCCGCGCTCTTCCGCGCCTCAGCCAGATCCTTGTCCTTTGCATTTCCGGTCAGGGCCTTGGCAAACTCCTTGTAGCGCTCGGCACTGGCGGGACTGACCCGACCGCAATGCTCAAACACCGCCTCCAACTGCCCCAGCACCGCCCTGCTCACCGGCAGATCGGCCCGGGCCGCCTGCGACACCGACCCAAGGGCCGCCAGCATGCACATTCCCGCGAATCTCATATTGCCTCCGTGCTCCCCTTCCTGATCCCTGGTCTGCAATCCTACCCACCCTCCGAAACGACGCTGCCCGCGGGTTGCCCGTCGAGCAGCGTCGGTGACACACGCCCGGATAGCGGCGCGCCCCTACTGCGCCGTGCCGGTCAAGGTTGACGTTTGCGTGCCAGCCAAGTCGGTAACTGACACCGTTGCGTTCTTGACCCCGGTCGTTTGGGCCGTCTGCGGCCTGAACTGCACCGTGACTATGCAGGCCGCTCCCGGAGCCAGGTTTGTCTGGCCCATCAACTGACCGCCACCCGCCGGACCGCAAGTTGACAAGAGGCGAATGACGAAGAACTCAGTGGGGTCGGTTCCTCCGAGCACTCCTTGTGCGATGCCCGTGAGCGGCACGTTGCCCGTGTTTGTGAGCGTGAAGACCTGGGCTGGATCATTCATGCAGGCGATGATCTGGGCTAGAGTCGAGCCCGGGCAATTCCTGGTCACCGCTCCGAAGTTCCGCGTCGGCGGAGCCAGAGTTGCGCTCATCACCGGCACGACTCCCGTGCCGCTGAGATTCACAGGCGACCCGGTGACTGCAACGTTGGCCGTGATGGTCAGCGTTCCGTTGACCTGGCCGAGTGCCGTCGGCGTGAAGACAACCTTTATCGTGCAGTTTGCGCCCGCCGCAAGGGTCCCCGCCACCGGGCAGTTAGGTGCTCCCGCCGGGAACGTGCCGGCATTGCTCCGCGAGAAGACGGATGGCGAGAAGGCCAGCGTGATACCGGTTGCGTCCGCCGTACCTGTATTATGCAGCGTGAGAGACTGCGATGCGCTGGTAGTGGCTGGAGTAGTAACCGGCACGTTGCCGAAGTTCAGTGGCCCGCCCGTCACGCTGAGTATCGCCGCTGCGGGGCCAGCCCCGAACTCGACCGCACCCACGTCAACTGCGCCGTTCGTCTTCCTCGCATGATCGAAGAAGTCGAGGCTCGGCGCCGCTGCGTAGGTCGTGGACGAGTTGGCCGGCGTGATGTAGTTGATGGCCGGCGATCCCGCCGTCAGCGCATAGTTCGCGAGCGTAACGTTGGTCGCCGGGTTCGTCATCGCCAGCGGACCCCAGGCGATGTTGACCCAGTTGTTGCCCTCGTCCACGGTCGCGGCCGGCGTCAGGTTGAAGATCGGGTTGGGCACGGTCGCATCCGCGATACCCGGAGGCACCTGCCAGCCCAGCCCGGTGCCGGATTCCGGCGGCACGCGCGAGCCGTTGCAGTACTGGCTGACGACGGCCGGATTGGATGCCGAGTTGACGCGGAAGCCAGTGCCTCCGCCGGTGTACCCAGCAGTGCTCGTCAGGAACGACGCCTCCGGACTCAGCGTGACGGTCGATGCATGGTTGGCCGGTCCGGTGTCGCCGCGCACGCCGATATCCCAGTAGCTGGCACCAGTAGGGCAGGCGCCGGTTGCCGTCTGGCTCGCCGCCGCCGTGCCCGTGAACGCGTTGTAGAGCGCGACCACGTTCTGCTGGTTCGTGGTCCCCGTGCCGAGCGCACCCACCCCGATGTAGAACGAGCGGTTCTGCCGGAACACGTCGTTGTAGAGCTCCGGATACGAGACCTTCCTGCAAGCACCGTTGGTAAGGCCGCCGGTACCCGTTCCTCCTGGTCCATGGCCCGCCGGACAGGTGATGGTCGCGGGGAAATTCGCCACCAGGGTGGCGCTGTTCTGCACACTCACCAGCCCGGCCACCTGCGGACACGATGCGGTCAAGCCGCCGGCCTGTATGCAACTGCTTTGCTGGGTACTGGCCAACGGAGCCCCAATCGTGTTGAACAGCACCCCCGCCGACGCGGTGCTGTCGTTGGACACGATCGTGTTGTTGATGATGTTCGCGTTCAACGCATCGAGCAGGGAGATTCCAGCGCCGTCCCAGCCGGCGACGTTATTGACGATGATGTTGTTGGTGACCGTTGCCGAGTACCACGGTGAGCGAGAACCGATCCCCGGGAACGTGACGCTGCTGGCGCCGTTCGGGAAGCTGATCACGTCCGAGCCGTTGACGTGCTGCAAGCGCAGGCCGCCGCCGCTGCCGCTTTCCGCAGCGTTGCCCATGATCAGATTGGCATTGATCACCAGGCCCGGGCCGACGCCGTCGCTCGGCCCGACCGAGCCAAGGGGAGGCACGCAATCCTGGTCGGTCGAAGTGCCGCAGGGAGGATCGACGTCGGGGGAACCCATGACCAGAAGGCCGCCGCCGTTGGTTGCGATCGTCGGGTTGGTGCTCTGGTTGAACAGGATCGAGTTGTGCTCGATGTCACCGCCGTAGCTGAAGCCGATGTGCGCGAAACCGCCGCCATCGCCGGTGCTCAGGTTCCCGCACACCCAGTTGTAGTTGAATTTGTAGAAGTCGGAGCCGGTGCAGAAGCTGACACCGCCCGCCCCCGCCGGCGTCGCCGAGAACAACTCGTCGCCGGTGGAAGAGTTCGACGTGATCGCGTTGTTGTGCACGTTCACGTTCAGGTTGTGGCAGTAGGGCAGCTGAAGGTTCGTGGTGCCGCTGTTCATGCAGGATCCGGGAGGCGCGTTAGTGGCGCTCCCCGCGAGGTGCGAAGGAGGAAATTCGCCCTGGCCGACGTTGATGCCGCCCGACATCGTGCCGGCGTTGTTGTAGATGCGGTTGTTGGCGATCTGCACGTTGTGCCCCCAGCCGTGCACGAAGATGCCGCCGCCGCCCTGCGAGCTGTTGGTGATGCTCAGGCCGTCGATGCTGGACGGGTTGCACCAGAAGCTGCTCGGAGCCGGATTCGGCCCAGCGGTAGTGCCACAAGTGTTGGACGTCAGCAGCGTGGTGCCGGTCGGGAAGCCGGCAAGCAGGGTCGGGTCAAACGGATTGGCGCCGTGGAAGTCCGCGCCCTTCGCCAACACCGTGATGCCTGCTCCTTCCAGCGCCCCCATCAGCGAGGGCTCTTGCAACAGCTCGGCCAGGTTGCCGTTGAGGCTGGCATCCCAGCCGACAGTGGCCTCCAGCGGCGACCGGTCGACCTGCGGGTTGGTGGCGGTGGCTGTGAAGTTAGACCAGCCAGCCCCGCAAGCGCTGTTCCACGTGGTCGGCGAACCATCTTCGCCCAGCCCGAACAGGCAATCGACCTTCTTGCGCCACGCACCCACCTTGAGCTCGCCCGCCGGATGGGTATTCGCGTTGATGACGCTGGAGGCCGCTCCGACGCCTTGCAGCCGGACCGGCTTCCACATCAGCAGGATTTCCTGGTGGACTGCCTGCACGGCCGGCACCCCATTGCTCGCCGGGGTCACCGGATCGACAATGATCAGATCGCCCGGCATGGCTGCGTCGATCGCAGCCTGGATCGAGCCCGAGGCGGCGACGTGGGTTGGAGCCTTGCCGCCGACGGTGACCGTCACGGTGTCGACCGACTGCTGACCCGTGGAGGTCGTGATGACCAGTTGACCGCAGGCAGCGGGTGAGCCTCCATATTGTACCTGCTGTGGAATTGCGCAGTGAAAGTTCGGATTTGAGCCAACGGAGTTCGGAATCCCAGCGACGATCGTAGTGTCACTCCAGCCAGTGATGTTCAGCGGGATTGTCGCGCCACTGCCGTTCAAAGCGTTCAATGCCGCCGATCCCTGCGTACCGCCGAAACCATAGTGGCGAAGCACTTTCTTCTGGTTGTAGGGAGACGTCGTGGCGGATGGTCCCGAGTAGCCGTTGTTGGGCACCATCTGGTCGCCCAACGCCGTGATCCTGAGGGTGTGACCGGTACCGGCTGCGCTTGCCCAGGGTCCAACTCCGTCGTTGCTATCCACTTCAGAGATGGCAGGCGTCAGAGCCGGATAGGCGCAGTCGGGGTTGTTGTAGCCCGCCCCGGCGAAGCCCGAGGTCGGCACCACCGGCGTGTCCATGTACTGCGTCTGCCCCGGCATGAACGGGATCTCGTAGCAGAACTGGCTGTATTGCGGATTGAACAGCGGATCCGGAGCCTGCCCGGTGCCCGGGTCGTTCATGCATACGACCATCATCGTCGGCGCATAGCCGGTCGGGTTGGGCGGATTCACTTCCCAGGTCGAATAGGTCAGCCCGTTGTAGGAGCCCCAGTGGTCGGCGTACGTGCGGGCAATCTCGGAGCCGGTCCAGTCCTTGATCGAGATCGGCAGATCGGGCGGCGAGAACTTCTCGCCGAACTGCGGCGAGAACGGGTCGAATTCCGAGGTGAAGTCGTCGGTGATCACGCCGGCGAAGTGGGCGGCGACGTGCGTGGAGCTGAAGATCCAGAACTTGGCCAGGGCCGCCGTCTGGTCCGTGAGAGTCACTTCCTTGCGGTCGCACAGGTTGCGGGTCGCACCGGCGAACGGCGCCACTTCCCCGGACTGAGGGAAGAGGCTGATGTAGTCGGGCACGACGCGCGCGGCGCCCACGCAGGGCCAGAACGTCTCGACGCTGCCGGTGTCCCCTTCGTGACTGGGCAGTGTCGTCCTCCCGAGTGCGTTGGTCGGATTCTGCGGATTGTTGGGGTTGAAGTAAGCGGAAACTTCCGCCTGATCCGGCAGGATGAAGATATCGCCGAGGCCAGCGAACTGCTGCGTCACCGGCGCGATGTAGTTGTCGCCGATCAGGATGTTCTTGTCCTCTTCCTTGACCAGTTCGTAGCCCGGAGGCACGATCATTTCCACCACGTATTTGCCGGCGGGGAGCATGGGAGTGCCGGAGCGATAAGGGTCGGTGCCGTCAGGATTCGGCACGCAGCCCCAAGGCTCCGCAGTGGTCGCCATATGACAGTTGGACCCGGCGGGCTTGCCGGTCGTCGGATTCAGGCCCGTGACACTCGGGAACTGGTACATGCCGTCGTACGGCGCCGGCTGCACCTGGTTCCAGTTGTGCATGCCGTCGTAGCACTTGAACTGGGAGTTGTTCGGAAGCGTATGGGCCGTGGTGCCGCCGTTGTTGTACTGGTCGAGCCAATCCGGCTGGTTGTACAGCGAGAAGAAGAACAGGTCGGCGTTGGTGCCGGTGGCCGCACCCTGCCCCGGGCAGTTCATGTTGGGAATGCCATCGGAGCGGAAGCCCTGCGCCCACTCGTCCCAGCTGCTGGTCTTGGTGGTGTCGATCAATGTGAGGGACACGCTGCCATCGGGTGCCGTGCCTTCCTTATAGAGGTTGACGGTCACGCCTGGCACGTCCGGCGTCCAGCTGGTGTGGATTAGCAGCGCGGGGTCATCGAACGGCCGGGTCGAGGCGTAAATCACCTCGCCGTGGATGCCACCGGTCTCGCCGGGCGCGTAGGGCTTCTTGCCGAATTCAATGAACTGGTTCTGGCCGGAAAAGCCCTGCCAGCCCTCGCTGCCGAACCAGAAAGGCGGATCGACGCGACCGGTGGAGCCGCCGCTGCCTCCCGGCGCGAGAGGAGACGGGGCATCGGTGCAGTCAGCGGTGGCGCAATAGAACGCGCCCGGCACCCGCAGGTTTGCGGGCACGGGGATCTGTTCGGCGGTGTTCGCGAGGAAATTGGCGATGCCGGAGCTTCCGCACACCGTCCCGGTGGTTCCCCCGCACGTCGAACCGTCGGAAGGCCCGCCCGAGTCATACACGACGTGCACGCCCGTGCTCTTGTAACGGGTGGTATCGGTTTCGATCACGTACCAGCTGAACAGCGGGAAGATCTCGTTGAAGCCGGCGTTGCCGGAGAGGTCCGTGTTGTTGAAGTTGGAGTAGCTGCCGTCGCGGAAGCGGTTGTTGGTCGCCACCAGCGTGAGACCGGTTTCGTTGCTGTCTCGAACACCGTTGCCGTTCGCATCGAAAAAGGTCGTGGTGTAGATATTCGCCTGCCACTGGTTGATGGCGACCTGTCCCAGGTTCAGGGTAGCGCCGCCGCCGAGCCGGACCGGCGTCGACAGGCCATCGACCAGCATATCGTTCCACTGGTCGAAGACGGTGATCCTCCAGTCCCCCTCGGGAAGACCGGAGAGGGTGAACGTCCCATTCGAGTCGCACTTGGTGAAGGCGAAGTCCTCGCCGTCCGGGTCCCCGAGGCTCACGTAGCACTGCGTGAAGGCAAAGCTGCTGTTGTCGCCGCTGCTATAGAGCCGCTCGTCCGGAGTGCGGCTCATGCGCTCGGTCGTGACCGTACCGGTGACGGTGTTGTTGCAGGTGTAGGGGGTTCCCGGCTGAGGGCTGTTCGGGTCGCTGCCGCCGCAGATGTATGGTTTGCGGGCATTGATGATCGCCGGGTTGGCAAAGCCGATCGACACGTGGTATCCGGCCGGCCCGAACTCCTGGAAGAAGCTCGGCTCGCCGATGCGCAGGAACGAATCGTGCGCCTTCTGGCCGTCCAGCGTGTTGGTCTGCAGCCACTCTTCGCCTCGCGCGATCCGGTCAGCGGCAGGGGTGGCCACCACGCCGTAGCGTCCCGGCATCAGGTTGGAGACCACCACCTGGCCCGCCAGCGGCGAGAGCGTCTTGCCATCCGCTTCGTACTTCGGGCAGGTGACGATCGTGCCGGTGATGCCGCTCGGACTCGTCGTCCTGCCATCAAAACCCAAATTCTGATTCGACCCGGAAATCGGGCAGGCATCCAGTCCCGTATTCGGATCGATCGTTCCCGCCAGGCCGTTCGACAACGGCATGTTGAACATGTCGTAGGTCATCTGCCCGGTCGCATCGCCGGTGCCGCCGGCATCGTCGAAGAGAGTGATGTTGAAGCCGCCCAGGCCGGGCTCGTGGGGCGCCAGCACGTCGATGCCGCCGCCGGAATCGTGCTCACCGTTGAGTGGGAAGTCGTCCTCGAACACGAACACGGAGAGTTTCGACGGCGGGAAGGGATTGGGTTGCACCACCACGTTCACGGTCGTCGGGAAGGCGCCGCTGGTGGCGGTACACGTTACCGATCCCGCCGCAGGGACGCAGGGGATCGGCGCGCCGCCCATGCCGTGGCCGCAGCTTGGGGTTGGATTGCTCAAACAACTGTTCGCGTTCTCGAACGAGTTGGCCGCATCGCCCGGCAGGACCGAAATGTAGTAGCGCTTGGTCGGGTCCAGGTGGACCGTTGCGGGATCCAGCGAGGTCTGTTGTATCGCGGTAGTCCTGCAAACGCCGTTGCCCACGTCGCACACCGCTGCCGCACCGAGGAGAGTCTGGCCGGATTCACAGGACAGTGGACCGGTGCAACCGGCCGCCACGACCGGCATGTAGCTCGTGTGGAAGTTCGTCCCAAAGGTCGGAACGATCCCGCTGGCTGAGGTCGGGCAGCCCGCCGGTGGCGGGTTCGTCGTGCAGGCGGGGTTGACGTAGAAGGTGCGGTCTTCCTCGATGATCCAGCGATAATCGCCCGTATTGAAGTCACCACCGGTGATGGGGGCCTTGGTGGCGCCGTCCACAAGCGCCACGTGGACACCGGTCGCCACCGGGAAGGTCAGCGTCACGGTCGCGGCGGCAGCGGCGACAGTTCCCTGCGAGTTCTGCGCCTTGAAGGAGAAGCTGTAGGTACCGGCCCCGATGACCGTCGCGTTGATGCCGCCGTTCGGATCGACGGATAGCGTCGTAAATCCAGTCGACGTCACGCTGGCCGCGTTGACCGTCAGGGGATAGCCCGCCCCGTCTTTGCAGCCCGCGAGGATACCCGGCGGTTTGATGCTCAGGGTGGTTGCCACCGTCGACGAGATAGCTGAATCAGGACAGGTAATGCCGCTGGCCAACTCAATCGGCGCCGCGCCCAGTGTCACGAGGGCGCATGCCGGGCCCGAGGTGGTTCCGTTTCCGCAGTACGTAAAGGTAGTCGGGGTACCGCCCGTATAGACAAACGTCCCGTCCGGGTTGAGCGTCAGTCCGGCCGGTGCGGTACCAACCACCTTGACACCGGCCACATTGATGTCGTTGGCGATAACGCCTTTACCCGGATCCGACACGATGAGCGTCTGACCCCCAATCACCGAGTTGTAGGTATCCGGGTTGGCTTGCACAGCCGCAAATGCCTGCTTGGCGGCGGCGGGAAGATCAGCGCCATTGATGCTGAGATAAGCCAGCATTCCGGCATCGCGCGCGGTCGAATTGGCGGACAAGCTCAACTCGCGGTCGAACACAGGAAGGGCCGTTCCGCCGGCGGCGGGCACGTCGATCATCACATCGTAGGTCTTGCCCGCGGCGAGGAAGACTTCGCTCTGCACGCGGGAAACACCAGGCAGGGGGTTGCCGTCTTCAGCAACCAGGCTGAATCCAGGGATCGCTGCTTTGGTTACCCCAGTCGGAACGACGGCGGGCGTGGTCAGAGAGCCGACGATCGAAGGCACGTGCATGCGCAAGCCCGCGTTCACGAAGCGCACCAGCACGCTTCCAGTGATCGGAGCTGTCGCCGTGGATGGCAAAGGCGCGAACAGCGAGTACGACGCGCTCATCGCACTCGACTTGTTGTTGAACGCGACTCCATTGACGAGGTAATACAGCGGCGTGTAGTTCACCGCCGGCGGATAACAGGTCGCTGCGCCGTCGCTGCACATGACGCCCGCCAAACTCAGGTTGGCGGTAAGCTGCGCACCGCTACCGGAACCTGTTACAATCGCAGTCGGAACTGAAGAGTAGCCTTTGCCAGGGTTGTCAATCGTGACGGCTGCGATGCCCGTTGGGCTCAGTCCAATTGTGTTAGGTCCAACGAGTTGTGAGACGTGAGCCGTCGCTTGCAGCGCAAAACCGCCGCCAATGATTACCACAGGCTCATTGAGGGAGTAGCCCGAACCGGCGATCGGCTTCCCGGTGTTGGGGTCGACGTCGACGGTTACGGAACTGACTGAATCCCGGAGAACGCGAGCCGAGGTCTCACTGAAACCAGTCGTCGCGACCGCCAAGCTGACGGCATCGTTCTGGATCGGATCGATTTCACTGAGCAACAGCGGAATTTCCGCGTTGTAGTTCACCGCGCAGGTCCCTGCGGTGGCGCCAGGGTAAGCGCATCCTGCGGTCCCGCTCGTGGGCGCGGTCGTCACAACGAGTATTCCGTAGAGGCCCATCGGACCCTGAATCGACGGGTGCGTGCCCGATTCAATCAGATAGGTGCCCGGTTTGAGGCTGCTCCAAGTCAGCGACGTCGTGGTTCCCGGCGCCACCGGTGTGGAGAACGACTGGACCCGGTTTCCCTGCGGGGGAGGCGAGTTGGTGGCGCCACTGCTGTCTCCGGCGATCGGCCAAGTCGCAACCTGGGTCGCGTGAGTCGGACTCGCCGCGTGACTCGCCGTCGTTCCCAGCCCGCCACCCAACTGGCCAACGATCACGAGCGATGTCTCGGGCACGGACGGCGGTAAACCGTTTGTCAGGGAGATCGTCAGGGGGCCGGCCGGTACGGTAATCACCACCGGCGACCAGGTCCCCGCGGGGGCGTTGGGGTTCAAAGCCGCGCAAGTGGCAGGCGCAACCGCCGCCGCGCTGCAGCTGTAGCCCCACATCGGCACCGTAAAGCCGTCCGGCAGCGTGACCGAGGTCGGCCCCGCGGTCAGGTTGACCTGCTGCGCGAAGGACGCGCCGCTCGCGAGAAGGAAAACGGAAGCCGCGAGTCCCGAGTTGATCAGGCGCGGCCTGAAGATATTGGTTGCCATGATGTCCCCCCCACGTGTCCTAATTCGATTCGTCGATCACGAATTCACGTGAATCGACCAGCATCATCATCAACATGCCGCCCGGGAAAATGTTGTTGGTCGTGATCTCGCGCTCGTTGTGGGAGTGCCACATGAACGCAAATCCCGCCTCGCCAGTCGGTGAGTTGGCGATCGTGCCGGACGGCGGCGTCGTTCCGGTGGCGCCGACTGCGCGGACCGTTGCATCGGGCCCGAGATAGGGACTGCCGCCGTACCAGGCGCCGTTCGTAAAGAGGTTTGGATCCGGCAATGTCACCGGGCCGCCAGCCGCTACATCGCCGAACGGAGCCACCTGGAGCGGCTTGTTGTGGTCCTGGCACCACTCGTAATAATTAATCGCTGTCGGATTCCCAGTGTTGTAGCCGTTCGCGTCCGGTGTACAGGTATCCTTGGCGTGGGCCAAAGTGCTTGCCGACGATGGATTGTGGCCGTACGCATCCCAGTTCAGGCCCTTGCCGGTCCAGTAGAAGATCCCGTCCATCGCGAGGCCCGGGGTCGTCGTAGTGGTGAACAGCAACGGTCCGGCGAGCTGGGACGGATCGGTCTGGCTCAGGATCAGATTCCCGTCGCGAGCCAGGATGCGCACGTGGTTGCCGTGTTCGTGGAACGGGTGCTGCCAGCGTCCCTGGCCGAGGATCCGCAGCAGCGTTAGCTCGCCCGGATGCATGTGCGGGTTGCCGTTGTAGGGCTGGTGCGGGTACTGCGGCGCGTAGTTCGGATCCATGTCGTCGGGCATCGAGCGCCCGTTGATCATGAAGTACGCGGGATGGTAAGGCTCGGTCGGCACATTGAGGCTGCATCCCGCCGCCCCTGCCGTGCAGGCGGCCTTCGCTGTGACCTGCGCCAGTGCTTGGCTGTGAATGTTGAGGTCCATCTCGGAGAACTGGAACAGGTACTCCCGGTCGTAGCAGGTCTTGGCGTGGTCGTAGGCCGACGCAGCGAGCCGGAAATCGCGCTCACCCCAGTTCGCTTCGACGGCCAGGTTCGCGGCTGCCAGGCCATTCGTGCAGGCGGCGGGGACGTTGGCGGGCAGCACGATGATCGCGCCGTACAGTCCCATCTCCACCTGCAGGTCGCCTTGCGTTCCACTGTAGTAGGAGCGCGTTCCGGGCGAGGAGGCGATGAAGGTGTAGGTCACTGTTCCGCCGGGCGCTGCCTCCTGCGCCAGAAGGCCGGCGACGCCGCTGCCCGCCGGTGACGTCACCTTGAAGCCGGGGAACAGGATCGAGGTGTTGCCGGCCGCGGCAGGGAGACCATTCCGCAGGTTCACCGTGACTGTCTGGCCTTCGGTGACGATCAACGTGGGCCCGGGAATTTGCATCGAGGAGCAGAACGCCCCGCTGATCGCGGAAGGCGCATACCCGCTCGGCAGGTTGGCGGGGTCGCAGCCGTACCCCCACGAGTAAACCATCTGCCCGTCGGGCTGGCTGACATATGCCGGTTGCGCCGTCAGATTGAACGTAGGGCCGGTGATGCCAGGAGCCGCAGCATGCGCGGCTGCCGCGAACAGCAAGATCGCCGTCGCCATCACGAAGGGAAGCAGCCGGCTGTACGAATTCGCCGAGGTCATTTTCAATGCGCTCATCGCCGCTCTCCCTAATTGATCCGAACTTCGGTCATCAGGCCGCCGAAGTTCTCGGCGTCGTTCGACAGGTGGTCGAGATTGGGCGTGAACAGGTAGAATACCTGGCCCGCCGTATATCCGGTCGTATCGAGGATCACGTCCAGCGACTCGCCGCCGCCGAGGGTGATCGAGTTGGTCGTGTAGTACAGGTTGTTGCCGGCCTGGTCGCGCAGCAGCTTGGCGTTGTAGCCGATCACTTTCATTGGGATGCCGAGCGAGGCGAGCGTCTGGTACTCGGTGACGTCGAGGTCGGAGATGCGCAGCAGCGCCTTCTTGCCGGCCGGAATGTTGATGATTGCCGGCAGCGGCTGCGAGAAATGCATGCTGCCGTCCACCGACTGCGTCGCCAAAGGACCGGGGGTGACCGTGTCGGGGTAGCTGCGGCCGTTGAGCAGGAAGTACTTGTCCTTCATGTCGGTGAAGCCTTCCGGGTTGAAGGTCATGCCGACGAAGTGGAAGCTCGGGTCGAAGCCGTGGATCTGGATCGGGTACTCGACGTCGTAAGCGGTGGAGCCGTCGCCGTCGTTGTAGGCGTACTTGCCGCCCGTAACCTGGACCGCCGCGTTCACGGTCGGCCCTCCCGCCGGCAGCGGATTACTGCACAGGATGTCGGCGGCCGAGTTGCACGCGGTGCGAAGATCTCCCTGCTGCGCCTGAAGCGCGGCATAGAGGCTGCTGCTGACCTGGACGCGATTCTGCCGCGGCCGCACGTACAGCTGCCCGACCATGCCCATCTGCAGGTGCTCGGGCGGCGTGATGTGGCAGTGCCAGAAGTAGGTGCCGGCGTCCGGGGCGAGGTAGTAGTAGGTGAAGCTCGCGCCGATGTTGATCGCGACCGAGGCGTCCGGCACGCCGTCGTAGAAGGCCGAGGCGTTCGGGTAGCCGTGGAAGTGGACCGTGTGCTGCTCGAACAGGTCCGGGCGCATGATCATGCCGACATTGGTCAGCGTCAGGAAGAACTCGTCGTCCTCGTCGAACGCCATCAGCGGAGCCGGGATGTTGCCGTTCATCACGCCGACATCCATGATCGGCCGCGGATCCACGTGACCGTCGATTCTCGGGGGAAGTGCCGCGGTGGCGGTCGTTGATGCGGTCACCTCAGCCAGCCCGGTGGTCGGGTTGGTGTAGGTGAATGCGTAGTTGGCGGGGAAGAACGGATTGGCGACGTTGATGCTGCTGACCGTGAAGGTGCCGTTATAGCCGGTGGTGTCTGTCCCCGAGATGGTTACCTGGTCGCCGACGGCAACCCCCAAGGGCGCGTTTCCGACAACCCTGACATTGTTCCCGCTCTCGCTGATGTCGTAAATGGAGACCAGGTTCGGTATGTCGTTAGCCAGCCCCACGGCGCCGTTGTAAGTGAAGGGCGACGTCGACAGGGGGAACAGGGTGAAGCTGGAGGGCCACGTGTTGGTCACTATCCCATCGGTCGTGGCCGGGTCGCCGGGTTTCAGCGGAGCCGGAGCCGTTACATTGAACGTGCTCGGGGACTCCGTACCAGGCAGGCCGTTAGCAATGTCCGCCAGCCCCGACAACGGCCCGAACGAGAACATGTAGGTCTGCGTTCCGTCGCCCATCGTCGCGTAGCCGTCGCCGCCCGAGATCTGCTGGCACTTGATGGCACCATTCACGTTCGCGCTCGGCACCAGGTACCCGTTCCTGCCCGGCGTCAGCGTCGTCGGGCCGGTGTAGGCCGGCTCCGCATTGTTGTTGGCCGCGTTCGGATGCGTGATCGTGCTGGCCGGGCACTGCACGCGGAACGACTGCGCGCGGGCGGGCAACGCCAGCAGGACCAACAGAACCGTTGGCAAGACTCGAGACATCAATGGACGAGACGCACTCCAACCGGGACGCAACCATTCCCGCGATTCGCGGCGTGCTCTTGACGTCATGTGAAACCCCCCCACAGATCGTTTCGTACTTGCTGATCGGGGCGGCGTGATGCCAGTGCTCTGAAAGATTCCACTGCCCCGATTGGAAAATACCGCTAACGCTCGCGTGGTGGAGGTGTCAACGCGGCGAAGGTCTCGCTAGACCTAGGTCTTCAAGTACAAGCGCCCCGGCGTGCGCGTTGCATCGGCGATCTCGCCCTTCTCGTGATCAAGAGAAGT
>Ga0137397_10001051_pt1 | contig 19250 bp, 21 predicted proteins | sample czorhiz116metaG_FD_106658 | JGI IMG/M metagenome (GOLD analysis project Ga0137397, IMG submission 106658) | Vadose zone soil microbial communities from Angelo Coast Range Reserve, California, USA - czorhiz1.16 metaG | ecosystem: Environmental > Terrestrial > Soil > Vadose zone | place: USA... | reverse complement strand
TGGTTGCACACCTGTACGCTCGATCATCCCAACGCGCTGCCGAATTACCTTGCCCGCGGCTTCACGCCTTATCGCAAGGAAACGTACGAAGTAGATTCCGCCCCGTGAATTTCGATTTCAATTTCCAGCTCACCCGCAAGCGCAAGTTCATCATCGCGGGGATTCTGCTCACCCCGATCCTGATCTTTGCGTTGTATACCTGGTCCGCACTCCAGTGGAGCTACTCCGAGGGCGAGCGCGCCGGTTTCGTGCAGAAGTTCTCCAAAAAGGGGTGGCTCTGCAAAACATGGGAAGGCGAGCTGGCGATGGTGTCGATGCCGGGCACAAATCCCGAGAAATTCTACTTTACAGTACGGGATGATATGGTCGCCCAGCAGATCAACGGGTCACTCGGCAGGCGCGTGGCATTGACCTATCAGCAGCACAAAGGCGTTCCGACGACGTGTTTCGGCGAGACGGAGTATTTCGTGGTCGCCGTGAAGGTGCTGCCGCAATGAGCGCGAACAGTTTCGGCGGCCGCGCCACGCTGAAGGTCGGGGGACGGAGCTACGAAATCTTCCGGCTCGACGCGTTGGAGCGCCGCGGCCTCTCCGTGGCTCGACTTCCTTATTCCCTCAAGATCCTGCTCGAGAACCTGCTGCGGCGCGAGGATGGCCGAGTCGTTCGACCCGAAGACGTCGAGAAGCTGGCGCGCTGGCAGGCGCTCAAGCTGCCGGACGAGGAAATCGCGTTCATGCCGGCGCGCGTGCTGCTCCAAGACTTCACCGGCGTCCCAGCGGTCGTGGATCTCGCCGCCATGCGCGATGCGATGGTCCAGATGGGCGGCGACCCCAAGCGTGTGAACCCGCTGCTCCCCGCCGAGCTCGTCATCGACCATTCGGTGATCGTGGATGAGTTCGGGACACCGCGTGCCTTCCAGGTGAACGCCGACCTCGAGTTCCAGCGAAATCGCGAGCGTTACGCGTTGCTGCGCTGGGCGCAGAAGACGTTCACGGGCTTCAAGGTCGTTCCTCCTGATACCGGCATCGTCCATCAAGTCAACCTGGAGTACCTCGCCCGCGTTGTCTTTACATCGGACGGTCGGACGGCCGGACGGCCGGACGGTCCTGCTCAAGCCTATCCCGATACGCTGGTCGGGACCGATTCCCACACGACGATGATCAACGGGCTCGGCGTGCTCGGATGGGGTGTCGGCGGAATCGAGGCCGAAGCCGCGATGCTGGGGCAGCCGGTCTCGATGCTCATCCCGCAGGTCATCGGCTTTCGGCTGAGCGGCAAGCTCACCGAGGGCGCCACCGCGACCGACCTCGTCCTCACGATTACGCAGATGCTGCGCGCGAAAGGCGTGGTCGGAAAGTTCGTCGAGTTCTACGGGCCCGGCGTGTCGACGCTGCCGCTCGCCGACCGCGCCACGATCGGCAACATGGCCCCCGAGTACGGCGCGACGATCGGCATCTTCCCCGTCGATCAGGAGACGCTGCGCTATCTCGAGTTCACGGGCCGGACCGGGGAGCAGGTGCAGCTGGTGGAAGCGTACATGAAGGAGCAGGGACTCTTCCACACGCCCGAGGCCAGCGAGCCGGTCTACAGCGATACACTCGAGCTCAACCTCGCGACCGTCGAGCCCAGCATGGCCGGGCCGCGCCGGCCGCAAGACCGCGTGGGACTCCGGGAGGTACCGCGCAAGTTTGCGGAGGCGTTGCCGACGCTGCTGAAGCCGGCCCCGGTTCCGGCCGCGAACGCCGTTCCGGTGGGACGATGGGAGGGCGAAGGCGGTCAGGCCGGGCCCAACCCGCCACCGCCCCGGCCGTCGTCCGCAAAGCTCCTGATCGACGACGTCGAGCACGTGCTGCGCCATGGCTCGGTCGTGATCGCCGCAATTACGAGCTGCACCAATACGTCGAACCCGTCGGTGATGGTCGCCGCTGCACTCATGGCACAGAAGGCCGTCGAACGCGGGCTGCGCAGCAAGCCATGGGTCAAAACGAGCCTCGCGCCGGGGTCTAAGGTCGTCACGGACTACCTCGAGCAGGCGGGACTCATGAAGCCGCTCGAAACACTGCGCTTTCACCTCGTCGGCTACGGCTGCACGACCTGCATCGGCAACTCCGGGCCGCTGCCCGAGGCCGTATCCACGGCAATCGCCGAATGCGATCTCGTCGTATGCGCGGTGCTCTCGGGGAATCGCAACTTCGAGGGCCGGATTCAGCAGGAAGTGCGCGCCAACTACCTCGCCTCCCCGCCGCTGGTCGTGGCGTACGCGCTCGCGGGCCGCATCGACATCGACTTCCACAACGAGCCACTCGGAATCGGTATCGACGGACCCGTCTTCCTGCGCGACATCTGGCCGTCGACCAAGGAAGTGGCCGAGGTCATCGCGCGCTCGATTCAGTCGTCGATGTTTCGCAAGAGCTACGCGCTGGTATTCGATGGCGACGAGCGCTGGCGCGGTCTGCCGGTGCCGGAAGGCGACCGCTTCGCGTGGGAGCCGACGTCGACCTATATCCGCCGCGCGCCGTACTTCGACGGCATGCCCGCCGAGCCGGGGCCCGTGCGCGATATCCGCGGCTCCCGCGTGCTGTGCCTCCTGGCCGACAGCATCACGACCGACCACATCTCGCCGGCCGGATCGATCCGCAAGACGAGTCCCGCGGGCCAATACCTCATCAGTCAAGGCGTCCAGCCGATCGACTTCAATTCGTACGGCGCGCGCCGCGGCAATCACGAAGTGATGGTGCGCGGCACGTTCGCCAACGTGCGGCTCAAGAATCTGCTCGCGCCCGGAACCGAGGGACCGTTCACGGTGCACCTGCCGGACGGCGAACAGATGACGATCTACGACGCGTCACTCAAGTACGCGGCGGAGGGGACGCCGCTGATCGTCCTGGCCGGGAAAGAGTACGGCGCGGGCTCGTCACGCGACTGGGCCGCCAAGGGGCCGCGGTTGTTGGGTGTGCGCGCCGTCATCGCGGAGAGCTTCGAGCGCATCCATCGCTCGAACCTGGTGGGCATGGGGATCCTGCCGCTGCAGTTCGCGCCGGGTCAGAACCCAGCGACGCTCGGCCTTACGGGGAAAGAACGCTACGACATCCTCGGGCTCAGCGACATGCCGAAGGAGCTGACCGTCACCGCGACGGCCGACGACGGCAAGGTGACGGGCTTCACAGCGCTGGTCCGGATCGACACGCCGCAGGAGCTGCAGTACTACAAGCACGGCGGCATTCTGGAGTACGTGCTGCGTCAGCTCGCGGGGAAGCACTGAGCGCCCCCCGACTCGCGGTTCGTTATCTGCTGGCAGTGCTCGTTGGGATCGTGCTGCTCGTCATCGTCTTCGCTTGGGTGCTCGTCGATTCCTACCAGTCGGTCGATCTGCCTTCGACACCTATGGCGGTGCGCATCGCCGTGGTACTCGCACTGTACGCAGCAGCCGCGGGCCTCCTCGCATTCGTCGGTCGGGATGCCACGTGGGAGTGGGGGCTCCGCATCTCTCTGCCGACGCTGGTGGTTCTCGGAATCGACGCGCTCTTGAACGGCTTGACGTCCCGCGAGGCGGTGCAAGTCGAGGAGCTGATGGCAGGCCTGCTGGCGGCCGCGTGCGTGGGGTCCTGGTTCGGGTCGAGGATCGCACGCCGGCGCGCGGTGGCTCCGCCGGCGTAGTTCTAGATCGACTTCAGAAAAGCCTCGAGCTCGGTGGGCGGCACTGCGCCCACGCGGCGCCCCACCTCTTGTCCCTTGCGGAACGCAATCAGCGTCGGGATTCCCCGAATCCCGAAGCGCTGGCCCGTGATGGGGTTTTTGTCGGTGTCGAGCTTCACGACCAGCAGCTCTCCCGCGCGGCGGTGCGCGAGGTCGTCCAGCAGCGGCGCCATGATCTTGCACGGCCCACACCAATCGGCATAGAAGTCGACCACGACCGGCACCGTCGTATCGGTCGTGACTCGATCGAAGGTGGCGTCCGAGATCGCGATCGGCCGGTCGAGCAAGATTGGCTTGCCGCACTTGCCGCATTTGGGATGCTGCCCGATCCTCGACAAATCCACGCGATTGAGCGTGTCACAGAACGGGCAGGCGACCGTCGCCTTGGGGGTAGTGGTGGTGGTGTCAGCCATGGCTCTTCATACCCCGCGCCCCACGCCGAGGGCATCAGCCACACGATTGATATAGTTGAACCAGGACGCGATCAGGGTGATCTGCAGAATCCCGCGATCGTCGAACCCCACACGGCGCAACTCCTTATGGTCCGCCGATCCGATGCGCGTGGCGTCGCGTGTGAGCTGCGCCACGTAATCCAGCATCACACGCTCCTGCTCGGAAATCGGGGCCTTGGTGTAGTCGTCCTCGAGGGCCGCGACGAGCGACTGGTCGAGCGTGATCCGACGCAGAAACTCTGCGTGGGACTCAATTCAGTATCGGCAGCGATTGGTGACCGAGACGACCGTGGTGATCATCTCATGCTGGCGGCGCGTGAGCGGCAGCTCGGGCGACATGAGCGCACCGAAGGTCGCGAACGCATGATACAGCGCGTCGGGGATGAGACTGTGCGACGCGACGATGCCGGATGTTCCATCCGGCGTCGGGTGGACCGGCGTCGCGTACTCTTTTGGATACAGCGCCTGCTGTGCCTCGACGGCACGACGCAGCTTCTCATCCGCCTCAGTGAGCGGAACTGTGCGAATCCAGGTCATCAGATCCTACGGCTTCCAGGGTGGTCGGGTGGTCGGGGTGGTCGTTCGACGAAACGCGATAAGATATACGGGCACGCCGAAGGCGACGATGCCGACGCCCAGCGCCGCCTGCAGCGGACTGCGGGCGGCCACCAGGACGAGCACGACAGCCGCCAAAACGAGAAACAACACGGGCGTGAACGGATAGCCCCAGGTCCGAAATGAAGCGTCAGGCGAGCGGCGGCGAACCCGGAATAGGCCCGCCACGGTAGCCGCGACGAACAGCACCGTGACGAAGACAAAAAAGCCGATGATCTGATTGAACGTGCCCGATGCGACGTAAACTGACGCGAGCATGGCCTGGATCGCGATCGCGCGGGCCGGCGTGCCGAACCGTGGATGCAGTGTGGCAACCCCTTTGAAAAACACGGCGTCGCTCGCCATCGCGTAGTAGACGCGCGGCAGGGCCATGAGGAGCCCGAGCAAGCTGCCGAGCACCGCAACGATCACGATCCACGCGAAGACATGGCCGCCCGCTGGCCCGAACAAACGCTCGCCCGCCTGCGCCGCGAACGTCTCGCCGGACGTCACGCGCTCCAGCGGGACCAGGTAGAGAAACACCGCGCTCGTGACGATGTAAATCACGGTCACGATCGCAACGCCGAGGGCGAGCGCCCGGGGCAGCGTACGCGCCGGATCACGCGCCTCGCCCGCGAGCTTGCTGATTTCCCACCAGCCGCCGAAGGCGAAAAACGCTCCCACTAGCCCCGCCGCCAACGCTACAGGTAGGGGATCCGAGCCGGTGCGCTGCGCCACGAAGGGCACGAAATTCGACCAGCTTCCCGCGTGCAGCGCGAACGCCAGCACCGCGATGAGGGCGAGCGCGCCGAGTTTGAGGGCGGTGAGTCCCTGCATCAGTCCGGATCCGAGCCGCAGGCCCGCGATATTGACCGCCGCGATCGTCAGGACGGACCCGATGGCGATGACTTTGAGCCAGACTCCGGAGATGCCGAGCGCGTAGCCAACGTAGCTCGCGAGTCCCGCCGCGAGTGCCGCGGTGATGCCGGGATCCATGACGAGCAGGCATTTCCAGCCGTACAGGAACGCCACCCCCGGCCCATAGGCCTCGCGCAAATAGATGTATCCGCCGCCCGCTTCGGGCTTCCGGGCGGCGAGCTCGCCGTAACAGAGCGCGCCGCTCAGCGCCATCACACCCATGAGCAACCAAACGATGAGCAGCCAGAAGGGCGAGCCGAGTGAGCGGGCCATGCCCGCGGGGGTAAGAAAAATCCCGATGGCGACGACTTCGCCAACGACGAGTGCGGTGACGGCGAGGAGGCCCAGTTGACGGCGTAGCACGTGGCTAAGATAGCCTGCATGTTTAGAGTTGCAGCGCGCCGCCGTCGCGCGTAAAACGCACACCCGTTACCGCGAGGCGACCATGATTCGCTCCCCGACTGTATCAAGCCTTCTCATGCTGGCGCTGAGCGCCTGCGGCGCTTCCCGCAGTCCGGTTCCGCTCGTCGGAGCATCCACGGACATCTCGGCCCTCACGGGCGAGTGGGCCGGCGACTACAGCAGCGTCGAGTCCGGTCGCAGCGGCAGCATCAGCTTCACGCTACGCGCCGCTGGCGACTCCGCCTTCGGCGATGTCGTCATGATCCCGAGCGCGTGGGGTCGTCCGCTCGTTCCCTGGCGCCAGGAGAGCGCGACGGGGGCGGGCGCCAATCAGGCACCGGCCTCGACGGTGCTGACGATTCGCTTCGTGCGCGTCGAGCACGGTCATGTGAGCGGCACGTTGGATCCCTATGCCGATCCACAAACCGGCGCGCGGCTGCTGACCACGTTCAGCGGCGAGGTCAACGGCAATACGATCGCGGGCACGTACACGACCAGGCTGCCGTCGGGTGACACACAGACGGGCCGTTGGACGGTGCAGCGGCGCTAGCGCCCTTTAGACTCGCGGGCCACCGTGGGAGTCGCAAACTCCGGACGCCGCACGGGCTCGAGCCCGAGATATTGCCGAGCCCGGTTCAGCGCATCATCGAGGTTGCCGTGAATGTTCTCTTCCCCGAGCTCGTCGTACAGCCCTGAACGTTCCAGCGCGACGACCGGCTGCGCGTGTACGTCGGACAGGATCACCAGCGTCCCTTCGCGCCGGCTGCGCTCGATGAACTCCCGCAAGGCGTGCAGGCCCGTCGAGTCGATCGCCGGCACGTGGCGCAACCGCACGACCAGCACCTTCGGCTTGCCTGCAATCCGCCCCACCCGATCCTTGAACATCTCGGCGGCGCCGAAAAAGAACGGCCCCGTGATCTCGTAAACTTGGACGCCGTCGGGAATCACGCGCCGGCGTACGGCGTTGGGGTCGTGCTCGAAATCGTCGACGGGATCCGTGAATTCGTGGGTCAGCACGCTGATGTTCGTGACTTCCGCCATGCGGCGCATGAAGAGGAAAGCGGCGAGCACCATGCCGACCTCGATGGCGACCGTGAGATCCACTAGAACCGTCAAGAGAAACGTCGTCAGCAGCACGGCCACGTCGCTCTTTGGCGCACGGAACTCCGACACGAACGTCCGCCACTCGCTCATGTGGAACGCCACCATGACGAGGATCGCCGCCAGCGTCGCCAGCGGGATGAGGCCGGCCCACCGGCCAAAGAAGAGCGTGATGAGCAGCAGCGTGACCGCATGCGTCATCCCGGCCACCGGTGTGCGCCCGCCGTTCTTCACGTTCGTGGCCGTGCGGGCGATCGCTCCCGTGGCCGGCATCCCGCCGAACAGCGGCGACGCGATGTTCGCGACTCCCTGAGCGACCAGCTCCATGTTGGAGCGATGGCGCCCGCCGATCATTCCATCCGCCACGACCGCCGACAGCAACGACTCGACCGCGGCGAGCAATGCAATCGTGAACGCCGGGCCCGCGAGCGCCTGGATGATCGGAAGCGAGAGATGCGGGATGTGCGGCTGGGGTAGGCCTGCGTGGATCGCACCAAACCGCGCGCCGATGGTTTCGACCGGCAGGTGCAGGAGCTGCGCGAGCAGCGTGGTCACGATCAGCGCGACAAACGGTCCCGGCATGCGCGTCGAAATCCGTGGCCACACGACGATGATCGCGAGCGTGGCAACCGCGACGACCAGTGCCCAGGGGTTCACCGAATCGAACGCGTGGACGTACGCGCCCCATTTCGGCAGAAACGCGGAGGGGACCGACTGCATCTCGAGACCGAGCAGATCGCGGATCTGGCTCGAGAAGATGATCAGCGCGATGCCGCTGGTGAACCCGATCGTCACCGGGTAGGGAATGAACTTGATCGCGCCGCCGAGCCGGAATAGCCCGAAGGCGACGAGAATGAAGCCGGCCATGAGTGTCGCCACGACGAGTCCATCGACGCCGTGCTGCTGCACGATCCCCGAGACAATCACGACGAACGCGCCGGTCGGCCCGCCGATCTGAACCCGTGAGCCGCCGAGCAGCGAGATGAGGAAGCCGGCGACGATGGCAGTGTAGAGCCCGCGCTCCGGGCTGAGCCCGCTCGCGATGGCGAAGGCGATGGCGAGCGGCAGCGCGACGATGCCGACGATGATGCCGGCGATCACGTCCCGGGTGAGTTGCTCCCGGTTGTAATCCTGGAGGGTGGTGAACAGTTTGGGCACGAGCACGGCGGCGAGAAGATACTAAATTCGAGCGACCTTTGTGATGGAGACTCCGTGAATCTCGTCCTCATTGTTGCGCTGACCCTCAGCGCTCAGCTCCCCAGTGACTCCGCCGTCTCGGCGATCCTGGCGCCGCGCGTGCAGGCGCTGCCCGACAGCGGCAAGCATGGGGAGGGGATCGTCGTCGGACTGTTGGACAAGGGACAGCGAGTGATCTCCATCGGCGGAGTCGACGTCGACGACGTGTTCGAGATCGGATCCATCACGAAGGTCTTTACCGCGTCGATCCTCGCAGACATGGCCGCTCGGGGCGAAATGCGGTTGGACGATCCGGTGGCGAACTATCTGCCGCGAGCGGTGCGCATGCCGGTGCGGGGGCGTCCCATCACGCTCCTCGACCTGGCGACCCAATCCTCCGGCCTGCCGCGCATGCCCGACAATTTCTCCCCTCGCGATTCCTCCAACCCGTACGCCGATTACAGCGTGCAGCAGCTGTACGAGTTCCTGTCCCGCTATAGGCTGCCGCGCGACCCCGGCGCGGCCTACGAGTACTCGAACCTCGGCATGGGCCTGTTGGGCCACGCGCTGGCCCTCAAGGCGGGGATGACTTACGAGCAGCTCGTTACGCGCCGCATCCTCAGGCCGCTGGGTATGAAGGAAACTTCGATCACGCTCACAAAAGGTTTGGACGCGCGGCTCGCTCCTGGTCACGACGGCGAAGGGCACGTGGTGCCCAACTGGAACCTGCCGACCCTCGCCGGCGCCGGGGCGCTGCGCTCGACCGCGACCGACTTAATCACGTTTCTGGTCGCGAATCTCGATTCCACGGCGACGCCGCTCTCGCGTACCCTGCACCAGACGCACGGCGAGCGCCAGGCGACCAATGACCCGAACCTCAAGATCGGCCTCGCCTGGCACATTCTCTCTCGGCCGGTCGGGAAGATCGTGTGGCACAACGGGGGGACGGGCGGCTATCGCAGCTTCATCGGCTTCGATCCGACGCGCCGCATCGGCGTCGTCGTGCTCTGCAACAACGGCAACGAAAACGTCGATGACATCGGCTTTCATCTGCTGGACGAGACGTTCCCGCTCAAGTCCCCGCCGCCCAGGCGCACCGAAGTGGCGGTGGATTCGCTGCTACTCGAGCGGTATATCGGGGAGTACGAGTTGACGCCGGTCTTTCACATCGTGGTCACGCGCCAGGCAGCGCATTTGTTCGTTCAGGCAAGCGCGCAGCCGCGGTTCGCGATCTTTGCGGAGTCGGACTCGACGTTCTTCTTGAAGGCGGTGGACGCCCAGCTCACGTTCAGACCGGACGCGCTGGTGCTGCATCAGAACGGCCAGCACGTTCCGGCGCGGAAAATTCGCTAACGCTGCCGAGCGTTAGCGAAGCTCCCAAAGCATGCCGACTTGCGGCTCCCAGTCGGTGGATTTCGACATCAGTCCGACCGCATTGGCGAGTTTGAGGTAGCAGCCGTTGGCGATGCGCCACTGACCCGCGGTAACGAACACCCACTCGTCGGGGGCGCCGGTCTCACCGCCTTCGATCGCGAGCAGGATGCGCCACGCCGGTGACAGCCGCCGCAGATACTCGAGCGAGGTCTCACCGAGATCCCAGTGGTGGTCACCGTGGTTGTATTCGACGGTGGTGCGCAGCGTCATCGTGCCGAAGTGAAATCCCCGCGTCAGGCCGATCTCGCTTTTGACATCGGTGAGCTTGTCTCCGATGAGCACCTTTCGTTTCAGATTTGCCGGAATCACCTCCACCGACCCCCAGATTTCGGGGCGGCGACCCCGCTCCTGCGCGAATCGAACACGGACCTGGCCCGCAAAGTCCCCCACTCCGGATTCGCGGATCCGCGCCGGCGTTGCCGTCGTGTCGCGTGACGATCGCTCGAATCGCGCCGAGCGGTAAGAGCCTTCGAGCTCGACGGCCAGCCACTCCGTCACGCCGTACGCGAGCAGGAGCTGCGCCGAGCTGTTGCGGAACGTGCCTCGCAGGTCGGTCTGGTCCCCGAAACCCCAGTCCAGCGGGTTGTATTCCAGATTGTGATCCTTGATGTATGCAACGGACGGGAGCACCAGCACATGGTGGCGCTCGATGTACGTCTGAAATTCCGAAGTGCGCACGCCGCGCCCGCGATCCCGCAGATTGGGCGGTACGGAGTCCTGCTGCTGAGCGACCGCGGTGGTCGTGATCCCGAGCACTAATGCAAATGTCGCGAGCATGTCTTGACCAAGGAACGCGTCCTGCGGCGGTTTGTGACACGATGAGTGTTGCGAGAGAGGCGCCGGTCGGAATCGAACCGACGAATCGAGGTTTTGCAGTAGCCCAGGAGCGCCTGCGCTATACGCTATCGCGCTCCGTTCAGCTTCACCAGTCCAGTGACATTCTCGGTAACGCTGCGGCTCGCTGCGAGCTGCTGACAGTCGTTGTGCCCCACCTGTGCCCCGGTGCTGGCCGGTCGCTTCTGAGTCCGGGCGTGCGCGACCCAGTCGACATAAACACACGCCATGCCGAAGCGAACGTGCGAGGAAGCCGGATGGCAAGGGACGGTCGGCATGATTCACAGTCATCCGGGCGGCGAACGGTGTTTCTACTCCCCCGGCAGTCGCGTGACAAGCTCGGACGCGCAGTGCTTCGCACTGCAGTCGTACTCCGTCGACACGGCTCAGAAAGCTGAGGGCCGACCTTGCCGATCTGGTGAGTGTGGCCGGGAGCCTCCACCGATCACGTCCACGACGGCGACGAATCGACCGTTTTTGGATAATACGGCCAACCAATAAAGCCGGTGTAGGGGTGCGGGAATGAGGCTCCTACTTGCCGCGATGGGAAGGGTCGGGCACATTGCCGAGCGTGCCACGCATCCTCATCGCCGACGACGATGCCGGCGTCCGGTCCGTGCTCGCTCGACACCTGGCGAGTGCCGGATACGAGGTCCTCGAAGCCGCGGACGGACGCGGGTGCCTGGACGTGCTCCGGACCACGCCGGTGGACCTCGTCATTCTCGATATCTACATGCCCGAGGTGGATGGGATCGCGGTCATCGCGCAAGCGCACCGGGAGTTCGCGCACGTGCGCATCCTGGCGATCTCCGGCGGCGGCTCGGTGCCTCGCGAGCGAACGCTGGAGATCGCGCAGCGGCTCGGCGCGACGCGGACGCTGACCAAGCCATTCGACCGAGACGCGCTGCTGGCGCTGGTTCGCGAGTTGGTCGGTGAGTCCTAAGGGCGGCGACCTTCGCGCTTTCGCGGCCAACGTGCCCCAATTGCACGTTGTGCCACCGCGAGCCCTAGCGATTTCGGCGGCCGCGCTGGTGGTGTCGGTCGCCGGGGCATTGTTGTTCCCACAGGGCTTCGCCGAATATGGATTCCTCGCCTGGCTGCTGCCGATGATCCCGGCCTTTCTCTTGTGTTATTACCGCGGCTGGACGCGCCTGATGACCATGCTCGCGGCGGCGATGACCCTGTTGGCGTTGGGGTACGTGGTGGCCGCGCTGCTCGGGACCACGCTGCCCGAATGGCCGTCCATCGCCTTCGTGATCGCGGCGTACATCGGCATCGCCCTCGGCGCCGGCTGGTTCCGCGAGGTGCGTGCAGCGGAGGGCCATCGCGCGGCAGCCGAGCGCGAGCTGCACCAGACGAGCCTGCACCTTCGGAAGTCCCACACCGACCTGCAGCTCGCCCAGTGGAAGCTGATCGAGGCGGAGCGCCTCGAGGCGGTCGGGAAGCTCGCGGCCGGAGTCGCCCACGAGGTCAAGAACCCCTTGATGACCCTGCTCACCGGCGTGCATTACTTGAAGCAGCACGTGCCCACGACGGACGAAGGGGTGAAGACGCTGCTCGAGGACATGCACGACGCGGTCAAGCGCGCCGATGCGGTCATCATGGGCCTGCTGGATTTTTCCCAGCCGCGCCAGCTCGCCCTCGCGCCGGCGGATCTCAACGCCGTGATCCACCGTTCGGCGGGGATGGTCAAGCATGAAGTCACCCAGGCGCGGGTTGCTCTCGACCTGACCTTGGGCCCTGACCTGCCGCGCCTGGACCTGGACGTCTTCAAGCTCCAGCAGGTGCTGGTAAATGTGCTCACCAATGCCGCGCATGCCACCCCGCCCGGCGGCAGGATCACGGTGCGAACCTACTGCCGGGACAGCGTCACGATCCTCGAGGTGGATGATACCGGGTCCGGGATACCGGAGGACGCGCTGGGCAAGCTGTTCGATCCATTCTTCACGACCAAGCCCACGGGGAAAGGAACGGGGCTGGGGCTAGCCGTCGCGCGGCAGATCGTCGAGATGCACGGGGCCTCGATCGACATCGGGAATCGGCCCGAAGGGGGAGCCCGCGTGACCATCGCCTTCACTGCTCTCAAGGAGCGTGCCTAATGCCCCAGAAGAAACGGATCCTGCTCGTCGACGACGAGGCCACTATCACGCGGACGCTGAAGCTGTACCTGGAGGGGACGGGCGCGTACGAGGTGCGGGCGGAGAATCGGGGATCCGCGGCGCTCGAGGCCGCGCGCGCGTTCAAGCCCGATTTGATCCTGTTGGACGTCGCCATGCCCGACATGGACGGCGGTGACGTCGCGGCACAGATCCGGGGCGACGAGGCGCTCAAGGACACGCCCATCGTGTTCCTGACCGCCCTCGTGAAAAAACAGGAGGTGGTGGCGACGGGCGGCGACATCGGGGGATACCCGTACATCGCGAAACCCCTCGAGCCCGAGAAGATCATCGAGGTCATCGAGCGCCACACGTCCTGAAAGCTGGGGAGGCCTGCGAGCAGACGCCAGGACGGGCCTTAAGCGCGGCCTCGACTACCGCGAGGAGGACCTGCGGCGGCGATCGGCCAAGCACCTGGCGGGCATTGACCCCGATGCCTGAGCGGTTCCAGGACGGCTACGTGAGATAGCGGAACACGATCGTCGTGTCGGAACGCGGTCCGCCGAACGTCTGAACCGAAGCGCCATCGTTCCGCAACTGCTGAATCACTTCCGGAGTGGCACGCTGTCCGAGCACGCCAATCTCAAGCGTACCCCTGGGTTCGATTGTCATCGTCTGCCCCGACCCGCCATATGGTCGGGTGAACCCCGTCGGGTCGGGCGGGACGTCGACGCGCGCGAGTGGATAGTACGTGAGCTCCGAGTACGCCGGGCCAGGCGTGACGAACGAATGACGGCTGTCTCGCTCGCCTTCGAAGGTGACATGGAATCGCCCGTTCGGAGGGTACGCGCCGTGCTCCGTTCGGCCGTCACCGTACGAGATGACAATCAGGTTCTGCGTGGTCGCGACCGACGCGATGATCATCGACTGCGTCGGGTACGCGACGACGGCGGTGGCGTCCCGGTTCCTCATGCGTGGTTCAAAAAGTGGTTCAGCCGGATCGGGTGTCGTGCGAAAAGCCAGAGGCGCCGGTCGGAATCGAACCGACGAATCGAGGTTTTGCAGACCTCTGCCTTACCACTTGGCTACGGCGCCAGGGCGTCAAAAGTCACCAAAAGGGCGCGCTCCATCAAGTCCGCGGCGCGCGCCAGCACGCGTTGATCGTCCACTGATAGCTGCGCAACTCCCTGCATCAGTCGCTCAACCCGCCGCGCACGGCCCTTTTGCAACAGGCGCTTCCCTGCCGCGGTGGCTTTGACGAGCTGCACACGCCCGTCGGCGCGGTCGCTGACGCGCCGCACGAGTCCTGCGTTCTCGAGACTCGTGACGAGACGCGTCATCGTCGGCGCCCGCACCTGCTCGGCGGCGGCCAGCGCGCCCATCGCGATGGGCCCCCGAAACACGATGACCGATAGGGCCGACGCGCGCGGGCCGGTCAACCCGATCGCCTTGTCTTCAACCCGAAGCCGCCGCAGCAGATGGATGGCGGCCGAGTGCAGCCGATCGGCGATGGTCCGAGCAGGGGGTTGACGGGAAGCGCGCTCCATAATTACTTAGCACAAGCTAACTAATTTTTCGGGAGGGGCAATGGAGCTCGCACAGGTAACCAACGTCGTCCACGATCTGGATCGCGCCGTGAAGTTCCACCGCGACACGCTCGGCCTGCCGCTGTTGTTTCAGGCGCCGCCGTCACTCGCGTTTTTTCAGATGGGCTCGGTGCGGCTCATGCTGTCGCCGCCCGAGAATGCCGAGCAGGATCACCCCGGCTCGTTTCTCTATTTTCGCGTAAAGGACATCGAGAGCGTGCATCGCACGCTCGTCGGGAAGGGCGTCACCTTCATGGACAAGCCGCATCGCGTGCACGAAGCGGCCGACTACGACCTATGGATGGCGTTCTTTCACGACCCCGACAACAATCCGATGGCGCTCATGGAGGAGAAGCCAAAGCGGAAGGCTTCCTGAACGACGATATCACCGCGACGCTGGCGACGAGAATGTTCGCCACGATGACGGGCAGCGAGTGGATCATCACGCCGTACAGCGTCCACAACCCGGCGGCCACACCCTGCACGCGACGCAACCCTGCCGGAGTCTTGGTGAAATACGAGACCAGGAACACGGCCGTCGCCAACCAGCCGATCCAATCGACGTTGTTCATCATGCTTGCCCCTCGAGCGTCAGAATGAAAAACCCTTCCGCAACGTGAACGCCCAGCGCTTCCCCTTCACGTCCCCGAACCGGTAGCCAAACGCCATTTCGGCGGCTTCCCCGCGCACCGCCCGCGTCGGGCCGAAGCGGAGCGACAGTCCCACATCGCCACCCTGTCTTGCTGGCTCGTCGCCGTACCACGCGCCTCCATAATCGAGAAACGGCGCGATGCCCATCGCCAGCAGCCCCAGAATGTCGTCGGCGACGAGGATGCGATCCTCGAGCACGAACCAGGTCGTGCGCGTGCCGGTGAAATCGTGCACGCCGAACAGTCTGGGCCCGCGCTGCACGGCCCATGGATCGAATTCCGCGCCCGGCTTGGGGTGCGTCACGATCCCACCCTCGGCATGTACGATGAGTGTGTGGCGCGCGATGTCCTGGCTCACGACGGTCAGCTGCCCGACCGTGCGCGTCGTGTCCAACCCGCCGGCGGTCAGGCTCAAGACCGCGAATCCGCGCTTCCAGACAGCGGACGTCTGCCCACTCACTTCGTACCCGACTCCCGAAGACAGCACGACGCCCGCGTGCAACGTGGGCGAGAGGTCCACATCCTCGCGCCGGGCGTAGGAGTTGAAGTGCTCGAGCACCCGGAACCGCACCGACCCGACGTCGATGCCCGCGCGCGAAGTCGTGAACACCGAATACGGGACCCGCGACCTATCGGTGGGGCCAAAGTCTTCGCGGCGCCACTCCCACCCGCCCCACAGCCGGGTGTAGTGGTGGCTCGATCTGGCGACGGCGATTCCGCCGATCACTCCCGCGCGGAGCAGGTGATGGCGCTTGCTGTCGAGGAGCGTGTCGTCGCGGAACCGGAGCACCCGTTCCTGAGCCGCTTCACCATAGATCTCGAGGGCATGTGGCGCCGCGGTCTCGTGAAAGGGCAAGCCGAAGCGCCATTCACCGCGCCGGCCATCGGATAGATCCCGGTAGCGAAGCGTGAACGCCGTACGGCGGCCGTAGAACTGTGGATTGAAGAAATCGAAATCGAGGTGGCTACGATCGGGGTTGCGGCCATAGATGAGCGCCACCTCGGTGGCCGTGCCGAGAAAATTGCGCTCGACGAGCCCGATGTCCCACGTCTTGTCGCCGCCCACGCTCGTAAAGCTGGCCTGCGGCTGAGTGCTCCAGCCGTCCGACGTGACGGCGCGCAGCGCGAGCTTGCCGCCCGGCTCGGCACGAACCGTGTCCACACGCACCGACCGAAACACCCCGAGGGTGCGCAACGACCGCTCGCTTTCCTCAATGCGCGCCCGATCGAAGGGATCGCCACGGTTCAGCAATAAGCGTCGCCGGATCACTCCCTGGCGCGTCCGCACATGCAACCGGTTCGCGAGGTGCGCGACCCAACCGGGCGTCGCGTCCGGGTGGTCGAAGATGTTGCCGTTCTCGATGATGATGGTATCGATTGTCTGGGGGGGTGACTCTGTTTGGGCGACCAGACGGCCTGACGGCCCGACGGCCAATGACGAGAGGATCGCGAGCGCCAGACCGGCCGTCCGGCCGTCGGGCCGTCCGCCCATCAGGGTCGCACCCCGTGAATACGCTGCCGCAGTCGAAATGTCGCGTGTTTGGTCGAATCGTCCCAGGCGGTGAAATACAGCGTCGCGTCGATCCGTCCGGCGATCTGCCGCGTGCCCCGCGTCTGCATCATGTACGTCCCGCGCACGGAATCAGGCCGCGTGGGCCGGCACAGACACGTCACCGTTGCCCATGCGGGAATGGAGTCTCCGAGCGGATAGCGATGCCCGGCGGAGAGCCGCCGCGCGTCGCCGAGGTCGAGCGCGACGGTCAGCAAGTACTCGTCACCCAGCGCGTCGCTCGGATCGAAATCGAACCGGGCGAGCAGCACGTCGTGGCGCTCGGTGAGGTTGGTATCGACGCGCAGGTGGACCACTGTGTAGCGCGGGTCGGGTTGAACGAGGATGCGTCCGTGCTGCTCCCACCGTCCTGCCTCCTGCACCCCTTGTGTGTCGCCCGGCCGCGGCAGGACGTCGCACGCCGAGGTCACCCCGGCGATCAGGGCCAACATGCGAAACAGTGTCATTGGGTAACGTCAAAAGATATACACCGCACGGCCAGAGCGGCCGTGCGGCAGTGAAGCTACAGCCCCGGCGTCAGTACAAGTACGCCACGCCGAGCGCGACGCTGACTTGATCCTTCTTGGCGTTGAAAGCCGCCAACGTGGATCGATCGTACCTCACCTCGGGCCGGACGATGGCATTCGGCCACGTCCGGATGTTCAACGTGGCCGTCGCGCTGCCAAACTTCTGCCCGGTGTTCGCAGGAAAGCCCATCGCCCCGCTGGTGCGCGCGCCGTTCACGTCGTTCACGTAGTCGCCCCGCAACGCAAGCCCGACCGCAGTGCTGACCTCGTACGTCACCCAGCCGCCGATTGCCCACCATTTGGCATCCTGGGTTGGGGTCGGCAAGGCAGCGTTCGCCTGCTCGCGGCCGTAGTCACCCTGCAGCCAGAATTGCATCGTGCCCAGCTTCCGCGAAATCAGTGCGTCGACGCCGTAGCGATTCGCGTGGTCGTTGCCGGACTCCTCCGGGCCCCAGAACCCAACGATCCCTACCGAGGTGAGCGTATCGGGTGAGATCCCGACACGTCCCATCAGCGACTTGCGTTTGTTGTTGTCCGAAACCTGGTCCCATCCGTTGATCACCCGGAGCTGCACGTCGAGCTGCTTGTTGAGCTTCGTTTCGACGCTCACGCCCACCGCGGTGAAGTTCTCGACGTAGATGAACTGGTTTCCCTCTGACCAGTTCGTGTTGCCGGCGGTCTCGATTACCTCCAGACCGAGCAGTGAGGGCATGCGCCCCGCCTTGAACTGCACGCCGCTCCCATTCGCGGTTGGCAGGTTCAGCGTGACGTAGAGGTGGGGGATATCGGCCTGAGTGCCGAGGTCGAGTGCCCCTCCCCCAGACTTGATCACAGTGGCGTTCTGGCCGAACAGGACCTCGGTGTGGAATCCGGCGCTGCGCTTCGCGGGGTCATACGGCTTGTCCAGCACGACGCCGAACGCGTTCAGGGTAAACCGGTTCTGCAGACGATCGTATAGCCGCCCGACGATGATCGTATCCCCAGCGCTGTGCCGGGAGTAGACGTACGACGCCTCGGCCCAGCCGCTGAGCTTGAGCGGGGGTGGAGGCGTTTGCGCCGCCAGCGATGCCGTCACGAGCAGCAGGCCGGCGAGTGCGACGGCGCGCATCAGATCGGCTCCGGCTGGGGTTCGAAAGCCGCTTCGGCGGGCACAGTCACGGACTGCTCGTCGATGACCACGACCGTCGCGGCTTCCGGCGTGGTGGTATAGCCCTCCACACCCATCTCCGGCACGTCGAGCCCGAGTTCCTCGACTTCAGCCGAGACGCGATGACCGCCCACCACCAAGCCGGTGACCTTGTACGCGACGAATGCCATCGCGCCGACGACGACGAAATTGGTCACGCCGCCCACGAGCTGGGCCAGCAGCTGCGAGGCGTCGCCGTAGAACAACCCCCGCACCGCCCCGTCGACGCCGTTCCAGCCGGCCCCATACGTCCCGTCCGCGAGCAAGCCGACTGACAGAATTCCCCAGAGGCCGCACACGCCGTGCACCGAGATGGCGCCCACGGGATCGTCGATCTTCAGCGACCGCTCGATGAAGAGCACTGCTGCGCAGACCAGCACTCCCGCCACCCCGCCGATCAGGACCGCGGCGGGCGCCGTCACGAACGCGCACGGTGCGGTGATGGCGACGAGTCCGGCGAGCGTCCCGTTCGCGAGCATCGACGGGTCGGGCTTGCCGTACCTGCGCCACACGTAGAGCATCGCCGTGATTCCTCCAGCCGCCCCAGCCAGCATCGTGTTCGTCGCGATGACCCCGATGCGCAGGTCAGAGCCCGCCAGCGTCGATCCGGCGTTGAACCCGAACCACCCGAAGGCGAGGATGAACGTGCCGACCAGCGCCATCGGAATGTTGTGGCCCGGGATCGCGTTCACGGTCCCGTTGGAGTTGAATTTTCCCCGCCGCGGGCCCAAGAGGATCGCGGTGACGAACGCCATCACTCCGCCCGTCATGTGCACCACGGACGATCCCGCGAAGTCGACATGGCCGTGACCAAGCCCGAGGTTCTTGCCGAGCATGGCAAGCCAGCCGCCGCCCCAAGTCCAGTTCGCGTAGATCGGATAAATGAAGGCGCCGACGAACACGCTGAACACCGCGAATGCGACGAATCTCCAACGTTCCGCCAGCGCCCCGGTCGGGATCGTGGCCGCCGTGTCCATGAACACCATCTGGAACAAGAAGTAGGCGAAGACCGGCGCGGTGTAGGCGACGCCGGTCAGGAAGAATCCGGT
>Ga0137397_10001050_pt1 | contig 19252 bp, 21 predicted proteins | sample czorhiz116metaG_FD_106658 | JGI IMG/M metagenome (GOLD analysis project Ga0137397, IMG submission 106658) | Vadose zone soil microbial communities from Angelo Coast Range Reserve, California, USA - czorhiz1.16 metaG | ecosystem: Environmental > Terrestrial > Soil > Vadose zone | place: USA... | reverse complement strand
TGCGCGGCAAGGGGCTGCCGCGGGTGGGCGAAGCGGGTCGCGGCGATCTGCACGTGCGGGTACATGTCTGGACGCCTGTCAAGCTGACCGCGGAGCAACGCGAGCTGCTCGAGCAGCTCGCGAAGATCGAGAGCAAGCCGCCCGCGGAAGGGCACACCGGGAAGAAGTTCTGGGAGCAGCTGCGCCAGGCATTCGGACGGTAAGAGGAGGATCATGGCTGGTTGCGTCTTCTGCCGGATCGCCGCGGGCGAGATCCCGGCGACGATCGTGAAGCGCGGCGACGGCATCCTGGCGTTCAAGGATATGAACCCGCAAGCGCCTACGCACCTCCTCGTGATCCCGACGCATCACGTGGCCACGCTCAGCGAGACCAAGGATGCGGGCCTGCTGGGTAAACTCCTCGCCTTCGCGCGCGACTTGGCGCGAGAGGTCGGGATTGCGGAGCGCGGGTATCGCGTCGTGGTGAATACGAACCCCGACGGCGGACAGACCGTGTTTCATCTGCACCTGCACCTGCTCGGCGGACGGCCGATGACGTGGCCGCCCGGATGAGAGCGACGGGTTGCCCCCGGCAATCGGCGGGGCTAAGTTTTTGTGTCCGTCACAGTTACCCAGAGAGTGAGAGGGCGGGGATCCTGGCCGACTTGCACAAGCACCGTCATTACGACGAGCCGACGGCCTGACGTGGCGAGCTTGCCCGAGCGGCTCCGCGCCGCGATGAACGAAGCCCGCAAACACCGCGATCAAGGGCGCACGCTCCTCCTCTCCACCATCCTCGCAGACCTCAAGAACCGCGAATTCGAGCTCCAGCACCCCGTCTCCGATGAAGAGGCGGCCGAAGTCGTGCGCCGCGGCATCAAGCGCCGCCGCGAGGCGGCCGAGCAGTACCAGGCCGCCGGGCGCGCCGACCGGGCCGAGTCGGAGCTCGGCGAGGGGAAAGCGCTCGAGGAGTTCTTGCCCGCCGCGGTCGAAGCCGACGAGATCCGGAGCGCCGTGCGGGAGGCGATCGCCGCCGGGGGGAAGGATCTCGGAAAGGTCATGGGACAGGTGATGCCCAAGTTCAAGGGCCGGGCGGATGGCAAGCTGGTGAACCAGATCGTCCGCGAGGAGCTGGCGGCGGCCGTATGACAGTCGGAGGAGGGGTCGCGCCCTCCATGCTGGAGACACTCGAGTTCCCTGCCGCGCTGGAGCTGGTGGCGGCGCACGCCGCCGGGCCGCTCGGCGCCGCCCGCGTGGCCCGCCGCTCCCCTGTGACCGATCCCGATGCCATCCGTGCCGCGCTCGCGCAGGTGGCGGAGCTCGCCGCCCTCCTCCTGACCGACGACGGCATTCGTGCCGAGCCCGTCCCGGATATTGGCGCCGCCCTGGAGCTGCTCGGTGTGCCGGGGAGCGCGCTCGAAGGGGCTGCGCTCGCGCAGCTGGGGCGCGCGCTCGCGGCCGCCCGCGTGGTCGCGGGTGATCTGGCCCGGCTGCGGGCCGACGCGCCGCGCACCGCCGCGCTACGCGTCGATCCTCCCCCGAAAGAGCTCGAGCAGCGCCTCACCGTCTCGCTCGACCCGGACGGCCAGGTGCAGGACGGCGCGTCCCGGGATCTCGCGCGGGCCCGCCGCGCGGTGCGCGAGGCGCGCGCGCGTCTGGTGCACAAGCTCGACGCCATGCTCGCCGCGCTTGACCCCACGGATCGTGCGCCCGACGCGGCCGTCACGCTACGGGAGGGCCGTTACGTGATCCCCGTCCGCTCGACCGCGCGCGCGCGCATCGGCGGCATTGTGCACGACGAGTCGGCAACCCGCGCCACCGTCTTTCTGGAGCCGCCCGAGGTCATCGAGCTCGGCAACGCGCTGCGCGCCGCCGAGGTCGAGGAGCAGCGCGAAGCCCTGCAGGTGCTGCGGGACTTGACGGAGCTCCTGCGCCCGCATCGTGACGCGATCGCGGCGGCGTGGGAGATGTGCGTCGCGTTCGACGACCTCTGCGCCCGCGCGCGCTACGCGGTGGAGGTGAACGGCTTCCCCCCGGCGATCGGTGGGGGACCGCTCGAGATTCGGAACGGTCGCCACCCGCTGCTTGTGGGGGGCGAGGTCGTCGTCCCGTTCGATCTGGTCCTCGCCCCCGATGAATGCACGGTGCTCGTCTCGGGTCCCAACACCGGCGGCAAGACGGTGCTCATCAAGGCGGTGGGCTTGCTCGCCCTCATGGCGCAAAGCGGGATCATCCCGCCGATCGGCCCGCAGTCGACCCTCCCCGTGTTCACGGGCGTGTTTGCGGACATCGGCGACCGCCAGTCGATCGCTGCGAGCCTCTCCACGTTCTCCGCCCACGTCGCCGCCTTGCGCGACATTCTGGAGCGTGCCGGAGCGGGATCGCTCGTGCTCCTCGACGAGATCGGCAGCGGCACGGACCCCGCGGAGGGAGGCGCGCTCGCGACCGCGGTGCTACAGACCCTCACGCGACGCCGGGCGGTCACGCTCGCGACGACGCACCTGGGCGCCCTGAAGCAGCTGGCGGCGGAGACGGTCGGCATTGTAAATGCGTCGCTCCAGTTCGACGCCGACACCCTGACGCCGACCTACCGGCTGTTGAAAGGCGTGCCCGGACGGTCGTACGGGCTCGCCATCGCGCGCCGTCTCGGGATCGCGCCCGATGTCCTGGAGATCGCCGAGCGGGCCGTGCCCGGAGCCGAGCGGGCATTGGACGCCCTGCTCGCCACCGTCGAGGCCCGGGCGCGGGAGCTCGAAACCAAAGAACAGGAGCTCGCGGCACGCGACGACGCGCTGCGCAGCGACGCGGAGCAGCTCGACGCACGCGCGGCGGAGCTCGCCGCGCGCGAGCGGGACGTGAAGGCGCGGGCACAGAGCCTCGAACGCGAGGCGCGCGAGCAGACCCGCGCCTACTTGCTCGAGGCGCGCAAAAAGGTCGAAGAGGCACTCGGTCGGGCCCGCGCCGCAGTGGACGAGGCGACGGCCAAGCAAGCTCGTCGGCTCGTCGAGAAAGCCCTCGAGGACACGGCCGGTGAGACGGCCGGGGACAAGGTCGGGGAAGGGTGGATGTCCCTCGAAGATCTGAAGCGCGCACGTAACGCGCCGTCACCGTCCGACCGTCCGGCGGGCCTCCCGTCCGCCCCGGCGCCGGCCGTCAGCGCCGCAACGGAGATTTCCCTCATTGGTCTCCGCGTCTCCGAAGCCGAGCCGCTGCTCGTCAAGGCGCTCGACGGCGCCATCCTCGCCGACCTCTCCACGCTCCGCGTGATCCACGGCAAGGGGACCGGCGCCCTGCGCCAGCTGGTGCACGAGATCCTTTCGGCCGACCCGCGGGTGAAGCGCTTCGGCTTCGCCCCGTCGAACCAGGGCGGCCACGGTGTCACGCTGGTGGAGTTTCGCGCGTGAGCCTCATCCCCGATGACGTCATCGAGCAGGTCCGCGAGGCGGCGGACATCGTGGGGATCATCGGCGAGCACGTCGAGCTCAAGCGCACCGGGTCTGATTTCCGCGCCCCGTGTCCCTTTCACGGTGGCACGCACCGCAACTTTGCCGTCATTCCCCGCAAGGGAATGTTCTACTGCTTCGTGTGCCACGCCGGCGGCGACGTTTTCACGTTCTTCATGAAGAAGCTCGGCATGGACTATCCCACGGCCGTGCGCGAGGTGGCGCGCCGGGCGGGGATCACGATTCCGGAGCGGGGCCCCACCGGGCCCGATCCCCGTGAGCCGCTGTACGGTGCCGTGGCGGCGGCCGCCGACTGGTTCGCCCGGCAGCTGCGGGAGAGCCCCGAGGCGCAGGTAGCCCGCGATTATCTCACCACCCGGCATCTGGATCTCGAGACCGTCCAGCCGCTCGGCCTCGGGTACGCGCCCAGGAGCAAGGCGTTCCTCGACGCAATGAAAGGCTTGGGCGTGCGTGACGAGGTGTTGCTCGAGGCGGGTCTGTTGGCTAGACGGGAGGATGGCACCCTCGCGCCCCGCTTCCGCGGCCGGCTGCTGTTCCCGATCCACGACGTGCGCGCCCGCGTGGTGGGCTTCGGTGGCCGCATCCTCGGCGAAGGCGAGCCCAAGTATCTCAACTCCCCCGATACCCCGATCTTCCACAAGGGAAAGCTGCTGTACAACCTGCACGTCGCGAAGCACGCAATGCGTAAGGCGGAGCGCGCGATCCTGGTCGAAGGCTACTTCGATGTGCTCCGCCTTTCCCTGGCCGGGATTGAAGAGGTCGTGGCGCCGCTCGGCACCGGGCTCACCCCGGAGCAGGCCCAGCTCGTGAAGCACCACGCGCCCCACGTGATCCTGCTGTACGACTCGGACGAGCCCGGCCTGCGCGCCACGTTCCGCGCCGGCGACGAGCTGCTGCGCGAGGGCCTGCGGGTGAGCGTCGCTACGCTTCCGGCGGGCGAGGATCCCGACACCCTCGGGCAGAAGAAGGGTGTCGCGGGACTCGAGGAGATTCTCAAGGACGCGGTCGATGTGCTGGAGCGGAAGATCCAGATTCTCGACCGCAAGGGATTCTTCGGCACTCTGCCGGGCCGGCGTCGCGCGCTCGATCGGCTGCTCCCCACGATTCGCGCGGCGAAAGACCCGATCACGCGAGAGCTCTACCTATCCCGGGCCGCGGAGGCAGCCGGAGTGCGGAAGGATGTGCTCGAGCGAGAAGCCGGGATGCGGGATGCGGCAAGCGGGATGCGGCCCAGCCCCACCGCGCATCCCGCATCCCCCATCTCGCATCCCGCCCTGCCCGCCAGCGCCGAGAAAGCCGTCGTGCTGCTGATGCTCGAAGGCGAGCCGTGGAAATCCCGCGTCGCCGAAGCCGTCGACCCCGAAGAGCTCGAGTTCCCACCCTACCGCGCCGTGTTCGAGAGCGTGGCCGACGACGCGGTGCTCGCGCTCGACGACACGTCGGCCCGTGCCTACGAGTTGCTCAAGGCGGAGGGACTCGGAGGGCGGGATCCCAACGAGATGTACGAGCGGGCCGTCAACTGGCTGGAAGCCCGGCGACTCGAGAGACAGATGGAGCGCTTGGACGATCAGCTCCCGTTCGAGACCCCCGATCGGCAGGCGTCCCTGCTTGCGGAGAAGCGTCGTGTGTTCGACGAGCTCCGCAAGCGTTACCCGCGGTACAAAATCGCTAAGAGGAGGAGAGGTGCACCCGGAACTTGAGCCGTTGTTGGCGCTACAGGAGAAAGATCAGGCGGTGACGGCGACCGATGAGGCCCTCGCCGCGCTCGCCCCCGAGCTGGCGACGCTCGACGAGGCGCAGGCCGCGGCGGAGCGCGTCCTCGCCGTGGCGCGGGCGGGAATCCAGGCCGCCATGGACCGGCGCGATGAGTTGGAGGGCAAGATCGCCAACTATCGCACCATGCAGGATCAGCGGCGCCAACGCCTCGAGTGGGTGCGGGGCGCCAAGGAAGCCTCCACCCTCATGGCCGAGCTGGATCTCGCGCGCTCCGTGCTGGCCAAGGAGGAAGCCGAGTTCATGCGCTCCGGCGACGCGGTGACGGAAGCGGAGCGCAAAACCGCGGAGGCGGAGCGGGCGCTCGACGAGGTGCGGGCGCGGCAGGCCCCGCTGCGCGAGGCGCTCGCCGGAAAGCGCGAGCAGATCGCCGCCGAGCGCGAGCGGGCCTGCGCGGAGCGCGAGCGCGCCACCGCGGACGTGGGCGCCGCCCTGCTGGCGCTCTATGAGCGGATCCGGCGCGGCAAAGCACCCCTCGCGCTCTACCCCCTGCATGGCGACGCCTGCGGCCACTGTTTCACGGCGGTCCCGACGCAGCGCCGAGTCCTGATCCAGCGCGGCGCCTCGATCGAGGCCTGCGAGGCCTGCGGCGTGCTCCTGTACGCCCCGGAATGATCCCCGCCCGCTGGGCGGTCACAGCGCCGCCCGATCCACGGCTCACCGCGGCCCTCGCGTCCGACCTCCACATCCCTGAGACGCTCGCCGCCATCCTCGTGCAGCGCGGCCTCGCCGCGCCCGAGCACGCCAAGGCGTTTCTCCGCCCCGACCTCGAGCGGCTCTCGGAGCCGCACGGCTGGGCCGACATGCCGCGGGCGGTCGAGCTGATCGTCGCCGCGGTCCGCTCGGGTGCCCCGATCCTGGTCCACGGCGATTACGATGTGGACGGGCAGTGCGCCGCGGCGCTCCTCACCCGCGTGCTCTCGAGCGTCGGCGGCCGGGCCCACGCGTTCGTCCCGCACCGGTTGCGCGACGGATACGATTTCGGACCGGCGGGGCTCGCGGAAGCGCGCCGCCTCGGCGCCGGGCTGATCATCACATGCGACTGCGGCATCACCGCGGTGGAAGCGGTGCGCGCGGCGCGCGCCGCCGGCATCGAGGTCATCGTCACCGACCACCATCTTCCGGGCGATGAGCTCCCCCCCGCCTCGGCCGTGCTCGACCCGCGGCGCGCCGACTGCCCATCGGAGGAGAAAGACCTGTGCGGCACCGGCGTCGCCTTCAAGCTCGCCCAGGCGCTGGTGCCGGCGCTGGGGTTGTCACCCCACCTGCCGCTCCACTTCCTCGACTTGGTAGCGCTCGCGACGGTGGCCGACGTGGTGCCGCTCACGGGCGAAAACCGCATCCTGGTGCGCCACGGGCTCAAGCTGCTCGCGGAGTCCCATTGGACCGGCGTGCGGGCGCTCGTCGACACGGCGGGCCTCGCGGGCAAGCCGATCAAGTCGGGTCACGTCGGGTTCATCCTCGCGCCGCGCTTGAATGCGGCGGGGCGGATCGGGGATGCGAACGATGGGCTGCGGCTGCTCCTGTCCGACGATCCGCAGGAGGCGGCGGCCATCGCCCGTGAGCTCGAGACGCTGAACGCCCGGCGCCAGGCGCTGGACCAGCGCATCCTCGACGACGCGGTGGAGCTGGCCGAGCGCGTGTTGCGACCGGAGGACCGGGCGCTCGTGCTCGCGGCCGACGCCTGGCACCCGGGGGTGATCGGGATCGTGGCTTCCCGGCTGGTGGAGCGCTATGGGCGGCCCACGTTCCTCATCGCGTGGGACGAGGGGAGCGAGTTGGGGCGCGGCTCGGGGCGGAGTGTCGCGGGGTTCGATCTGCACGCCGCGCTGCATCGCGTCGGGCACCATCTCGAGAAGTACGGCGGCCACACCATGGCGGCGGGGCTCACCATCCGCCGGGAGCGCTACGAGGCGTTTCGTGTTGCGTTTCTCGCCGTCGCGGGCGAGCTTCTCAGCCCCGACGACCTGGTGCCCGCCCAGCGGGTCGACCTGGAGCTGCCCTTGGGCCTCGTGAGCGACGAGCTGGAGAGGCTCATCCGCTACCTCGAGCCGTGCGGTCCAGGCAATCCGGCGCCGGTGTTCGGCGTGCGGCAGGCACGCGCCGTCGGCGCGCGGCGCGTCGGGACGAACCACCTGCGCTTTACCTTGGACGACGCGTCGGGCGTGCTCCCCGCGATCGCATTCCAGTGGGCCGATGCGATTCCCGACCATTGGCTCGCCGAGCGGCTGGACGTCGCGTTCCGGCTGGAGCGCGATGAGTGGCAGGGGCGCACGACACTACAGGCCCGGGTCGCGTCGATGGCCCCGAGCCAATGAACGTGGGAAGGGGGCAGGGTTGGGGTTCATCCGCATCATCGCGGGTGAGTTCGGCGGCAGGCGTCTCAAGACTCCGGCTTCCGACAAGGTGCGGCCGACCGGGGACCGCGTGCGCGAGGCGTGGTTCTCCATCCTTCAGCGCCCGTTGCGCGGAGCACGGGTGCTCGACCTGTTCGCGGGCTCGGGCGCACTGGGCCTGGAAGCGCTCTCCCGCGGCGCCGTGAGCGCGGACTTCGTGGAGATCCACCGGCTCGCGCTGTCGTCGCTCAAGGCCAACATCACGCTCCTCAAGGTGGATGAGCGGACGGTGGTCCACCGCGTGGACGCCCTCAAGTTTGCGGAGCAGCTGCACCCCGGGCAGTACGATGTCGCGTTCGCGGACCCGCCGTACGCGAGCGGGCAGGCGGCGCGGCTCGTCGCCCTGTTCCGGGTGAACCCGTTCGCGCGCATCATCTCGATCGAGCATCCGGCGGATCAGCCGATTCCCGGCGACGACACCCGGCGCTACGGAGATACCGCCGTGACCTTCATCTACGCCCCATGACGGCTGCCGCTCCCCGCATCGCCGTCTATCCCGGATCGTTCGACCCGATCACGCGCGGGCACGAGGACCTGGTCCGCCGCGCCCGCACCTTCGCCGACCGCGTCATCGTCGCCGTGGCGGTGAACGTGGCGAAGCAGCCGCTCTTTACCCTCGAAGAACGCGTGGCGTTGATCCGGCAGGCGGTCGATGATCCCAGCGTGGAGGTCCGCTCGTTCGAGGGGCTGCTCGCCGAGTTCGCCCGCGCAGCGGGGGCGACGGTGATCGTCCGGGGCTTGCGGGCGGTGAGCGATTTCGAGTACGAGTTTCAAATGGCGCTCATGAACCGCAACCTGGCGCCGGGCATCGAGACGGTGTTCCTCGTGCCGGCGTTCGATCTCACGTATCTGAGCTCGAGCCTCGTGCGCGAAGTGGCGCGCTTCGGCGGCGATGTCTCGCAGCTCGTCCACCCCGCGGTTCAAAAGGCACTCCGGCAAAAGTTCGGGAAGTGACGTTTCGCGACTCGGTGTACGAGCGGGCGCGTCGTGCAGGGCGCCGCATCGTGCTCCCCGAGGGGGCCGACGAGCGCGTGCGCGCCGCCGCGACGCGCATCGAACAATTGCGGCTGGGGACGGTCCAGCTCTTGGAGAGTACCGCTCCCCGCTCCCCACTCCCCGAGATGGTTCGTCTGCTCCGCGCCCGACGCCCTGACAAGTTCCCGAGCGATGCGGCCGCGGCCGCCGCCCTCGAGCACCCCCTCACGTTCGGCGCCGCGCTGGTCGGGCTGGGCCGCGCCGACGTCATGGTCGGCGGGGCCACCTTCCCGAGCGGTGACACCATCCGCGCCGCGCTGTGGGCGGTGGGCGCCGCGCCCGGGATCACGACGGTGAGCGGCGCGTTCTACATGGTGCGGGACGACGCTGTGCTCACCTTCACCGATTGCGCGGTCGTGCCCGAGCCGAGCCCGGAGCAGCTCGCCGATTCGGCGGTCGCGGCCGCGCGCGATCGCCGCCGGATCGTGGGCGACGAGCCGATCGTCGCGTTCCTCTCCTACAGTACGAAGGGTAGCGCGGCGGGACCGCGCGTGGAGCGCGTGCGGCAGGCGCTCGACAATCTGGCGCGGCGGCGGCCGGATTTCGCGTTCGACGGTGAGCTGCAGACCGACGCGGCCCTGGTCGCCTCGGTGGCGGCCCGCAAGGCCCCGGGCTCGCGCGCGGCCGGTCGCGCGAACGTGCTCGTGTTCCCCGATCTTGACAGCGGCAACATCGGATACAAACTGGTGCAGCGCCTGGGCGGGTGGGAGGCGATCGGGCCGATCCTCCAGGGACTCGCGCGACCCGTCGCCGACCTGTCGCGGGGCGCGACGGCCGATGATATTGTGGACACGGCGGCGGTCGCCGTCCTTCAAGCGGGAGAGCGGTCATGAGCTTCAGTCTCAAGAAGGACAAGCAGGGCGTGGTGGTGGTCGGTGTGGATGGGCAGCTGATCGTCGGCAACCGTCAAGAGCTGAAGCAGAAGGTGCTCGACACCCTCGAGAGCGGTGGCAGGAAGTTCGTCATCGACTTTAGCAAGACCGGCTACATCGACTCCTCCGGACTCGGCGTCCTGGTGTCGCTCTCGAAGAAAATCCGCGAGCAGGGCGGGGACCTCCGGCTCTGCGGCCTGAATGAAGACCTGCAGACGCTGTTCGAGCTGACCAAGCTCGACACGCTGTTCGCGATTGCGCGAACACCCGAGGAGGCGCTCGCCGCTTTCTAGCCGTGACCACGCCGCCGCCCCTCCAGGTTCGCCGCCGGACGACGGGAGGTGAGACCGGGATCGAGCTGTCGCTCGATGTGCCGAGCGACCTCGAGTACGTCGGTCCGGCGGTCGAGCTGATCGCTGACGAGCTGCCCGGCGGTCCCCTCTCTCCCCGTCGCATCCGGTTCAACTTCCGCACCGCCTTGGCGGAAGCCCTCGCCAATGCCATCGCCTATGGGAATCACCGGGACCCGGGACGTTTGGTGCGCGTACGCGTCGAGGTGGCACGCGACGCCGTACGACTGCACGTGACCGATGAGGGCAACGGGTTCGACCCTTCGGGCGTTCCCGATCCCACGCTCCCCGAGCGCCTCGAGCGCGAGGACGGTCGAGGCCTGTTCGTGCTGCGGAGCCTGGTCGACCAGGTCGCCTTCAACGAGAAAGGAAACTCGGTGTGCCTGACGCTCCGGGCGGGCTGACGCGGATCGAGCGGCTGCTCCCGGTGCTCGAGCGGCTCAGCGGGGCGCGCCTGCGCCTGCGGCGGACGGGGGAGGGCGGTCCCGCGGACGGATCGGCGCGGCTCGAGCCGATTCCCGAAACCGAGGGGTTGTGGCTCGAGATCACCAACGGGGGACCCGGGAAGGCCGCGCCTCCAGGCCTGGCCGAGGAGCTGGCCCAGGTTGTGGGCTCGGTGCTTGCCGCCGAGCGCGACGCCGTCCAGGTGGCGGCGGAGCTGTCGGAGCGGTACGAGGAGATCGACCTTATCTACACGATCAGCGAGATCTTGGGCCACACGATCCGACTCGACGAAGCGGCGGACCGGATCCTGCGCGAGGTATCGACCGTCGTCGGCGCCCGGCGCGCGACGCTCCTGGTGTACGACGCCGAGCAGCAGATGCTGCGTATCGTCGCCGCGCGCGGCATGGACCCGCAGGATGTGGAGCCGATCGAAGCGGACGACCCCTGCTCGGTCGCCGCGCGCGTGTTCCGCGAGATGCGGATCGTCAGCTACGATCCAACCGACCCCATGGCCCCGAACCCCGGCTGCCCCGAGGGCCGGAACTACCGCGGCCAGGCCTTCCTCTCGGTTCCGGTCCTGTACGCCGCGCCGGGCGCGCGCGGCAAGCCGATCGGCGTGATCAACCTGACGGACCGGGTCGGGGGAGACGCGTTCACCGCCGGGGACCGCAAGCTGGTGGCCGCGATCGCGAACCAGATCGGTGCCGCGATCGAGAACGCACGGCTCGTGGCCCGCGATCTCGGCCAGCAGCGCGTCCTCCGGGAGCTCGAGCTGGCGCGCGATCTCCAGCTCAAGCTGCTGCCGTCGCCGGGCGTGCTCGGATCGCGCGTGGACGTCGCCGCCCGCTGCCGTCAGGCGGAGTCGGTAGGCGGCGACTTCTACAACCTGCTCAACCTGCGGGCGGATCGCATCGGTGTGATGATCGGCGACGTGACGAGCCACGGCTTCGGCGCCGCGCTGATCATGGCGCTCGTGATGGCGGCCTCCGGTATCCACGCGGAATCGGCCGAAACGCCGACCGAGGTGCTGCGCCGGCTCGAGGAGTCGCTCGCCGATGAGCTCGCGAGCACCGAGATGTTCCTCACCGTGTTCTACGCCGTGGTCGACCCCAAGGTCGGACGCATCACGTTCGCGAACGCGGGGCACCCGCATGCGTTTCTCGTGTCGACGCGGACGGGTGAGGCGGTCCGGCTCGAAGCGACGCGCCCGCCGCTCGGTCTCGCCACCGCTCCGGGCGAAGATGCCGGGCGCACCTGGACGCGGCGCGAGGCGATCATCTGCCTCTTTACCGACGGCGTCACCGAGGCGCTGGGCGGGGAAGGGCTCGCTGAGCGCTTCGGCGAGGAACGCGTACTCGGCCATGTGGCCCGATTGAAGGACCGCCCCGCCCGCGAGATCCTCGAGTCGGTGCACGCCGACCTCGCCGGCTTCACGGGCGGCGCGCCGCCCGCCGATGACCGCACCGTCGTCATCCTCAAGGTGTGACCCCGGACAAGCGGCTCGGCCAGCACTTCCTCACCGACCGCAACATCCTGCAGCGGATCGTCGACGCGCTCGACCCCGCGCCCGACGACGTCGTGGTCGAGATCGGAGCGGGGAAGGGGAGCCTGACGGCCGTCCTCGCCCCTCGCGTTGCGCGGGTCATCGCGATCGAAAAGGACCGCCGGCTGGCGCACGAATGCGCAGTGCGGAATGCGGAGTGCGGAGTTGACAGGTTGAGGGTCGTGCCCGGAGACGCGCTCCGACTCGATTGGCACGCTCTTATCACTTCGCACTCCACACTCCGCACACCGCACTTCAAGATCGTCGGCAACATCCCTTACGCCATCACCTCTCCCCTGATCGACAAAGCCCTCACGCCGCCGCTCCCGGCGTGCATCGTGTTTCTCGTCCAGGCCGAGGTCGCCGACCGCATCGCCGCGGCCCCGGGGTCGAAAGCGTACGGCGCCCTGTCCGTGGGAGTGCAGGCCGTGTGTCGGGTGGAGAAGCTCTTCGCCGTGCGCGCGGGGGCGTTCACGCCGCCGCCCAAAGTCCATAGCGCGTTGGTGCGGCTCGCGCCGCTCGCCCAGCCGCTCGTCGCGCCTGAAGAGATCGCGGCATTCCGCGCGTTCGTCACTGCCTGCTTCACCCGGCGTCGCAAGCAGCTGCGCAACGTGGTTATGGCGGCCACGGGGCGATCCGCGGCCGTCGTGGCCGCGGGCCTCGCGGCGCTCGGGCTGGATCCGACGGCGCGTCCCGAGATGCTGGCCCCGCAGGTCTTCGTGCGGCTCTTGCGTTGGAGCGCTCGATTGTGAAATAATTCACAATATGAGGAAGATCTCCGAGAGCACGGTGCGGCGGCTCTCTCTGTACCTCCGGTTCCTCGAGCAGTTCGACGCGCAAGGCCAGACCACCATCTCCTCCGCCGAGCTGGCCCGGCGCGGCGGCACCACTTCGGCCCAAGTGCGCAAGGACCTCTCCTTCTTCGGCTCGTTCGGCAAGCGCGGCCTGGGCTATTCTGTCCCCGAGCTCACCGCCCGCATCCGTGACATCCTGGGGCTGCGGCGTACCTACCGCGTCGTGCTCGTCGGCGCTGGCCGCATCGGCAGCGCGCTCGCGCAATATCCCGGGTTCCGCCAGCGTGGCTTCCACGTCGCCGCGATCTACGACAAAGACCCGAAGAAGATCGGCTCCCGCTGGAACGGCCTCGTGGTGCGCGACATCCGCCACCTCGACGCCGATCTCGCCAAGGAGCCCAGCGACATCGCCATCGTCGTGACCCCCGCCGAGTCGGCGCAGGAGGTCGTGGACCGGCTGGTGCGGGCGGGGGTGAAGGCCATCCTCAACTTTGCGCCGGTACAGCTCGCGGTGCCCGCGGACGTGGCGGTGAAGTCGGTCAACATGGCGCTCGAGCTCGAGACACTAAGTTTCGCTCTGGCAAATCGTTAGCCGCCCGTCGGAGCCGCGGTTAGATTCCCGCCCATGGCGCGCGTTCACGTCACAAGCGAAATCGGCCCGCTGCGGACGGTGCTGGTGCATACGCCCGGCCGCGAGCTGGTCGCGGTCACGCCCGGCAACCGCGAAGACTACCTCTACGATGACATCATCGACCTGGACCTCGCCGAGCGCGAGCACCGGCGGTTCGTGGCGGTGCTGGAGCGGTTCGCCCAGGTGTACGAGGTGCGCACGCTCCTGACCGAGCTGGTGGCGCGTCCCGACGTGCGCGAGTTCCTCGTGACCCGCGCGCTCGAGGTGGTGCCCTCGGACGCCCTGGCCAAGCAGCTCGCCGCGCTCTCGCCGGAAGAGCTCGTCGGACTGATGATCGAAGGCGCCCTCGAGGAAGCCGGGCCGATCGCCCGGGCGCTCAACGAGACGGGTTTCGCGCTGCCGCCCCTCCCCAATCTCTTCTTCACCCGCGACGTGGGGATCGTGATCGGCGAGCACTCGATCATCGGCTCGATGCGCTACGGGGTGCGCTGGACCGAGGAGCTGCTCGTGAAGGCGCTGTTCCGCTACCACCCGTGCCTCGAGAACGCCGGGATCCTGTACGACGGGTCGGAAGAGAAGCGCAACAACTACACGCTGGAGGGCGGGGATGTGCACCCCGTCCGCCCCGACCTGCTGCTGCTCGGGTTCAGCGAGCGCTCGAGCCCCGCGGCGCTCGATCACCTGTGCGACCTCGTCTTCGAGCATTGCGGCGTGAAGGATGTGATCGTCGTGGTCCTCCCGAACGAGCGCACGGCGATCCACTTGGACATGATCTTCACGCAGCTCGACCGCGAGCTCTGCTGCGTCTATCCGCCGCATTTCGTAGGGCCGGAGCGGCTCGCCGTGCTGCACCGCCGTAAGAAATCCAAGGGCGTCAAGGAAATGCCCAACTTCTTCGCCGCCATGCAGGCGGTGGACCACCCGCTCGAGCCGGTGTTCTGCGGCGGCGCGGACCGCTCGATGCAGGAGCGCGAGCAGTGGTCCTCGGCCTGCAATTTCTTCGCCGTGCGGCCCGGCGTGGCCGTCACCTACGCCCGCAACGAGGCCACGCTGCGGGAGCTCGAGCATGCCGGGTTCCGGACGGTGTCTGCCGTGAACCTGCTGACGGGAGAGGAGGGACTGGATGACGGCGATCGCGCCGTGATCACGATGGATGGGAGCGAGCTGGTCCGCGGCGGCGGCGGTCCCCGGTGCATGACCCTGCCGCTCCGCCGGGATGACCTCTAGCACGCCGTCCCAGTCCCTCGAGCACTCCCGCTTCGCCGTCGTGGACGTGGAGACGACCGGGGTGCGGGCTCTGAATGGCGGGCGGATTCTCGAGGTGGCGGTGGCAATCCTCGAGGGCGGAACCATCCACCTCGCCTTCGAGGCGTTGCTCGATCCCGGGGCCCCAATACCTCCGTGGGTGGTGCGCCTCACGGGCATCACCGACGGCCTCGTCGCCGGCCGCCCCCGCTTCGGTGACGTCGCAGCCGGTCTCGGACAGGTGCTCGACGCCGGCGTGTTCGTCGCCCACAACGCCCGCTTCGACTGGCGTTTCCTTGGCGCCGAATGCGCCGCGATCGGCGTCCCCGCGCCCCGCGGCAAGCCCCTGTGCACCGTCCGCCTCACCCGCCGCCTGGTGCCCGAGCTGCGCCACCGTGGGCTCGACCACGTGTCGGCGTTCTTTGGCGTCGACAACCCGGCACGCCATCGCGCCTTCGGCGATGCTCTCGCCACCGCTCACATCCTGCGGGCGCTGATCGGGCGCGCCCGGGAGCGGGGGGTCGAGAGCCTGGAGCAGCTGATCGACCTGCACGACCGGCCCCGCCACCGTGCCCCACACAACGTTTAAAGTCGGCCGCTTGACCTGCCATGCCCTCGAAGGCGGTACCCAACGCCTCGACGGCGGCGCCATGTTCGGCGTCGTGCCGAAACCGCTATGGCAGCGCCGCATTCCTGCCGATGACCGCAACCGTATTCCCTTGGCGCTCCGCTGCCTGCTGGTCGAGCACGACGACGGGCTGGTCCTCGTCGACACGGGGCTCGGCAACAAGGAAGATGACAAGTTCAAGGACATCTACGGGGTCGCGAACGATGGGAACGACGGGCGCACCCAGCTCGAAGATGCGCTCGCGGAGCTCGGCTACGCCCCCGGCGACGTCCGCTGGGTGATCGACAGCCACCTCCATTTCGATCACGCGGGTGGCAATACCTACCGCGATCCATCGGGCCGCGTGACCCCGAGCTTCCCACAGGCCCGGTATGTCGTGCAGCGCAAAGAGCTCGAGTTCGCCCGGCACACCAACGAGCGTACCGCGGCGAGCTACCTCCCGCCCAACTTTGAGCGGGTCCCGTTCACTTTCATCGACGGGGAAGCGGAGCCGCTCCCCGGGATCCGTTGCCTCCCGACGCCGGGGCACGTGCCCTATCACCAGTCGGTATTGGTCGAGAGCGGCGGGGAGCGGGTGTGCTTCCTCGCGGATCTCGTCCCGACGAGCGCCCACCTTCCGCTCCCCTGGATCATGGGGTACGACTTGGAGCCGCTCGTGACCCTCGAGTCGAAGCGACGGCTGTATGCACGGGCGGAAGCGGAAGGGTGGCTGCTGTTCTTCGAGCACGATCCCGCGATGATCGCCGGTCGGTTGGGCCATGACGGCAAGGCGTTTGCACTTGTGGACCCGCTCCGGGCGGGCTAGACTTAGCCGCGACAATACGGCAAGCGGGCGCCTGAGTGCGCCTCACCCGCTGCCTCTCCGGAAGTTGGGGAGTGCTCTAGGGTTCCGAGACGACGTGATCCGGAGTCCGTCATCCGTCCTCCGTAACTACGGACGACGGCGAACGGACGACGGACGACGCGAAGCGGATTCCCGGGCAGCCGGAGTCCGCTTTTTTCTTTCTCGTGGAGGAGAACAGCACCTGGCGATCGAAAGCCCGAACAACAAGGCGCCGCGCATCCGAGTCAACCGGCAGATCCGGATCAGCCCGATCCGCGTGATCGCCCCCGACGGAGCGCAGCTCGGCGTGCTGACCGTGGAGGAAGCGTTGGCTGCGGCGCAGGAGCGAGGCCTCGACCTGGTCGAGGTGGCGCCGCTGGCGCGACCCCCGGTCGCGAAGATCATGGACTACGGGAAGTTCAAGTTCGAGGAGGCGAAGGCGGCGCGGGCGGCGAAGAAAAAGCAGCACGTCATCCATCTGAAGGAAGTGAAGTACCGGCCGGGGATCGACGATCACGACTTCGCGTTCAAGACCCGGCACGCGCGCGAGTTCCTGCAGGACGGCAACAAGGTGAAAGTGACGATGATGTACCGCGGCCGGCAGATGGCCCACATCGACCTGGGGCGCGCGGTGCTCGACCGGGTCGCCAACGAGCTGAAGGACATCGCCAAGATCGAGCAGGACCCGAAGCTCGAGGGCCGCAACATGTCGATGGTGCTCGCCCCGAAATGACAACTGATACCCCGGGCTACGAGCCCGGGGAGGACGAGATGCCCAAACAGAAATCCAAGCGCGCGCTCCGCAAGCGGGTGAAGCTGACGGGAACCGGTCGGCTGCGCCGCTACCACGCGTACAAGAGTCACATCCTGACCAAGAAACACCCGAAGCGGAAGCGCCACCTGCGCAAGCCCGCGATGGTGTCCAAGGCCGACGAAGCCCGCCTCAAGCGGCTGCTGATGGTGTAAGGAGCGATCCATGCCCCGCGTCAAGAGCAACGTCGCGCGCCTGAAGCGCAAGAACAAGATCATGAAGCTCGCCAAGGGCTACTTCGGCGGGCGGTCTAAACTGTGGAAGGCGGCCAAGGAGTCCGTCGAGCGGGCCCAGAAATACGCGTACCGGGACCGCCGCCGCAAAAAGGCGGACTTTCGCCGGCTCTGGATCACGCGCATCAACGCGGCCGCACGGCTGCACCAGCTGTCCTACAGCCGCCTCATGAACGGGCTCCGCAAGGCCGGCGTGGAGATCAACCGCAAGGTCCTGGCCGATCTCGCCGTGCGCGATCCCGTCGCGTTTGAGCAGATCGCGGAGGTCGCCAAGCAGGCGCTCTGATCATGCGCGACCTCCTGGCAGCCCTCGCCGAGCTGCGGGAGCGTCTGAAGGAAATTCCGCAGGCGGACGAGCGCCGGCTGTCCGATCTCAAGACCGAGATCCTGGGCCGCAAAGCCGGCGCGCTCACCCAGATCCTCGGGCGCTTGCCCAAGCTCGACCCGCCCTCCAAGAGGGAGGTCGGTGCGGCCGCGAATGCGCTGAAGCGCGACTTCGAGGCCGCCTTCGGAGCGCGCGACCGCGAGCTCAAGCGCGCCGCCGGCACAGTCACGGGCGTGGACCTCACCATGCCCGGTCGCCCCGGCTGGCAGGGCGGGCTCCACCTCGTCACCCAGGTCGTGGACGAGATTTGTGAGATCTTCCGCGAGCTCGGATTCACGCGCGCCGTGGGTCCCGAGGCTGAGACCGAGCGGTACAACTTCTTCGCCCTCAACTTCCCCAAGGATCACCCGGCCCTCGACGCCCAGGACTCGTTCTATCTGAGCAGGGACGTCCTGCTGCGCACCCATACGTCGCCGGTGCAGATCCGCACGCTCGAGCGCTACCCGCCGCCCATCCGCGTCGTGATCCCGGGGCAGGTGTACCGTCGCGACCCGTTCGATGCCTCGCACTCCCCGGTGTTCCAGCAGATCGAAGGCCTCGCCGTGGACGAAGGCATCACGTTCGTGGATTTCAAGGCGACGCTGGCCACGTTCGCGCGCAGGTTCTTCGCCCCGGACACGCGGGTGCGGTTCCGCCCGTCGTTCTTCCCGTTCACCGAGCCGTCGGCCGAGATGGACGTGCAGTGCCAGATCTGCAAGGGCGTGGGATGCCCCACCTGCAAGCAGACCGGCTGGATGGAGATCCTAGGCTCGGGGATGGTGCACCCCGCCGTGCTCGAGAACTGCGGCGTGGACAGTGAGCGCTACAGCGGCTTCGCGTGGGGCATGGGCCCCGAGCGCATCGCGATGAGCCGCCACGGCATCCCGGACATCCGCGTGCTGTTCGAGAGCGACGTGCGGTTCCTCACGCAGTTCGCGGGAGGGGCTCGATGATCGTCTCGCGGCGCTGGCTCGAGGCGCTGCTGGACCGACCGCTCGACGCCCGCGACATCGCGGACCGCCTGACGCTTCACGCCGCCGCCGTCGACGCGGTCGTCCCGCTGCATCAGGACCTGAACGACATCCTGATCGCCCGCGTGCTGGAGGTGAAGAAACACCCCGACGCCGACCGGCTGTCGCTCTGCCTCGTCGACTCCGGGGGCGGTGGCGCTCCCGTCGAAGTCGTTTGCGGCGCCCCCAACGTGCAGGCCGGCAAGACGTACCCCTACGCGCCGGTGGGCGCGGTCCTGCCCGGAGGGTTGAAGCTCGAGCGCAAGAAGATCCGCGGCGTCGAATCCAACGGCATGCTCTGCTCCGCGAAAGAGCTGGGTCTCGGCGCCGACCACGCGGGGATCCTGGAGCTCGACACGACGGCCGCGCCGGGAACGCGCTTCATCGACGCCACAGGAATCGCCGATCACCAGATTGTGATCGACGTGCCGGCCAACCGGCCCGATCTGCTGTGTCACAAGGGCGTGGCCCGCGAGCTGGGGGCGTCGCTCGACGCGCCGGTGAAGCTTCCGCTGATTCCGGGCGCGAAGCCGCTGTCCGTCAGTCCGCCCGTGCGTCAGTCCGCCCGGGGCGTGGTGGACGGGGTGGAAGTGCGTCTCGAGGACCCCGAAGGGGCTCCCCGCTACATGATCGCCGTGATCCGGGGCGTACGGGTGGGCCCGAGCCCCGCCTGGCTCGCCGGCCGGCTCGGCGCTGCGGGCCAGCGTCCCATCAACAACGTCGTCGACGCGACCAACTACATCCTGTTCGAGCTCAATCAGCCGCTCCACGCCTTCGATCTCGCCCAGCTGCGTGGGCCCGCGGTCGTCGTGCGGCGCGCGCGGCCGGGAGAAAAGATCGTCACGCTCGACGGCGTG
>Ga0137397_10001048_pt1 | contig 19279 bp, 22 predicted proteins | sample czorhiz116metaG_FD_106658 | JGI IMG/M metagenome (GOLD analysis project Ga0137397, IMG submission 106658) | Vadose zone soil microbial communities from Angelo Coast Range Reserve, California, USA - czorhiz1.16 metaG | ecosystem: Environmental > Terrestrial > Soil > Vadose zone | place: USA... | reverse complement strand
TCCAGTAGGACTCAGTGCTGTTGAAGAGTTAGCTCTGCAGTGATGATAGAGGATAGAAAACAAACCTTTCAATGACAGATTCCATGTACGATAGCGAAAAGGATCTCCCGCTTCACAAAGGTCACCCTTATCGTCTTTGCAGTGATGTCTTCCGGATGGCGACCATGAGCAAAGGTGCATGTGTTCTAATATGTATAGACGTGTCGTGCATTTATATCTTTTTTTTCTTTACTCGATACGCTGTCATCATCATCTTATCCGAGAATATAATCCAACAAAACACACAATCTACTATAAGATCTCTGCACAACGGCCACTGCAAATTGAATCTGTGGATCGCCTCTGGGTCGGGCTACCGACAAGTCATTGCCTCAGAACAAGGACTAGAGTGGGTAGCTATAGCTCGATTAGCGTTATTGGTGTCTCTCCCGGGCAGCTCTTCCGTTGCAGGTGTTTTTGGCTTTGACCTCGGGTTAGGGTCATGAAGCGGTTGACTGCAGTTGCTTTAGAGGCAAGCATGATCCTGTATCACCATTGGTGCATGTCGTTGCAACCCAGCTGCCAGTGTGACCAGGTGCCGGTGTCATTTTGAAGGGTGCTGTTGGAGGACACATCAGTCTTCTCGGCAGGAGGAAGCACTGTATCCAAGTTCAAGTCTATTGGGTGGTATCAGGCCTTCCTTGGCCTGCTGGAACAGTGCCTCTCCGCCGTCTCGAGTCAACGCCAACCAGCTTCTTCTTCCCACTCTGTTCACACCTCACGCCTAATGATTGAATCCCCCATCAGTGGATCGAGGGATGGCTGCCGCTTTCTTCATCTGCACTGCTTGCAAGGCAAGAAGCCACCTCTTGACTTCAAACCTGGGGGCAATATCACAACGTCTTCCTGACAGACCCAGGTGTGCTCAATCATGTTGTCATAGTCTACATTTTCTCCATCTTTTGGACAATCAAAATAAATCTCTTTCCCTCCCAGTACTACTATTGTGACTACCCTCTCAGGACTTCCAGCAGGGAGGGCAAGTGTCCCCAGCTCCCGGTCGAGCAATTGTTGCCTTGAGGAGCGGGTAAGAGTGAGCGAGGGCACAGAACGGGCCCAGAGGGGTCCGAGCCCTGGCTTCCACATGTCCGCTCGGATGTGTCCTTCTTGTGCATGTCGACGATGCGGCAGGGACGGTTTATGGCGTGGAGGGAGAGGCGGTGGACAACGTTGCGTGCAACACAGACATGCTGTGGTGCCGTGGTGGGTGCAGCCCACGGCGGTCAGCAGACATTCTTGGGGGGGGGTTGGGGTCTCGCTTCCGGAAAATAGGCTTCAAATGTGCCTTGGCCACACACTGTGCACGCTCAGGAAGCGACCCCGGGAATGCATGCCACTGGTGATCGAATACAACGAGGACGAACCGGACTTGCCCGAACCACGCTCGATACTGGGTTGCATCGTCGTCATGCGCGCACACACCCAAGGCCAGACATGCTGGGGTCGGACTCGACCCACAGTAGTATGTCCGAGTCCCTTTGGTCGCGTTCCCAGGAGCTGAGTCGACTACTCGGAGACGAGCGGTGGCAGGCTAGCCTGAGACGAGCGGTGACAGCATAGCCTGAGGGTCCTAGGGTGAGAGGAGTCGGAGAATGGAAATCTGCCTTGAGGACTCAATGAGGCTGCAGCCTTCAAGTTCGGGTGTCCTTTTAGTCTCTCCATACTCTCCCTGTTCTGCCCGATATTTCTTCAATGTCTATGGTCAGAAGTTCACCAGCAGATGCAGAGAAGGGGACTGGCTCAGGTATGTATTCTCTTATACGACCTTGCCCTGCCGCCAATTTCGCCCACGTGCCCAGGTGATGCCTACCGTGACCTTGACCGATCTCAGTCACCACCGGAAGCCTTCACTGGCGGCCTCGGTGATAGGTCGGGGCCTCTCTTCTCCATCTATTCGGAGATGGCATCGGAAGAAGACAAGAAGTTGGCCGAACGCTGGCAAAAAGATGCTGATGGGACCCTGATTTTCGTGAGCCTCAGACCAGATTCCGTACAAACGCACGCATTGATAGGTCTATAGACAGGTTTATTCTCTGCCGCCGTCGCTGCATTACTCGCGGTGTCATTCCAGGACCTGACACCAAACCCACAAGACACCTCCGCCTTCTATCTCAAGAACATCTACCTTGTTTTTACTGAATCGAACACATCATCTATCCCTTCCACCGTAGCTCAGCCACCTGCCTTCTCTCCATCATGGCGCGCCATCTGGGTGAACTTACTCTGGCTCTTGAGCTTGAGTATAGGCGTCACCTGTGCTGTTATGGCAACAATTTTACAGCAATGGGCACGCCAATACCTCAGACTTACCCAGGCGCGAGAGCTCGACCCAAAGAGAAAAGCTCGGATCCATGCTTTATTTTCCCGAAGTACGGACAAGTTATTAATCAAATGTCTGGGTTATTTGCTGCCCTGTTATCTGCATCTTTCCGTCGTCTTTTTTTTCACCGGCCTCCTCCTCTTCCTCTTTGATATCAACAAGAAACTCTTCATTGGCACGCTTTGGTTGTTCGGGTTTTCCATAGTGATATATTCATTTTTCACACTCTTGCCATTCTTCCTCCGCGACAGCATACTCTTCACGCCAGTTTCCGCGTTTCCTGTTGCAATTTTGGGCTTTATCGTTTGCATCGTCACCACCACGTTGGGGCTTCGTTTCAACGCAAAACTCAGCAATGTGTTCGACACGCTCTTTCAATACGTGGAAAGGACAGGGAGGAGACTGGCTTTGGACAAGTTATCGGAACTCGACACCCATATCTTTGAAGAAACATTCGATTCTCTGGTCGACGATAATGCAATAGAGAAGTTCTTCGAAGCTATCCCTGGCTTCTTTCCCTTGAACCCATCGGAACCTCTCCACGTCACCGCTCAGTTCAAGCGCAAGTTCGAGCAAATGATGAGGGATTTCCTAGACCGCACATTTCAACCCACGACGGTAGCCGAGTCGGTCAAGAGCTCTCGGCTCCTCAGCAGCCTGAATGCCTCTCGTGCAGCACTTGGTCCGCAAGTCACTTCGCAGATCCTTTTCGACATCCTCAATGGGGAATGCCCTAAACTACTGCAATCGGTTGAAATAGGGCATTCTCTGAGAAGCTGGAGCAATGAATGTGATGAAGAGCATGTTCCCCTTGTACGAAGCATCGTTTCTCGCATCATCGCAAACACCGATGAACACGATGACCGTTGGCCTGCGCTCGTTGTGGATGAACTGGGTATATCGGCAGATCTCCTTCAAGATTACCTTGACCAATACGACAATGTGTTACTCGCCAACTTCAACAACATTACTCGCCAGATCTTCCATTTCCGTTACTCGTATTGGAATCTCTCCTCACTACTTTCCAGATGTGACGCTTCACGTACTCTCCCCAGTCTGCAACACGACTTCTGCGACTTATGGAACGATATGGTCCGGGAAGTACGAGAACGTAGTGACAGTCTCTCCATCTCTATCCTCAGGGACGTTTATCATATTTACATCGCATTACACGAGGACTCCCTTCCCTTCCCAAAGCCATTCTCATATACCGCTGACCATCACGCCGTCCTATCATCATATCCACCATGTAACATCGCTGCTCATCGTTCACAACCCATATCATCTCTACCATAACTCGCTACCAACGCGCCAATAACCTTCCTCACTTTTGTCGTGGACTTCACCGCTCTCAGGATCTCCATTTTTCGCTTCATGTTTCCCTGCTAAATGGCCCCTTTCATTTTCCATATCTATACGAAAGTATATATAGTGCGCTCGTGATGTTCGAACGTAACCATTCAGTGCTCTTGAAACCCCTGTGCGCGCCCACTCTAGATCCATCGAGTCACCCTTGCTGCTTCTCTACTCGATCTCCCTGCGACTCAGCTCCGCGGTCACTCGTGTCAAACCCATAGCTTCTCTAGTTTTGAGTGATGAAGACCGGCGGCGTGTCCGAATCTATGGTGCCTGCGTACGTATTTGTCGTTGATATAGATCCAAGGATCAAGGATGAGGGGCTCACCTTTCATAACGGACGTAACATTGAAAGGAATGTTAGAGATGGGCATGTCCCCGATTGTGGTCCTCGCCACGATATCGGCGGAACCGCTAAGCTCAAATTCAAAACCGTGGACATCAGTGACAGCCGCAAGGAATGTGTTAAAAGCATTATTGTTCAAGGACCGGAGTGATTGGTTTGAGAAGGAAATTTCCAGCTCTGTGATGTTCCCGGTGGATACACCACCTACGCTGTTGGCTTGCGGCAACTTGAGCTATGAAAAGATAACCCCATTTAGAGCACGAAGACAGAACAGGGAAAAGGAACGAACACTAGCAGCGTCCGCTGCGGCTTGCACGACTTGTAGGGAGAACCCAAATGGATTCTTGTACGTTGCAAGGGTATGGTGGGAGGCTCTACCTGACATAGGTAGGTGATTTCGTGTCGATGCTGGCCATGATCTGTATAACGTTAGCCTACATACCAAGTATTCACACCAGTCTCAACGTACATGAGTATGAAATTTCGGATTCCGCTCCACGATCCTGAATAGCTCGATAAGAGGCCCAAGGTCAATGTCATTATTTTGGGCGCCAGAACACAAGAACTGAACAATGGTGAGCGGATTCAAATTGAACTTGAATTGTAGCTTCGGTGAAGTTACTTGTGAATGACCGTTAGCGCACGTAGGTGAAGACGTGAGGTCGACATGACCCATTTTTCCAATACTAGTAAGCTTCTCATATGTGACAGTCGACGTTACTTGAGTTTGATGCTTGCAGTGAAAGGGTTGTTGAGTATGAATGACACAAAACCGATCCCAGTCTGTGCAATATTTGGGGACAGTTCCAGTCTAGCTGAACTGATCACGTTTTGGTCACGGTGCAAGGGAGGAAGCTCAACAAGATCAAAACGAAGGTGAGATATTGCGGACTTCGGTGAGTCAATCGCTGTTGAATCTCGCAATCCTTGAATAGTTGTCTCTGATGAGACGCCTTCAAGATAGTTCTTTAACAATTTCTGCCCGGCGGATACAGCGCTGCCTTGTGGTGGTTGGAAGTGGAAATCTGTAGGGGTCTATCAGCATTTCAATCGATTCGCGGGAAGGGATGTAACTGTCCGTGCCTATTTGATGCGAAACATTCCCATGCTCGATTGCGAGGTTTTTCTAGACAAAAATTAGGGGCGTGTGGTCAATAAAGATACTACGTCGTACAAGCTACTAGTACCTAAGCTCACCTAGTGTGATATCACTAGAGACGTCGAGAATCAGAATGTTGTCGGATCAAAAACATCAGAAAATCTCACCTGGGATTGAACAGCAACGCGTCCACCTTGATGAGCAAGTAATTCGGGAAGCCTTGGCTTAAATCGAGAGACGTGACCAGCATCGTCAGATCCCGCAGTCCAGTAATCGAGGTATCAACCGAAAACTCTACACCCTTGACTCGGAGCGACAGCAATCAAATGGCTGTTTCCTTCGCTTTCCCCGAGAGTGTGATTGGTTGGTTTGGACACGATCAACGAACAGGGTCACGCATCATCCCTCCTTGGTTACAAGATAAGCCCCGATCGCCAAATTTGAAACATCCGCCAGTGAGATGTCTTTGTATGATTATCGATGAGAACCGCAATATGAGGGCGGTCGAATACTGTAGGCGCCGTCGATCCCGTATCATGTAATCGTGAGGCTTCCGCATCAACCTCGTGCCACAAAGTCGGGCAAATTGTGATGCCTCCGAGAATTGAGTCTTTCCTCTTGGGAACATGCTTGCGAGCAAAAGAGAGGTGTCTGTCTTCCAGATGGTGACCATGAGCAAAGGTGCATGTGTGCTACTAATATGTATAGTGTCGTGGCTTAACATTTTTATCTTTTAAAAAAAAACGATACACCTGCACAACGGCCACTGCAAATTGGGTCGGTGCACGTGATCCTCTTTTGGCAGTACGGTTGTCTATTCTTCAAACAATTTGCCGACGACCACCCACCTTTCGTTGAGCTGAGTGTCATGCTAAAAACACTGCCCAATCAAGAGCATTTTCTGACTGCCTTTATGTACGTTGTAAGCTGTGAGAGAAAAATCAAAAGAGACCAAAGCGGTGCCCCGGCAAAACGGGCCGGCGAAACTCTTGATCAAACGGCCATCAACGTCCATCGTGCGATGCCCAAAGGATTGCGCCTCAAGAGGACGCCAGCCGAACAAGCCGAACACGATTTGCGAAAGGCACGCAAAGCTGCTAAGAAAGCTGCTTCTAGGCCGTACCTTTCGCAGGGTTCGAGCTTTCTCGACCCTGGCCCGTCCACCTCACGTCATGAGCCTCGCACTGCACCTGTCGCAGACGATAGCTTTCACGAGAGGTTGTGGGATGCGCTCGGCGATGATGACCGGCTCGACTCTATCGAAGCCCAACTGAACGAATACGCATACGTCCCTCGGCGATGGCGGGGCACCAGCCCGCATCCATCTGATCTGTACTGTATGGACGGCGGAGTCGAGAATGACGACCCGGCACTCATGGACGATGACGAATATGCCGAGTGGATGCGGGTGGGGATGTGGAGGTGCAGTTTCCGCTTACGCCCTCAAAGAAAAACTCACGAACGAAACCTCCTCCCCCCAGAAAGCGCAATGAGGCGGCGCATCGCGAGCAGCAGCGGCAAAAGGCTGCTCGTGCGGCAGCGGAGGCGGAGGCTGCGCGAATCCTCAAAGCGAAAGAGGATGCGCGGCGTCGGGCACGCGATGAGCGAGAGAGGAGACGGCGAGTGGAGGCCAGAAAGGCTTATCAAAGCCGCTGGATCGAGTTGCTCGAGTCTCGATCTGAATCCGCGGATCTGGAATTCGGAGATATACCATGGCCGGTACGAGGTGGAGCGCCGGATATATCACAACTGACGGTCGAGGCAATTTCTGCTTTCCTTTTCGAGGGGCAGAAGGAACTGGAAGTCGACGAGGCTGGGAAGGCGAGGATGCGCAAGGAGGAACTTCGAGGGACGATGCTGCGATTCCACCCGGATAAATTCGAAGGACGGATCGTACGACGCGTGCGGGATGAGGACAGGGAAGCCGTGCGAGAAGGAGCCAATGCGGTAACAAGGGCGGTGGCTGCGTTGATGGGCTCTAGTTAGAAATTTTCAGTGATGAGATGAAGGAGAAGGACACTTTGTGTTGTATTACCTAATCCGAGTCTGAACAAAAGACTTTGTATTGATGAGCGCGACGTGTTTGGCGACCCCAACCTCGTTGTAAATCCGTCCCTCGGCCTTTGCATATCCTTCATCGCTTACTTTCTCTTCCCCTCAACACCACACTCTTTATCCGACCCTTATCCTCCTTCCTATTTTTGCGTCTTTCCTCTGGCTCTCCGTAGCGAAGGGGTGCTCTCCCACGTACCATGACGAACTTCACTGACGTCTTTTCCCAAAATGCCGACACGCGGTCGCTGGCGCCCGCTGCTGTTGGGTCACAGCTTCTCTTGATGACCGCAATCTCTGTGCGTCCATCCAGAGCTTGGGCTTGGTGTCGTCCTTGCTCACATTACACTTCCCCGTCAAACAGGCCGTCACCATCGTTTTGTTCAACATCCTCCGACCAAACAATAAGGTGAGCGGTTTTACCACATCGTCTACACGCGTCCTTTAATGACGTCCGCCTTAGGTCGTTTATGAGCCTAAAGTAAAGTACCATGTCGGTCACAAGCCGCCTCCGCGCACATCCTCGGGCGTACTGGGATGGGTATCCCCACTCCTTCACACAAAGGAGCCTGAGCTTGTCGACAAGATTGGCCTCGATGCTGCAACCTTCCTTCGTTTCCTCCGAATGATGCGGACCATCTTCTCACTAGTGGCTTTGTTCACTTGTGCCATTCTTATCCCTATCAACGTCTCGTACAATCTCAAATTCGTTCCAAAGGACTCACGCGACACCCTCTCAATGCTGACCATTCGTAACGTCGGAGGAAATTACCTCTGGGCCCATGTTGGCATGGTTTATATCATCACCGCTGTCGTCATAGTCGTCGTCTGGTTTCACTGGACCGCTATGGTGCGCCTTCGTACGCAGTTTTTCCGCTCTCCGGAATACGCCCTCTCCTTCTACGCCCGCACCCTCATTGTCATGCGTGTCCCGAAGAAGCTTCAGTCTGATCCGGGCATCCAGAACATCTTCGATTCCGTCCAGGTTCCATATCCTACCACTGCCGTGCATATCGGTCGCCGTGTCGGAGACCTTCCCCATCTGATTGAGGTGCATAACAACACTGTCCGCCAATTTGAACAGGTACTGGTGCATTACTTGAAGGGTGGCAAAATCGGAAAGAAGCGACCTTCCATTCGCCTTGGCGGCTTCTTGGGAATGGGCGGCATGGTGAGAGATGCGATCGATTATTACACGTGCGTGGCTCAGCAACATTCACACTTCTTTGGAGACTAATCACATGGCGCTGTAAACAGCGAAAAACTTAAGCGAACCGAACACGCCGTTGAAGCGTACAGAACCCAGATTGACACTCGCAAGCCAGAAAAATATGGCTTTGCCTCGATGGCTGCCGTTCCGTATGCCCACATCGTTGCCCAGCTGTTAGAAAATAAGCGCCCCAAAGGTGCAGAGATTAACCTTGCCCCCAATCCTAAGGACATCGTGAGCAGAGTTATGTGTGCTTTTGGTGTGCTATACTCATTGTTACTTGCATAGGTATGGGAAAACTTGAAAAAGTCTCCAGCCGAGTTGGTACGGAAGAAGACGACGGGCTGGTTCCTACTCACCATAATCGCCTTTCTCAACACCGTCCCTCTCTTCGTGCTATCCATCCTCGCCAACTTGTCCTCCGTGCGTATCATGCCTTTCTCTTCCCAGGTTTCTCCCTTATCGTGTACGCGAAGATCGCCAGTTTTGTCCCATTCCTCGAACACTGGTCTAAAAACTCACCGGTTTCCTTCAACTTCATCTCTGGTGTACTCCCACCTGCTGTCTCCGCCATTTTTGGCTTCTTCTTGCCCCTCATGATGCGCTGGCTCTCTCGATATCAGGGTGCTTTGACACAATCCCGTTTAGACCGCGCGGTTCTGGCGCGGTATTTTGCATTCTTAGTGATCTCGCAGCTGATCATATTCACCCTCATCGGTGTTGTCTTCAGTACGTGTTGCATCATTCTAGTGCGAGGAAGTAGCTGTATACGCTGGCCGCAGACTCTGTAACGGAAATCATCAAACAGATTGGGCAACACATGAGTTTCCAAGAAGTCCTCAATAACATCGATAGTACGGCTGGATGAGCCTGTTCCAACCGATCGGGCACTAATGATATGTGCCACAGAACTTCCTGCGTCAATCAATCAGACGTACATTAACCAGGCTTCATTTTGGTTGACGTTCTTCCCGTATGTTTTCCTCTGCCCGTGTGACTTCAAATGACACTGAGGGGATACTAGTTTGCGAGGTTTCCTCGCTATCTTTGACCTTGCGCAGATCCTCAACCTTGTCTGGATATGGTTCAAGACACGGTTCGTGGTTGTTAATTATTATTGTTTTGACTTGTTCACATAACGTTGGCGATTAGCATATTGGGACGCACGCCTAGGGATTACCGAGAGTTTACGCAGCCACCTGACTTCGAATACGCAATTTACTAGTGCGTATCCTTCTCATATTGTGACGGTTGCTCGTTCTGACTTCTTGCCTATATGAAGCTCTCTTATAGTGCGCAATGTTTCCACTGTTGGCTTGTCCATGTTCTGATACGGTGCATAGTTGTTCATGGGGACTATTGGTCTTGTGTTCGCACCTCTGGCGCCTCTGGTTGCCGTCGGGGCTGCCGTCGTTATGTGGATCAATTCTTGGGTCTACAAGTATCAGTTAATGTTTTGTTACGTCTCTAAAGTCGAGACTGGAGGTGTAAGTTCGGCCTTGGGTCACCCTTTTCTAAAGTAATCCTCTCCTTAGCGCCTATGGAACCCAGTCATCAATCGTCTTCTGGTTTCCTTGATGTTGATGCATGCACTCATGTTATTGAGTGCGTAATAGCTGCCACCTTTTCTAGATGATTTTCTCACGATTATCTCGCTAGCAATGGGCCTGCAGTATGGATGGAAATCATTCGCATGGGTTGCTGGTATCCCACCGTTAATCATCGTGATACTATTCAAGGTCTACATCAACCGTGTTTTCGCTCGTCCGTTTAGGTACTATGTCCCAACGGAGGCTGAGCTTCGCAATGCCCAAGTACACTCCCAGCGCGGCGACGTCAAGGGGGATCGCCTCGGGAAGCGCTTTGGTCATCCCGCGTTGCACGCGAAACTTTTCACCCCTATGCTGCACGCCAACATGATGCCACTCCTTGCCCAAGTATACTCGGGGCGGCTGGACACCGAACAAACCAAGTTGGGCGAGTATGGCGAGCAACAAGCAGACGCACGTGTACTCCCTGGTGGCATCCGGATTGCTGGCATTGACCAGAACGACCTGGAATACGACCCAATCCTATACCAACGCGACCGTGGCGAGCTCGACTGGGACCAACGGTCTATAGCGACGGCGTTGGACTCGGCAGCTGGTTTCCCCGCAGGTGGAAGCCATTCCCCTGCGCCGTCTCTCACTGGATATAACCGATACCTTGATCATGGACCTCGCGGGGGCAGTGAGATTGAGCTTGCGCGAATCGACCTTGACCAACAACCGTTACTCCCTTCGACGCTTCTTCCCGGACAAAGTTCACACACGTTACCATTACCCCCCGGTTACACATCACCCCAACCGCCGTACGCGGCACCTGGAACAACACAATACCCGCCACGGCCGGCGTATCATAGACAGACGCCTAGCAATGATGGATACCGCGAAGCGCCCACGCACCGACCATACTCCAGACACGAGACATCAGTACATTCTTTTCACTCCGGACGTGATTCCCCAGGGCTGGCCGGAGCTGGCGCATACCGCCGATGACCGGTGACCGGTCGATATTGTGCAATAATGCCGGATCTGTACACATATTTCTGCCCTTTAGTGTGCCCCATGGTTGTCATTGTGTTTGCAGCACCCTTAACGATTATGCCTTCATGTGAAATCTCTCACCAATATCTCTCATTTGCTTACTGTCACTCCCTGTAATAGCCGGGCATGGTAACTTTATACACGCGGACAACCATTTTAGTGGTGGCTTCTGGATTCTATAACACTTCATCCTTTCATGTTTCAACGGACCAATTTTTTGATAGACAGCACGCACGCGCTGCATTATTGCTGCGCGGAAGCCAGATTATTTACCTCGTAAATAGATCTTACTCGTAGGGATCTTCGGGCAATGTGTCATTCGTTGTCTCAAAGATGAATCTAATTAACGCTGCGCCTATCTGGAGAAAGACAAAACGCAAAAGCATGCATATCTTGGGGCAATGGGAACGAGTTAGTACTTCGTGCATCGTGGCATGTGGCGCAATGGGGGATTAGTCTACGAAGGGAAGGAACGGAGTGGAGGCAACGACGATAGACGAGATTAATAGTTGCCACCGACGAGGCGCCAGAGCCGCTCGCGAATCGTCCGCTCCTTCATCTGTCGCTCGCTCTCCTCATCCGCAACCTTTTCGGCGGCCTCGGTCGGCGGCTTGGGCTCCTCGACGGGCTCGGGAAGGGGCGTGCGCGCGTTCCGGCGTGCAAGATGGAGGATGCGTTCCCGGCGGGATATTTTGGTCGCTGCCGTCGGTGCTCCCGTCCCGGGGGGTGGGGACGCTCGGCCGCCGCCGTCGTCGTCGTTTGTGGAATCTGCGGCATGGGTGGTATCGGTGGTGCGAGCGGAATCGAGGGATGGGGATGTCGAGGCAGGCGCAGGTGCAGGTGCAGGTGCGGATGCAGACGCAGCTTTTTGGGCGCGAGTAGAGTTTGGCGTGTGCGCGGGTCGTTGTGTGCCGCGAGGGACGATGGGGACCCATTCTCGCGACGACGGGGCGACGTTTTTCTGCCGCGTCTGGGCCTCGGAAGCCGCTAGTTCTGATTTCAGCTCCGACTCCGTCCCCGCGTCGATGGGCTCTTGGGACGGCGGCACTGTCACGGTTGACGCTGAGGTGGCGGTGTGGGGGGAGTCGTCGCCGTCGTTCGCAGACGGCGACTCGCGGGCGATTTTCCGCCACTTTTCGCGCGCGCGGAGGAGATTCGGGGTGTGTGGGCCGCGCGCGGATTCGGGAGAGAAGCCGTCAAAGGCGAGCCAGGCCGTGGCGAAGTGGGGTAACAGTTGTTCATTAGGGTGGGATTTTGAGATGGGGCGTTTGCGATTGAGGACTTCGCCTGGGCCATGGCCTTTGTCGTCGATTCCAGGGGAAGAAGGGACAGAGTGAGGCGATCATTGTTATTGTAATTCTTGAATGAGTGAGAGAGGGTGAGAGAAGAGAAGGGACGTACGTGCCCACTCGATGCGAAGGTCTAGGGATTTATAGCCTGGCGGTGCGTCGCTGGCATCATCTTTCGATGCTTCGGTCTCGGTCGGGGCGGGCGGTGACTCGCTCGTAGACAATCCTAGTCCCCGCATCATGTCTCCGAGGCCAACATTCCCGTCGCTCCGGGGCAGGTCTGCGACTTGAACGCTGATCTGCGCGGATGCCTCCGGGAGGAGCTTGCGCACGTCCGGGTTGTCGAACACGAGCCAGAAGTAGGGTTGGAAGAGGTTGACGCAGCCGGAATCCTGCGTGTGGAAAATGTGGCGGGTCAGCGAAGCGGTAAAGGGGTGGGAGGAGACGCGCTGGTGAGAGAGTATGGGTATGTGACGACGAACTCTAGGAAAGACGACCTCCTTCGCGGGGCCGTACTTGCCCTGCAACGCGCGAGCTATCTCCAAGCCCTCTGCAGAGGAGCGTATCCCGTTCCAAGGGTACACGAACAGGCATTCTGCGCTGGACTTCGTGAGCCGCGTGCGCTGTTGTCGCATCGCTGCCTCCGTGTTGTCAGGAGCGGGGCTGCTGGAAGCCTCGGCGGCGGCGGCATTGGGGGAGCCTGCGTTATGCGCTGCAGAGGTTAGTGCGCGCGCGTGCAGAGCAAGTCGGTAGGGTGCTCTTGTGGACCTTGCGAGGGCCAGCATCGGTCACGGTTGACTTGAGACTGAAGAGTGAGGACAGATGAGTGGCACATGACCCAAATTTCCGGCAAGCGGGCCGGCGCGGGATTGCAAGTCGGCCACAGTTGGTCCCACCTCCACATGTCCAATCTTGACGAGTTCGTCACGCACAAGCTGCCTTTACCAGAGCCTGTCGCAACTTCTGCTGAAATACAAGACCGCCAATCTACCTTCATAGCCTATATCTTCAGGGCATCGACTCCCAAGCAAGCTCGTGATGCTCACTCTCACGTCCGTCACGTCATTCATACAAAGCGCCCCGCCTCGCATGAGATCATGGCCTGGCGTTGTATGGTATTGAAAGAGGGACGAACTGGGCTAAGAGGAGACGACGATTTCAGGGTCGAAGAGGGCAGCGAAGATGACGGGGAGCAGTGGGCTGGCGGTCACGTATTGAAAGTCATGCGCTCGGAAGCAATCATGGATGCGGTGGTCATCGTCAGTCGTTGGTGAGAGATCAACCGACCAAGGCCCTCGTGCATGAAACCTTCTGACCCCCAGCTTTGCGTTCAAGGTACGGTGGGATCATGTTGGGACCCGTGCGATTCACACACATTCAGGACTGCGCACGGGAAGTGTGCCAGGTTTTTAGAGTGGAAGACGAAATGCAAGACTGCATCTCTACGCTGCAGAGTCTCGACGATATTCTCGCGGATCTGCGCGGTGAGCTCGCAAAGATCAAAGAGGAAGCGGATTCACAGCCCGATTATCGACACTCCAAGTCGGAAGCAGGGTCGCACCCTGCGAAGGACTATTCTGCGCTACGAAAGAGCTTGGATACGGCCAAAGCAAGACGGCAGATTTCAGCTCGAGAAAAGGCGATTGAAAGTGTCAAGAAGCTTATCAACGAGCAGCGAGAAGCGACTTCGTCTGCCCTTGCTCCTGGTCAGAATTTTCATCGTGTTGTGTCAATGTGTTTGAAAGAAGTTGATCCATGCTCGGCCAATAGTTACCTGACGTATCCTCAACTTCTTCAATTCACTGTATATCAAGTTTTCAACCTCCTGGGGTGACAATAGCTTGTTTATGCCTGCATAGCCGCTGTCACTAGGTTCTCTAAGTCACCTTTACTCGGGGTTATATTGAACTGGCCGAATACCAGTCGAGTTCACACTTGCTCGGTATTACTATTCGCTGCATGACACATATAACCTAGGTATCTGCCTTATTGAAGGTAAGCTTGGAATTGCAAAGGCTACCTCTGATATTTTAGGCTAACATTTGTCTCGTTTTCCAGCAACCTCTCTTTACTGTGAGACAATTAGTCCATGTCTGTCTGTAAATATGCAACACCAGATTGGGCAACTGGTGAAGTGGCATAACTTTGGTGTTTCTCTACAGGTTTATTCAATCAACTCATCCCAAAATCTCACTTCGTAATGTTTTCCTGTGTTCAATTGAATGTCCAGCGTCATTCAGACCCCCTTTCTTATGGACATATGTGTCGCTAGGAACGTGTCGGTTTGCAGTTCCAGTTCCCGATCGATTGAATCAGCCAATTACTCTACCAATCGAGGGGTCCAGGATGCCCTCCGTCGGTACGAGTACGACAAGAGACTGCTATCCCGGATTAGTGTACACTTGCGTCTCATGCCTGTGGGATTGACCTCGTTGGCGTCTGTCTTAATGATGCTTCAGTGGGATTTCCTTCCCATTAAAGTCATCGATGCGGATTATCACAGTCTCAAAGTCTTTCAGAAAATCGGTGGACTTCCTGGCTTGGCCTGGAGTGGGCATTCAGAACCCTAATATCGTCGGTTGTGTGTCTCTGCTTCTTCGATATCTGTCGGCGGAGGGCGTCATCACCGTTAGCCTTGACACCTGCGCGTTGGTCTTCATGGACTCGACTACCACTGCGTCCCGTTTCTATACCGGGACTAAGGGGATGGTACCGGCTGACATGTCCGCTGTGTGTCCTGACTCGGAGATACGCCCGATTTCGAACCAAGTGGGAGAGGTAACTGTGGGGCCTTGTGCACTCCGGCACCTATGTTCATGTGTATAGCATAGTTCTTTCCCCGGAGCACCTGACGGAAGGTCTAGGGCCGTAGGGTGACTCTTTTGGTATGTCTACATAGTAGACTTGGCTCTTCTTCACTGCTCTTGTTCTTGTTGTGGATGGCAGATCGATCGTCATGGGTACACCGCTCTGAGCGTGTTTCGCATCTTCACCACTGTATCCACGTTACCGTTACCGCGCTCTCTCGGTTTTGCGATCGTGACGAATCTTCCAGGACCTTCCCCGTATATCATGTCACGTTCAAGTTTATGGTTGTTCCGTGTTCCTCCGTGCAAAGTACCTCTTCTTACGGCTCATAGCCATCACGCTCGTCCCGACTGCCATCCATACCGACCTTGCTCCCAGCGAACCACAACAGCGATTGTGCATGCCGCGGAACGAACTTCGCGTGTCCCGAAAGATAGGCCGTATGGCGCCGCGGTCTCATCCGCGGTCATGTTATTAAGCGTATAACATTGGACGGCTAAATGTTTTCGTAGTACATAAGACTGCCCTGCCCTGGTCGACGGTGATTTAGCGATCATTAAGGCCTCGTGCCTGGATCTTCCAAGTGGAAATAGGCAGATATTCGCATCATATTCGCATGACCTCGATTAGTAGGTATCTCAATACGGCACTGCCGCACTGGCAGCGGTATCGCGGAGATCCGTGTCTGAATGGGACTTGCAGTGGTGGCATAAGAACTCAACAAGACGGCCCCAGCCTGCGCCTTGGGCTTCCACTTAGTCTCGGTTCCAGCCGTTCTACTGTTCCTGACCCAACAATATTACTACGTTTTTAATTGACCAATCAGCATCGTCCGTCCCCTCATCCTCCCTCGGATTCTCCCTTGCAAATTCCTCTCCTGAAGGTCTGGGAACGAGACTAGCTTCCACTACTTCTGGTGTCAGTCGTGGAAGAGCTCCTTCGTCGGACGCAACACATCTTATCTCTTCTGATCACGAGAATCAAGTTCCGATCCACGGAGGAACTAGATATCACGCTGGGTCGACCCCCTCTTAAACCCATACCCCCTTCTTTGGATTACTACTAGTACGGTTGCGGGTTTTAAGGAGCCAAGAATCTTAAGCATACCTTCGAAAGCCATCAGCTTTAAGAAATACTCTTTAAACTACCAAAGGCACTTCCATTCGAGACAGTAGAAATGACATTCGAAAAGGGGATAGGCAGGGTATGACTTATGAGGGTGTTACCGTATCACCCGATATGACCGCACTAGCCCTCCATCTTCTTCTGCCTTGTTGGGCACTCTGGCCGTCTCCATCGAGCAACGCGTAACCAAAGTACGGAATCAACTCAACTTCGACGTCTGGCCCAAGATCCAGCCTCACAAATGCGATACGGAACTGCCGAACCTCGTAATCCGAGATGTTGTGGTACGAGAGGTGCACCGATGTCTCGGAGGGAATGAGGCCGCCAGTACGGAATGATGTGAGGAGCATACGCGGACCGATTGGGAACTCACATGAAGTTCGGGTCCGTCGTTGCAGTGCGTGCTTGCGGGGCTGAGAGACCAGGCTCGTGCATGGGTGCTGGGTAGAGGCGGGCCAAGTTAGAACGGGTATCCAAGTGAATTTTCAGATGGGCAGTGGACTGGTTTTGTGCTCATTCATAACTTCATAACGCGATGGCTATAACGTGGTGTACATTCTCCCCCAAGGCATCGAACCGCGCCATACGGAAGGTCAGGACATGAGGACCTCGTGCGATTCGGTGCGACTTTTACTTTTTTTTTTCTCCCTTGGACCTTGTCAAAGAGCGGGTTTCTGTCATGTAGAATCGCCCCCGCTGGTTGTTTCTCTCTGTAGGGACGCACATCTTCCCCATGATTCTCTGACTTGTCTATGTATTTCCAAGGGTCAACATAGATTTCTTCAGTGGAACTTGAAAGTGGCGACAGACTCTCGTGTTCGGAGACTTTATGGGCGTCGTAGTGGACGGAAGAAGAGCCGATGGATGGGCCGCAATACCAGCACGTTCCTGAGGCTGCAGCGGCGACAGGTGCCGGTTGTTTGCCAGTGGACGCTGAGCACGCGTAGATGTACAACACATAGAGTGGGTGCAAGGGCGCGAGGGACGGAAGTGAGTTGGAAGTGGCCTCTTGTATCCCGTTCGTGTGCGCAGGCCACATATCATCAGCCTTTTCAGCTCATTCTGGGTTTTGAAAATGGCTGCATTCTGCCACAGTCCTATCACAGGCGGCTCACTGGCCCGGTAGACCTCGTCAAAGTGGGGGCATTGTTGCTCCGACCCTCTAAAGCACAGGAGTGCTCAACCCAGTCTGGCGTGGAGTCAATGAGGAGACAGCAACACAGTAGAATAGTGGCCGAGGACTTGCCAGTGGTTGGGTCAGTGTTGGGTCCCCTCAGGCTGTACCAAAGGTTTGGTGATCATGATGAGTATGGGTCTACACACCGGGAGTCTGTCGCATGCTACCCATAGCATAGTCCCCTGCTTCCAAAGCGGCATCATTCCCATCTTCAAGCTTCCTTCCGCGCAAGTGCAACCTGGATAGTGCTAATGGGGAAAAGTGAGGGGACTGCCAGTTCTTAGAATAATCGCTCGGAAATTGTTCTTCAAGGAAACGGGCTACGGAATACATACCAATTTAGCAATGCAACTGGGTGGTTGAACGGCTAGTTCCCATAGCTATAGTCGAAGTCAACAATGACGTGGGTCAGCTCGACAACAAGTGATGCGCCGCCGCGGCCAATTTGCGAACACGTTCAAAGCTTTCCTTACGAGTCACACAGGACAATAGTCATACTCGTCCTCTATAATATCACTCCACACTGTTCAACAGCTCAGACACTTCGAAGAGATTTGTTACAAATAACTCAGCCGGCTTTGCTTGCATCGAAATATTTGTGACCCTGGCACCTCTGCACGACTACATCCGAGTCTTGGACGACATCAGCGATGGGGCAGTCTCGAAGCTCCACCAGCGACACGCTAGTCACGGCTAGACGACATAGCCACGTCCCCGACGAGCAGTTGACGCAGTTCAGAAATTGATGCATCGTGCCCTCATTGACAACCTGTGAACTTCTAGCGGCGGCACTAAGGGGGCGTACTCAGGACGGCCGGTGTCTCGCACATCCCCCATGATCTTTGTCATGAGATATATTCTGTAATGGAATCACGCATAACTCTGAGTGACGTACGATTGATTTATTCACCTTGTTTCCCCGTGTGAGTTTTCTGCAGTTAGGAGATAGTGTGTGAGTGAGAGCGGCGCGACGCTCGCACATTGACAGACGGCTTTTCATCGCTTGCTGATCCATCTCGGGCCCTTGTATTTCTTCATGCTTTCCATGAATACGCCGATCCCGAACCTATGGCGACAGTTTGGGGCAGTACCCCATTCCAGATGCGGAATGAACTGTGGAACTCTGATGAGCTCGGTGGTATATGGCACAGGATATTAATCTTTGGTTGAGGGAGTACGAAGGGATGCAAAGCAGAAGATTGAGATATCAAACCTCGGTTAACACCCTTCTTTGGTGATTTCTCACTGTCCGCGAATATCAAACGCCCAGTGGGCTGAAGTGTAAAATTATCGTGTTTAGGGGAGGAGGAAGGGGGTGAATATCAAAGCCTCAGCCATGGCATGGGGTGAGCCCCAACATATGTTAGGGTCACATCCTAGTTCCTGTTGTCCTTAGAAACGGGTCCATGTTTCATAACTTCTGTCACAGGCATGTCCTCGGATGGAATGGGGGGGTTAAAATATCCGAGATGTACTTGAAGGTTAGTGAAGACCCCAGAACTTTGCAAGCACGTCACGGAACATGTCAGTTCAATGCGCTTCAGGCGAGTCACTACCATGATCAACTCACCATTCAACCTTTCAGAAGAAATGACATGAGTAATTCGTATGGCGCTCGCGTTCGTGTCGGCTGTGTAGGTGATGGAGACAAATAGAGCCGGTCGACGGATGTGCGGGCCGCAATGACCACATCAACGAGTGTCCTCAGTTACTGGGATAGCGTAGATGAATGGCGTCCGAGTCAACGCAAGCCGGATCTCGCTCACCATTGCCCTCTCCCTCTCAAAGATCAACTGAAAGCTCACCAGAGCGTCCCACGAAGCGCCCCAAAGGCGCGCCCGGAATCCTCGCATCTCAGCGTATCTTTATTCTT
>Ga0137397_10001047_pt1 | contig 19297 bp, 29 predicted proteins | sample czorhiz116metaG_FD_106658 | JGI IMG/M metagenome (GOLD analysis project Ga0137397, IMG submission 106658) | Vadose zone soil microbial communities from Angelo Coast Range Reserve, California, USA - czorhiz1.16 metaG | ecosystem: Environmental > Terrestrial > Soil > Vadose zone | place: USA... | reverse complement strand
AGTATGGCCGCATAGCGAATTCCCTCTCCGCCCTGTCGGCAAGATCGTATTGGATGAGAACCCGCAGAATTACTTTGCGGAGATAGAACAGGCTGCATTTTCTCCGTCCCACACTGTGCCCGGCATTGAGCCAAGTGCCGACCCAGTCCTGCAGAGCCGGCTCTTCTCGTACCCCGACACGCACCGCCACCGTCTCGGTGTCAATTATCAGCAGCTCCCAGTCAACGCCCCTGTCGTACCCGTCGCAAACTTCCAACGTGACGGGGCTGGGACGTTTGTTAGCCAAGGCGCTCGTCCCCATTACCAGAGTACTATCTCGCCCCTAACCTACCGTCCCAAGCCATACGCGGACAAAGAGCATAAGCACGAAACTTGGGCTGGTCATGCTCGTGCCCACCTATATGAGATTAGCGAACGTGAGCGCAGCCTCATCGTTGATACGACCCCATCGGTTCTCATGCGATTTTTCCATCCCGATCGTAGTTGACTTTGAGCAGCCTCGCGCTCTGTACACCAAGGTGTTGAACGACACTGGTCGCCAACACCTCGTCCAGAATATCTCCGCCCATCTGGGTAACGTCAAGTCAGCAGAGATCAAAGCGCGTCAGCGTAAGTGCATCTCGTTATCTAATTCCTACTTTTCGGGACGACGCTTGACGCCATTGTTAGTCGCCGTATTCGCCGCGGTAGACCAAGGTCTCTCAGATGCCATCGCCAGGGCTATCGGCGCGCTGACTGCCGCACCGCTCGCTGTTGCACCCGCAACTGAGGTTGTCCCCTTGAAGACTAACATTGGCCAAAAGGCCGTAGCAATCGCGTGAAGTAAAATTTGATCAGACTCGCCTGAAACGTTGTATGATTGATTGTATTCTATGTATGTGACGACTCGTGGAGGGATCTGACTGCTATAGTTGTTGTACGATCAATCCGGCACTGGCTTGGGGGAATAAAAATATGTTCAAGTATCTTGTGGCACCTGGACCTTCAGCGCCAGCATATCAGTATTTCTCAGGGCTGAGACTCGGGGAATAGGTGCCAGACTGCGCACGGAATTCCTATTCATGAACGGATGGCTTGCTCAGTGCTCAGTACACCAGTGCCCACATGAAATTCATATAAAGGGTTGTGAGAGTCCTCTCAGTGAAAATATGTGGCAAAGTATTGGAGCCGGTCATGGTGAAATTTTCAAATCTCTTAAGAGTGGGTTTGCCACGTGCATGCCACAATGCTTTGTCAGCAATTGCCTAGGTCCTGTCTTCCGAGTCACTGCCTGGTCACCGCCTCTACCAGTTGCTTTGGCCACTTTTGTCCACAGAGATATGGGTATTCCAAACTCCGAGTCTGCAACCTTGGCGAAAGCGCTGGCGAGGACTGGGAGCACTTCAACCCACATCGCCAGTTATGAATTGCTACATACCACCATGAGTTGAATGGATCAGGAAAGGGACTCAAAATGTTGCATAGCGCTTACTATCTTAGATGCGAGTCAAGGACTAAACGTGTTTTCGATATCGGGACAATGCTTGGTAACATGCTTGAAGGAATCAAATCAACAGTCAATTTGGTCGGTCAATGGCGCGTTGAATCTTCATTCTCCCCCAGCCCCAGAGATCCTTCCATTCCTCCACAAACCCCAACTCATGGGCCTTATACAAAACAAGACCAAGGGCAAAAGATGCTGCGGTCTCACAAGGAGTGCCGGCCTTGATCCAATCCAGAATCATTTTTGTATCGTAGATGTTGCAGGGGCCGACCGTTAGGCCTAAGTCAGGGTGCTCTCTCGTGAGGTGCGGTCTGAATTCATCCTTGCGTTGTCCCCTCCAGGGGCAACGTGGACGCGGGCAGTGAAGCCAGCAGGGGAGATGGGCCGATAATATGTGTCGTTGCAATTCCTGCGGGCGAGAGAAACGCCGCTTGCACTCAAGGCAATGTTCATGAGAAAGGTTGCAGGTGGGTTCGGAGACGGGGAAAGTCTGCGCAAGGGAATAAGAGAACAGGTGTTAAAGACTGCCCTGTCCGTCCTGAGGAGTAGCGCCTCACCTGCCCGTGGATGTTGTGCAACGAATCGTCAAAAGATTTCCATTCCTGTACAAACCCCAACTCATGGGCTTTATTCAAAACCAAACCAAATGCATATTGTGCGGCGGTCTCGACGGGAGTGCCGTCCTTGATCCGATCCAGGATAATCTTTGGATCGTATATCTGGCGCGGGCCATCACAAGGGTCCGAGTCACGGTGCTTTCTCAAGTGGGACTTGAAATCTTCCTTGCGGCGTCCCCTCCAAGAGCAAGGCGAATGTGGGCAGTGAAGCCAGGAGGGGAGATGGGCGGATAACATGTGTCGATTTAATTCCTGCCGGCGACCAAAATCCCGCCCGCATCTGGGGCAATATGGAAGGGGAGGCTTGCAGGCGCGCTTGGAGATGGGGGAAGTCTTCGTACAGGTGTAAAGAACACGTTAAATACAGGCGTGTATTCCTGAAGAGTACCACCTCACCTGGCTGTGTAACAAATTGTCAAAGGAACCCAGAGCGTTATGCACGTCCGCTACGGTGAGATTTTCGCTGTGTAAGGTCCTATAATCGATAGGTGATAACGTCCTATGATCCACGAGATGTGGGGTCGTGAAATCCATGGGTGGTAAGGTCGTGTAATCCATGGGTTAGTTGACAGGGTTGACGTGTTCGGTGTTGGTGTTCGGTGTGTAGTGGTCGCAACACGATTATGTCATCTTCTCACCCGAAATAATCCAAAAAAACTCAAAACATGTCGGCCTCGCCCGTGCTATGCAAGATGCCGTTCATATTCGACGAAGTTATTTTGTGGGTGGTGCCATCGCCATGGACTGAGCGCTGGCGAGTGCGAGGAATATGGGGTATCACCCTCATCTCTGCTGTGCGAGGAGTGGGCCATGACACCGCCGCTCCGAGTCGCGCCCACACCCACGCGTGTCATTTCTACTTGATTAATCATTGTCGAACGCCCCCGAATGTTTACAGCAGGCGGCGGCGGCGGCGGCGGCGCAAAACGCACTCCGAGACCGCGTGGAGATGCGGACAGCTCGTACGCGGAGTGACGTCGAGGGGTACATCTACACCTTCGAGAGCCTCATTTGCCTCATCCCGCTTACTTCATGAAATCCGCGTGAACTCCGAGTCCTCGCGCACGTGGTAGGGCACTGGGCCGTTCCAGCGCGCGTACTCCTTACACTTATTACCTATTTCGCTTCCGAGTTCGTGCGTCTCCGATTTTCTCTCCTCTATCACATCATTCTCGGCACCCTCTCGCTGTCTCCTTGCCCTCACGTTCTCCCGGCCGATTCTCTCTCTTCACCTCTCGGTCTCACCTTATGCGGCGCACCCCAGGTCGTGCTCCACACTTATCTTAAAGCACGCAATCCGGGACTTGTTCACCAAGAATCACCGCGAACCATAGAAGAAGCACGTCGGCGTAAATTCTTGCCATTCTTTCGTCATATTTTCATAGTCGATACTTAGCCACCACTAGCATCCAAATACCCCAAATCCTATTTTCGCTACAGTCGGACTGGAGTCTTCGGATCTTGGACTCATCGTCAATCGAGACTGTCGACGTGCCACCGCTTACAGTTGCACCTACCAGTAGCGTCGTCCTTTAGTTAGACATGATTGTGGCCACATGAAGTGGACACGAGGAGTACTAGTAGAAGTAGGGGTTATATGATCACATACTATCATAGAGAAAAACTTTGGACACCCATCCTGATACCTGGGAATCCAGGAACTAGAACAGGCTGAATACCTGTCATACATAATTGAGCCTCCGCCATATCCGCTAATAATTCTCCGAAGCAGTTAGGGACCTCAGGGGCGAGAATCTAGAAGCGTGTCCCAGACAATGCAGGGTCCATCCTTCAACAAAAGATATTCAGTGACGAACAAGTCAGTTTTGAATAAAAGTTGCGCGTGCTTACCTTGGAAATCGGTTGAACAGGTTGGATAAAGTCATCAAAGCGCATATTTCCTTGGTATGCGATTTCAGCAAGCGTGGGAACAGGTGCAATCCCCACAATGCCTGGCTCATAGGTGGGCCAATTGGGCGCCGGAGAGGTCATGGGATCTTTGGCAAAGTTGGCGAATGCGGTCTGGAGGCTCTGTGACAGGTTGGCAACGGCTGTCAGATTGCCGTATGTCCCGAAAAGAACGGGCACTGTTGCATGGGTGGACACAGGACATGTGGGTTTGTTGAGGAAAAACGGTCAGCATAAGAACGAAGGCGAATGACATGATATGGGTGACTTACAATCCGAGCCGTGGAAAGCCCCGATATTGGGAAGTGGCTGCAATTCGGCGAACACTGCGCCTAATAGGGGCATCAATATCTTTGCTCTCAGAAGCGAAAAGAACCGCTGTAAACATACCGTATGTGTACCGGTATACACTCTTGACCCCACTCGACACAAATGCGTCACTCCACAGCTTTACTGGGCTTTTCGAGTAGTTTTTTTAATAGTTTATTTCAATGCAGATCGAGGAAGGGACACATCAGCGGAATATCATGTCACGCTCCACGGCGGCCATCACTTGGGGGTCGCTCAACCCTGGGTATAGCGCCCGTACAAGAGTGGGAGATATGAGACCGCCAAGGGGTCCAGGGACGATTTGCTCTGCAAGAAATGCCGAGAGATTGTTTGGCATGCCCAAGACGAAGAGTGAGCCATCGTCTTCCGTACTCCCGAGGAGGATGGGAACCTGGGCAATCTGGCCCTGACGGATGCGCTGCAGCGGATCATCTATGATCGTCACACTACCAATGATATCAGCATCTCTTCGCTGGTAGGATAGAACACCAACTTATCAACCCCTGGAGTAAACAAGCCGCTGTCGGGCCCGTTGGTATAATTACGTATGGTAGAAGCGGGGATATCACGCAGGCATTGCAGCCGCAGCGGGCCTGGAGGCTGTGTACATCCCATAGCAGTCGCAAACCCGTCAAAGTTGGAGAAGTTGAGTATGCGGGGCGTCATAATAGCAGTTTGGACACCAGACAACATGATGCCTGCACGGAATAGTGGGGCGACGGTCGAGTTCCGGCGGGTGATGGCATATGAGACAGAAATAGACCCCGCAGATTGGCCCTGCGAGAGCAAAGTCAGGCTCGGGAGTGGGTGCACCTTTCGCGACATCGCACGCACCATGATCGTTACCTTCCTTGGGTCGCCTCCAAACTGGGCAATGTTATCTTGCACCCAGGCGAGCGCAAGCTCCTGGTCAAGAAGGCCAAGATTGTTACGGGAGGCAGGAAGATCTTGTGCTGTTGGGAAGCCAAACACGTTCGTACGGTAGTTAAAAGAGACGAATACAATATCTTGGTTTTCCGCGAAGGATGTACCATCGTATAATGGAAGTGATGCCGTGCCCATTACGAAATACCTGCATGACAGGGTTCAAGTTGGTTCAGTCTAAAAGTGTGTCAGTCATTCTCACCCGCCAAAGAGCCAGACGATGACGGGCTTCAAAGGGCCCGACATAGGTGCCGGGGCCCAAACATTCCTATGGAGGCCATCGACTATTGTCCGAGACAAATCCATGAGATAGCACTTACAGGAAGAGGCAGTCCTCGTTTTCGGGTGGTGCGGGTATGTTAACCAGTTCCTCAAAAACTGGGGAGGGGAATTGTTGCATGCATGATGGCCCAAGGGAAGTCGTATTCTGAATGCCGGACCAATGAAACGCAACAGGAGGTTTCCAACGTAGATTTCCAACTGGCGAGTGGGCAAAGCGCTACCGTGACGGTACAAAGCCATCTGTCATGTTACTCTCAAAATGAATATCGGGGGTATCTTACAATGCCTTTGAAGGACACGACTGGTCCAGTGCGTTACTTCGGTGTAAGAGTCAGAGGCAAGAGTCCAAGACATACCTCCGTCGGTTTGGGATCCTAACAATCGTCCAGAGGTAGTATCGGCGGTGATGGTATTAGAGAGTACCTGCGAGGCAAAAACGAAGAGAACAGCTACTATGAACTTCACTGGCATGACGAGACGTAGGAAGACAACGTGCATACAAAGGCGAGTATCGGGTGGGTTACATTTATATACTTCTAGCACAGGGCTGTGGATCATAGGCTGCACCCTAGGATAGTTGATCAGACGAAGACGGTCAGAATCGGCAGGTGGGAGTGATGCCAAGTGGGATGGTGGCAGTGGCGGCCGGGACGCGCTGGCATAGGGTAGTAACCCGATTTGGTCAACCGCGTGACAAATAAACCACAACTAATGAAACGTGAGCGAGTTGCACCTGCTCACCCCGTGCTATTGGGGCTTGTATGGTTTGTGGAGATCCACCGGCGCTGTATTGCTCCTGGGCGCAATGGCGGTGGAAACACACACAATCCATCGGGACAAGACGTCTGGTCCCTTGCTGGTGGCGTCAGAGACGACTCGCCTCAGACGAAAGTACGCCACGTTATCGATCACTGGTCAATTTAAAATATACGCTCTCGCGAGGTATGATTGCAAACCCTTGGAACAGGCAGTGGGGTGAGTAGTGAGTACTAGTGGTTACGACCATTACGGGTCAGAATCGAGACTGAGAAGAGTATCATGATACTGTACCTCCGGCCCTTCACTTCTGCGACTTTTGATGCCATAATGCGACGAACCTGCCGGTAGACGAGGGGTACAAAGTCATGTCTTTCCTTATACAAATAGCTGGAATTCATCACGTTCACCATTTGTGGAGCGTGTGAAGGGCTCCGAGTCTCTGCAGACGGAACTCACGCCCAGGTGGGATATCCCGTTCAAGACAGTGGCCCGGGCCAGCAACGGCTGCAATGCGTCTTGGATCAGGATAATGTCTATGTCGTGGCAGAAGAAGGAACCAAGTACTATGGCAGTGATGAAACCGCCCACGCTATCTCCAAAAGCGAAGGTGACCCTATGCCGCAGGCTGTGCGATCACTGCCGTCGGCCCGTCTTGGGCTGTTCCTGTCCTAGTTCCTGGCAGTAGATAGATAGGTTGTTTGACCTTGACGTCACGGTGGTTCTTATCCATCGCCGGATATTAGGATTGATGAGATTGATGATGTACGAAATGATGGCGCTACTTAGGAATGAATCCCAAAGACCTGAACAGCAAAATTTGGTCGCGGCGCGTAGCATTTCTCAAAGTACGTATTGGTGTGTCCCAAAGGAGATGTTTGTTCAAGTTCCGTGGTTTCCAGGCGCCAAATTTTGTCCTTGGTTGTGATGGGCCATTCAAGGGGAGAGCATATGGAACTACCCCTCATTGCCGAGCCACACTTGCCATACCGCGTCACGATGCAGCATCTGATGCAGTTCAAATCATCTCCTGACTTCTAGTGCTGATGCTCACCTTGTTGGTTCCAAGGACTCGCTTCCACCCACCATCATTCTCAAATATCTGTAGGGCCGGCAACTCAGGCTCCTGCTGTCCATCTCACTCAGACAGAGATCCGGGTACGGTATGTATGGCCACATTCTGTAGTCGAATGAAATACGGGATATGTAATTAGTAGTATATCATCGTAGACGCACGATCCCAGGCTAGGGCTTGCTCACCCCGTCAACCCAGTCGGACCATGAGTCGACCTTGCCAACGACAATCACCGCATGCCATTAGAGCGCGCCTGCGTAAATTTCTTGCCAATATTTCGTCAATCTTTTCATAGTCGATCATGAGCTGCCGCTAGCGGCTAGCATCCTTATGCTGATACCTCAAATACCTTTTTCGCTGCAGTCCGATGAGAATCTTCGGGCCTTCAACTTGGACCCGTCGTCAGTCGGGGCTGTCCTCGTGCCACCGCTCAAAGCGTCCCACAAAGGACGGGTCATTGATTAGACACCAAGTTAGCTGCGTGAGGTGGAAGTGAGTGGTGTCGGTTGGGGTGGGGGTTACATTCTGATATCCTTGTACAATTGATACCTGAGAATCCGGGAACTAGAATAGGCGTAATGCCTGCCATACGAAGTTGAGCATCTAACACACCCCCTCCAAAGGAACAATTCTCCAAGACTGTTGGGGAGTCAGACTTCTCAGGGACGGAGATCCAGAAGCGCGTCCCAGACAATGCATGGCCCATCCTTTGATAAGTGGATATTCAGCGGTGAACGAGTCGGTTTCGAATAAAACTTTCGCGTGCTTACCTTGGAAATCGGTTGAACAGGTTGGATAAAGTCATCAAAGCCCACATTTCCTTGGTACGCGATTTCAGCAAGCGTGGGAACAGGCGCAATCCCCAGAGCCTGGCTCATAGGCGGGCCAATTGGGTGCCGGAGAGGCGTTCACGGGATCTTTGACAAAGTTGGCGAATGCGGTCTGGAGGCTCTTCGACAGCTCTACTTCTGCGGCAGTGGCTATCGATCTGTTGTATGTCCCGAAGAGAATGGGTACTATTGCGTGGTAGATACGAAGGAGAAACGGTCATTAGGAAACCAGAGCACCAAGCCGAATGACAGGATGTGGAAGACTTACACTCAGACCCGTGCCAAGCTCCAAGATTGGGAATGGGCTGCAAATCGGCAAACACTGCGCCTAGGTGAATAGATATATCAATGTCCTTATCCCTAGAAAGCGAAAAACTGCTGCGAACATACCATACGTATACCGGTGCACGCACTTGACCCCACTCAACACAAATGTGTCGCTCCACAGCTTTGCTGGGCTTTTTCGAGTACATGTTCGCTGATTTTTCACTTCTTTTGGTCTCAGATCGGGGGAGGGGCGCACCAACGGGATGTAACGTCACGCTCCAGGGCAGCCATCACTTGAAGATCGCTCAATCCTGGGTATAACGCGCGCACAAGGGTGGAGGATATGAGAGTCTCGAGTGGTCCAGGGCCGATCTGGTCAGCGAGAAATGCCGAAAGATTGTTGGGTGTTCCCGGACCTAGGATTGCGCCTTCCATACTCCCGAGTAGAATGGGCACATGGGCAATCTGGCCCTGACGGATGCGCTGCAGCGGGTCGTCAAAGACCGTCACGCTACCAATTACATCAGTATCTCTCCGCCAGCAGGATAGAGCACGAACTTGTCAATCCCTGGGGTAAACAGGCCACTGTTGGGCCCATTTGTATAATTACGTATGGTAGAAGCAGGCATCCCATGGCAGTCGCAAACCCGTCAAAGTTGGAAAAGTTGAGTATCGGAGTTGTAGGAACTTGCACACCAGACAACATAATGCCTGCACGGAATGGTGGGACGACGTTCGAATTCCCGCGAGTGATGGCATATGAGACGGACACCCCCCCGGCAGAGTGGCCCTGACAGTTCAAAAGTAGGTCTCGTATGTAGCGTGTATCTCTCATGACAGAGCGCGCACCATGAGTGTTACCCTACTTTTATCTCCTCCAAATTGGGCAATGTTATCTTGCACCCAGGCGAGCGCGAGCTCCTGATCCAGAAGGCCGAGATTGTTACGCGAGGCGGGAAGATCTGGTGCCGTTGGAAAGCCGAACACGTTCGTACGGTAGTTGAAGGAGACGAATATGACATCTTGGTTCTTCGCAAAGGATGCGCCATCATATGTCGGGAGTGATGCCGTGCCAAAATAAAAGCCCCTGCATGACTGGGTTCGAGCTGTTCGGACAGAAAGGGTGTCAATCATTTCTCACCCTCCATAGAACCAGACGATGACGGGTTTCAAAGGATTTGACATAGATGCTGGAGCCCAAACATTCCTGCGAAGGCCATCGGCTATTTTTTTTCGAGATAAATTCACGAAATAGCACTCACAGGAAGAGGCAGTCCTCGTTTTCTGATGGCGCGGGCGTATTGTAGAGTTCATCAACAACAGCTTGTCCTAGGAAGGGAATCTGTTGGATGCATGATGGCCCAAGGGAAGTCGCATTCTGAATGCCGGAAGAATGAAACGAAACCGGAGGCTCCCAGCGTAGATTTCCAACAGGTGGTTGTGCAAAGCGCTAATCACAGCCATCTCTGTCATGTTGTTACTCCTGAAAACGAATATTAAGGGTATCTTACGATGCCTTTGAAGGACACGACTGGTCCAGTGCGTTACTTCTGTGAAGGAGACGACAAGTGTCAGAGAAAGACATACCCTCGTCAGCTTGGGTTCCTATTAATCGGCCCGAGGTGGTATTGGCAGTTATGGACCTAGAGTGTACCTGCACGACAAGAATGAATAGAACAACTATGAACCTCACTGGCATCATGGAGCGTGGAAGGAGGACAAGGTACGAACAAAAGCGGGTATTGGGTGGCCTGCTTTTATGAGCTCCCGGCACAAGGGTTTAGATTATAATTCTACACCCTAAGAAGTTGATAAACTTGAAACCAGCGCCGTAAGAATTTACGGAGGGGAGATATCGCGGAGCTGCTTATAGTACGCACGAGCACTGTCAGTCAGCATGTTAGACCAAATCATGCTGACAGTTGCAGGATGATTAGGTTCCAAACGTTGCACCGACCACTGGCACCTCATCCTCAGATTTGCGTACCGTGACGACTGAGCAGCCTGATTTGAAGGGGATGCCCAACACAACCGAGTCACGCATGACATGTGGAAGATGTAGCAATAACCGCCCAAAGGGCCCAATAGGCTTGTTAGTTGTTACGTTTGTATGGCTTCTGGAGTTCGACTGGCGTTTGGACTGGCTCGAGGGCATAATGGTGGTTACGTGGGAGTGCCAGTTGTGCGTAATCGGTTTGTAAGGCGCGTGCGCGCGCTCGGCCTGCCAGTGGAAGGAGCATGGCCTTTCCCTCACCGTCTGACATCCCCGAGCGCGCACCTTGCCATTCTAGGAGGGCTACGTACAATAATTACCCATCATCGCTTTTACTACAGTACAGATTGGTTCCTTTTCGCGTGCCGTCACACGTCGTCCAGTCGCGCGGCCTTCCTTCGTTCTTCCTTCTCTTTCCCCGCGTTTCCTCGTCTCGTTCCACCTCATTCAAGACTGACGGCCCCAAGTCGCGGTTCCTCAAAGCCCCTTGGATGACTTCCTCGCGTCCGCCCTCAGCCTTCGGGACGAGGACGACTCCCCTCCCGAGTCCCGGCTCAGGCAACCCCCACTCGCGCCTCACCTTCCCCTTTCGGGATCGCGACTTGCCTCGGGTTTCGGTGCTCGAACTCACAGCTAGGTCCTTACCAGACTTAGCCCTTACAGATTCTAGATTACTGTACTTTCAATCGAATTGTACGGCCTCCGTGAAACAATGAGTTTACGTAATTGATATCGCGACCCGAACGCGAGTCCCCGAACAAGCCTTTTTCTCATACAAATGGCTGAATTTATTAGGTCCGCCATTCGCGACTTGCAAGGACCGGATAAATCTGGCGTTGATGAAAACCTTTCGGTTCACTCCATAAGAGGTGGGCTAACATCAAACGAAAAGGAGAGAGACATCCCAGAAGCGTAATTTCAACGGTGGTAACTAATACCTCGGAAAACAAACTCACGCACGCAACGTTCGCTTCCGCATGAGATCCAGTATGCTGCCTCCTACTTTGTCCCTTTCTACCTTGCTCGGCATTTTCTTAGTCTTGCCTATCATCGTTATCCAATTGACTAGACTCGCGCAATTAGATTGCACAACATCACCGAGGAAAAGGCGAAGGTCGACTAACGTGCTGCCGTTTTTTCGATAGTACTGACTGTACTGTACGGTAGGGGAGGACGCGAGGTACTGCAGTCTAATCACCCGTTCTTTTGCTCGGCCAGCATGATGATACGTCCGCTATTCAACGTTCGGTTTCTGGGTTTACACTGGCACGACACTGATTCTGAGGACCCCATTGCGATAATGTTACAACTTAGCATTCCACGGGACAGTTTCCCGAATGCGTCTAGGACGTTATTTACACCATCTCCTCTCCCGTAAGCCGCCTCTTTCGCGTGCTGGAAACGCACATGCAGACGGCCCAAGGCTCTCTCGAATTTCTCGGCCGTTCACTCCAACCTGTTACGTGTCCGACGGCTACCTCTGACATGGAAAGGTACGCGACTGGCAAGGGCCCCATCGATGTAGATTGCTTAGACACCTCATTGCCCGCTTCTGAAGAAAATCTCCAGTACAGTACTTGTGGCACTGCAGAGACTTGAAGCGCATCATCATTCGGGGCGAAAATTCCAGAAACGAGAGAGCGAATCAGCTCGCTACCCTGCCAATCTGATGTCGACTCTGACGAAAGGTGGGTGGCTCAACTGGTGGCGATCACGGGCACATGTGGTTAGCTCGTGTAATTATTTGGATTCCATTGTGTTGTGGTGGACCAAATGAGTTCACGACGATATTTGCTAGGAGCGCCAGGGCTTAATCTCTCCCCGTACTCAACAGGACTCGGCAAATCTTCAGGGGCGGAAGTCCAGGAATGGGTCCCAGGCCTGGCACGGCCCGTCCTGTTAATAAAAGGATGGGGAATGAATACGATTTTGCTTATATCTTCCAGTGCTCACCATAGAACTAAGGTCAACAGGCTCCACAAAATTGTTCAGTTGCACATTTCCATGGTATGCAATTTTTGCAAGTGTGGGGACTGAAGCGTCGGCTTCGTATGCGGGCCAGTTAGGGGCGGGAGACGGACCACCTGGGTTCTTGACAAAGTTTGCAAATGCAGCCTGGACGCTTTTCTTCTGAGGCGGTGGCTGTCGCGTTATCGATTGTTCCGAAGACAATATGCACTACGAGACGGTAGAGACATCGTGAGCGTCATCCAGCAATCAACGGGGGTACTGGGCCTGTGTGCCAATATTATATCCAGGACATTGGGACTCACATTCTGAGCCGTGGTATGCTCCCAGATTAGGAAAAGTCTCAAAATCAGCGAAAGTTGCACCTAGACGAGCGTGAGGATATGTCCATTGACCCGAAGGGGGTGGATGTAAATTCCCTATGCCGTACCGTATGTATACCGGTACACGCTCTTGATCCCGCTTGTAACGAACGCATCACTCCATAATTTTGCTAAACTTTCTCAGCAGCATAAGAAGTTTTTCCACCCACAGAAAACGAAGAGCGCACCAAAGGAACCAAACATCGCGTATCACAGCAGAACCCAATTGAGTGCCGATCAGCCCAGGGTACAACGTGGTCAAGTTTGGGGGACGGAAGGAGGCCCCTAAAGGGCCAAACTGGTTCGCATAGAACGCCGAAACGTTCGGAAAGAACGATGCAAACACTGTACCATCGTCCTCCATATTCCCTAATAGAATGGGCACTCGGGCAATTTGACCTGTACGGATAGATTGTAGCGGATCATCGAAGAACGTCACACTACGGAAACCCATGACCGGACATGAAAAAACTCCTCTGGGACGACAGAGTGAGAGCTTACTTGTCAACTTGGGCAACAAAAAGGTCTGTAGGATTTCCGTTCGTATAGTCGCGTATAGTAGAAGCAGGGATTTTGCGAAGGCAACCCAGCCGCTCTGGACCTCGTGACTGCGAGCATCCCATTGCAGTCGCGAATGCGTCGAAAAATGAGAAGTTGGGTTCGGGGAATGTGGGGACCCTTTCCCCGGAAAGCATGATGGCCGCACGAAATGGTGGGACGATGCTCGAGTTCCGGCGCGTGATGGCAAGTGAGATGGCCTCAGCCCCTGCAGAGTGGCCCTGTCAGCGTAAAAATCGATCTCGTATGTTGTTTTGCGTCTCACAGTGAAGAACATACCATGGTCGTCACCTTACTTTTGTCCCCTCCAAATTGGGCAATGTTATCTTGCACCCAAGCGAGCGCCAGCTCTTGATCGAGGAAGCCAAGGTTTTGAAAAGAGGCAGGAAGATCCTGTGCCATTGGGAAGCCAAACACGTTTGTACGGTAGTTGAAAGATACGAGGACGACGTCCTGATTCTTCGCAAAGGATGCACCATCGTACATTGGAAGCGATGCCGTGCCGAATGTATACCCTCTGCATAACGAACATAAATTACTATGCCCGAACGGAAGAAGCCATACTCACCCTCCATAGAACCAGACGATGACGGGTTTCAATGGGCCTGACATAGGCGCCGGTGCCCAGACATTCCTACAGATGTTACATTATCCATAGCTCTTCCAAATGCACTCAAGTATCAGCTTACAAAAAGAGGCAGTCCTCGTCTTCGGGTGGCGGTGGAGTATTGTATAGTTCAGCAGTGAATTGAGAAGGAAACTGCTAACACACGATGGTCCCAGGGAAGTTGCAAAATGTCTATCGGGGGAATGAAAGGGGACCGGGGCTTGCCAGCGTAGTTGGTGAACTGGTGGTTGGGCGAACCGCTAAGCGAAGTCATCTCCGTCACTGTTCCAAGAAAATCATCAAAGGAAAATATTTACAATGCCTTTGAAGGATGCCACTGGTACAGCGGGTCATTTCAGATAATAAAAGGTAGAGACTGTGCGTACCTCCGTCAGCTTGCGTCCCTGACAAATGGCCAGAGGTAGTATTGACGCTGATGGTCGGAAACCAGGCCTGGGCGACACCGGCAAGGATGAAAGGGACGACGGTGAACGTGAACATCGTCCTCACCGTGACAAACCAGACCAATATTCTACCTGAGCTGGTGTTTAGTGGCCCTTTTTTTACGGCTGTATGCCAGTCCGATGGCCGGTGAATTTAAATGGGGCAACTCGGCGCGTTAACGATGAGGAGAAGCGATTCATGCGAGATATCGGTACATGCGCGTATCTCCATACTCCGCACAAACCAAAATCCGCCACGAATCACCGCATTAGTCACCTAGTAATCGTGATAGCTCATGTAATGGTCAACATCACCCTCTCCAGTCATTGATAGAGGTGAACCAAGTCGGGCGATGAGTGTGTATCATCCCAAGAGGTTGACCAAACCAACACGGCGGTCTGTAACCACCAGCATGATTAGATCAGCCGCTAGCGGCGCATGCCGACACAAACGGACCACTCACACTCGTCCTCGAATATACGCTTGACTTGGCCTCCTGAATAGAGGATACATGCACAACTGGGCCTCACATGGCAAAATTCACGCAGAAGATGCAATGGCCCAGAGAGACCAAACTTGAAGTGAGACTTGGATCCGGCCCGGGAACGTGCGTAATCGTCCGAGATGAGACATTTATGCCATGACGGTTACTTTTAATTGACATCTTTACTTGATGATACTTTTCAACACTTTTGATACTTGGGTTGTTCTTGAAACATACTTAGGGCAGTTCAAGCAGATCAAAAGTGTTTTCAAGTGAAGAATAGTGTTCCCAAGTATAAATGGTTTTTTCTGATGTTATCATGATACGCGAGAAAATTCTCTTGAACTCCTTGACGATGTTATTTCCCATATGTCGGACGGTCAAGCTAGGTAGGTCCTCCAAAACACTCGTTGAATGCCCTGTCACCCAATTCTCATCCCCGATCTAATTCCAAGGACTACCCCTCCTTCGAGAGGGTACTCAATGGCTACTCATCGAAGCTGTGTCTCCGTAGAGTGACCAGACCCCTCACTGGCCCGGCTCCTCGGGCAAACAAGCATATCGCCGCCAAAGCACACAGCCATTAAGGCCGAATCAGCCTGTTCTAAGCCAAGTCGATACTTGGATGGCACCTGGATGCGTCCACCTTGGTATCCACAGTATAGTCGCATCACCATCCGAGAGCATCCCAAACATACAAAATCAGATAGGTAAGAAAGATTGTTGGCTAATTCCACTGATGAATCGAAAACATAAAATGTTTCCGTCTTTGAGATTATTGCCAATTCTAAAGAATGTCATGGTCTATCCTGACTCTCCATTGTCAGTAGAACTTGGGTATAAGAGAGAGTATCTCGGGCCTTAGGGACGGAAGTCAAGGAACTGGTCCCATTCTACGCACGGCCCATCCTGTTCGCGAAAGGAGCGCTGATAAATACGCCGCGATTTACCAAGATGTTCCCAACGCTCACCTTATCACTAGGATCAACAGGCTCCACAAAAACGTTCGGTTGCACATTTCCATGATACGCAATTTTCGCAAGCGTGGGGACAGAAGCATCGGCGTTATACCTGGGCCAATTGGGGGAAAAGACGCGATTGGGGTCCTTGACGAAGTTTCCGAATGCAGTCTGAAGGCTATGAGACAACACGACTTCGTCGGTGGTAGCTGTCGATCTGTTGAATGTTCCAAAGACAATACGCACTACGAGATGATAAAGACGCCGTAAGTATCGTCGTAGCGAGAAAAATAAGAGACAGGACATTTAGAACTTACATTCTGAGCCATGCCATGCACCCAGATAAGGGAAAAACGCAAGATCGGGGAAGGTTGCACCTAGATACATGTGCGGATGTGTCGGTTGGCTCGAGGTCACGCAGGTTCCCAGGGACGTACCGTATGTGTACCGGTGCACGTTCTCAAACCCGCTTGTGACAAACGCATCACTCCATAGTTTCGTCGGGCTTTATTTAGTACGCGATCATTTGTGTATCCTACTCAGAGAAAACGAAAAACGCACCAGTGGAACAAAACATCACGAACCACAGCAGGAAACAGTTGAGTGTCGTTCAACCCGGGGTACAAGCTTTGCAACGTCGTCACGTTTGGAGGACGGAAGAAGGGGAGTTTGCCAAACTCGAACCCGATAAACGTTGTGAGGTTCGGAAAAGTCGGCGCGAATATTGTGCCATCGTCTTCCATGTTTCCCAGTAGGATAGGCACTTGCGGAATCTGACCAGTACGAATAGCTTGCAGCGGGTCATCGATAAACGTTACACTACAGAATATGTGATAGGACATGAGGACCACCTGGGCCAGACAGAGCGAACACCTACTTGTCAGCTTGCGGAACAAAAGAGGCCAAGGGGTTTGCGTTCGTATAGTTGCGTATCGTGGAAGCAGGGACTTTGCGAAGGCAATCCAACCGCTCTGGACCTGGTGATTGAGAACATCCCATTGTTTTCGCGAATGCTTCGAAATTTGCAAAGTTCGGTACTGGGGACGAGGAGACCTTCACGCCAGAAAGCATGATAGCCGAACGGAACGGTGGAACGACACTCGAGTTCCGGCGCGGGATTGCAAGTGAGACGGAAATGGCCCCCGCGGAGTGGCCCTGCCAGCGCAAAAATCGGTCTCATAATGTTGGCATGCACCTCTCGTGCTAGAGAACCTACCATGACTGTGACCTTGTCTTTGTCTCCTCCGAATCGGGCAATGTTCTCTTGCACCCAAGCGAGGGCGAGCTCTTGATCGAGGAAGCCGAGGTTGTTACCTGCGGGAGGAAGATCCGGTGCAATTGGGAAGCCAAATACGTTCGTCCGGTAGTTGAAGGAAACGACGACGACGCCTTGATTCCTTGCAAAGGATTCGCCATCGTACATTGGCATCGATGCCGTGCCGAGCGTAAATCCTCTGTACGACGTGCATAAGCGGTCGTGTCCGAGCGGAAAAAACGATGCGAACCCTCCATAAATCCAGACGACAACTGGTTTCAGTTTGCGATGGGACATTGGTGCCGGTGCCCAAACGTTCCTACAGATGTTGAATGGTTGGTTTTCCAGACGCGCCCAAGAGTCAGCTTACAGGAAGAGGCAGTCCTCGGCTTCGGGTGGCGGCGGGGTATTGAATAAATCAGAAATGAGCGCAGAAGGGAATTGTTGAATGCATGATGGTCCTAGGTAAGTCACAACCTGGATCCCAGAAGAATCAAACGGGACAGGGGGTTGCCAGCGCAGCTGGTCAACTGGTGGTTGAGCAAAGCGCTAAATGAGGTCATCTACGTTACTTGTTCCAAAAAAATCACCGAAGGGACTTACAATGCCTTTAAAGGATGCCACTAGTACAACATGTTAGATTGGATCGTAAGCAAGAAAAGGACAGTGCGCACCTCCACCAGCTCGGCTTCCTAACAAATATCCAGATGTAGTGCTGACCCCGCGGACGGTCTCACACCACACCTGGACGATACTGGCAAGGATGAAGGCAAAAGCGGTGAGTTTTACCTTCATCGCGACACGATAAATGAGATTAATAGCGTAGAGTTCACTGGGGGCGACGGAATACGAATACGGGGGCGGGCACGAAGGTCAAAATTAGGGGTCCAACACACAGGTGCGGTACTGTACTTATAGTCTGCCTAGCATCACGCTGCTGATCATTTTGGCCCTCAGATTAATCACCAGTGGGTCGGGTTGAACGGTCGGATTGGACAAATGATCGACCTGAGCGCTACCACCGACTCATCCGCTTTTGTATTGTGCTGTGTGACACGATCTGCGGACTTTATTGCGTTTGTAGCCTAGTGATGGCGCCTGGTCGGTGAAAAGAAAGGCCGACGTGGACTTTTGGTGAGAGAGAAACAGGGGGGTGCCTGGACAATACAGGTGTGCATGGGGGCGGTCAAAGGAGAACCAGGGAAAAATCATCCTGCCAGTGGATGGTCGAAGGCATCCTCTAACCTGAAGCAGGCTTTGGTTACCTCCAGGAAGGCCAGGAGGGCCCACTGGCAGCAAGTGCATCATGAGATACGGCCGCCTAGCCGAGCTCGGCCCTCCCTACAGCACTATTGGCGAGGAATCGAAGCTCGCAACGAAACGTGTGGGCGGACATGAGTGAACTGCTCTGACGCGCGCTGAATTGAATTGAATTGGCACACCGTGGCACCCGGGCCGTTGTTGTGACGCGACTCGCGACTCCTGTGGCTTCGCCGCTTCGGGCTTCGGGCTTCAAGCTTCAAGGCGAGTAGTACGCGGTTGATCGTCCCTTGCCGCACTCCTTTGTTACCCGTCACTCACACAGAACGTTTGGTCTGAAATAACCTGGTATACATAGTATGTCTGTAGTTTTTCATGGAAACCATCCGGGTTGCGTGTCTGCTCCGGGACTGCTCCAGTCAGGTTGCGCTTCCAAACCTTACCTGTACTGTAATATGTATGATCAAGAAACCCGGACCAAGATGATCAACGCTCGGCTCCGCACCGTGATGTGATACCGTACGGCACGTCAGGGTCTACTCGAAGGCACACCGTTGGAATGCCATCACCAAGCACCACAGGACTTGACGAAGGTTCTCGTTTGCCAGTGGGACAGCACGGGCCGCATGTATCTACTTGTTCCATGGACATTCGCTTGAAGTACAATACACCATCCGCGTAACTCAGCGTAACGTGGATAGGATGTGCACGTGTACGTTTCTACCTCCATAAGTGCAGGTCGGAGCCCGCTGTTTGCTGCCCTTGAAACGTTGATTGCATCTCGACGAAAATGACAGGCAAGCACTCGACCACTACAGTCGACTCTGTCATAACCCATACCTCCTTTTTGAGAGTTATTTCCACTGTCTCAAATAGAAGTGCCCTCGGTATTTTAGGGCGTATTTCTTTGGGCTGGTGGCCTTTGAATGAGTGTT
>Ga0137397_10001046_pt1 | contig 19303 bp, 12 predicted proteins | sample czorhiz116metaG_FD_106658 | JGI IMG/M metagenome (GOLD analysis project Ga0137397, IMG submission 106658) | Vadose zone soil microbial communities from Angelo Coast Range Reserve, California, USA - czorhiz1.16 metaG | ecosystem: Environmental > Terrestrial > Soil > Vadose zone | place: USA... | reverse complement strand
GATGTCGAAGCTCGTGACGTTGTGGCGCGACGTGGGCGCGACCCGGATCTGGCTTCCCGAAATCGGAGCGGGGAGCGGGGAGCAGGGAGCGGTGGATGAGCTGCCGCGCGATCCGGTGCTGATCTCCGCCTTTCTAGCCAAGGATCCCGCGTCCTTGCTGACGCGTCTCAAATGCTCGACTAAGGACATCGAACGGGGACGGGCGATCGGGCTGTGGCGTGACAAGTACCCCGATGCCAAAGACCCCATCGCGATACGCCGGTGGCTGGCATCAGTCGGCCCATACGCCGAGGATCTGCTGGCCCTGCTCCCTGCTCCCCGCTTCCTGCTCCCTAATGCCGTCGAAAAGATCCGAGCGACCAACCCGCCGCTCGCGCTCAAGGACCTCGCCGTGAAGGGGGACGATCTCATCGCCGCCGGCGTGCGTCCCGGGCCTGATGTCGGCGAGGCGTTGGCGCGTATGCTCGATGAAGTGCTCGAGGACCCGCAACGCAATACGAAGGAGTACCTGCTCTCCCGTGTCTAAAGCCCTGCTCTACGCTTTGGTGGCAGCTGCCGGCAACGTACTGGGTGCGCTGGCGGTTACGCGCCGCGCCACGCTGCAGCTCAAGGTCATCGAGCACTTCCTCGCGTTCGGCGCGGGGTTCATGCTGTCGGTCGCGATCATCGAGCTGTTACCGGAGGCGTTCGCGCGCAGCGGGGGAGTCGCCCCCTTGCTGGTTCTGGCCGGCTATCTCGCCGTCCACTTCACGCAGCACACTTTGACGCCGCACTTTCACTTCGGCGAGGAAACGCACACGATCAGCTCGGTCGCCGGCACATCGGCACTGATCGGTCTGCTCCTCCATACCTTCTTCGACGGTGTCGCGATCGCAAGCGCCTTCCTCGTTCGTCCCGAGCTCGGCCTCATGGTGTTCATCGCGATCTTTCTGCACAAGCTCCCCGAAGGCGTGACGATCTCCAGCATCATGATGGCGGGCGGCAGGACGCGAGGCGGTGCGGTTGGGGCCGCGGCGCTTCTCGGGCTCGCGACACTCGTCGGTGTGATCACGACGGATCACGTCGGATTCCTTGTCCAGCACGGGCTGGCGATCTCGGCGGGAGTCGCGATCTATGTGGCCGCGTCGAATCTCGTGCCCGAGCTGCAAGGCAAACATGGCTGGACGATGCCCGCCGCGTTCTTCGCGGGCGCGGTGGTATTTTTCGGGACCAAGACGCTGGTAGACAGACTGCCGTGACCGAACCAACACTGTTCCAAGGGTCCAGGGAGCCCCTCGCCGCGCGGATGCGGCCCAAGACACTCGACCAGTTCCTGGGCCAGGAGCATCTGCTCGGCCCGGGGAAGGCGTTGGGTGACTTGATCCGCCGCGGGGACGTCGGGTCGTGCATCTTCTGGGGGCCGCCGGGTTCGGGCAAGACGACGCTCGCCAAAATCATCGCCAATTACACCGACCGGCACTTCGAGCCGTTTTCCGCGGTGACCGAAGGCGTCGCCCGCGTCCGTGAAATCATCAAGGAAGCCGAAGAGCGGCTCAAGTATCAGGGACAGGGCACCATTCTGTTCTGCGATGAGATTCACCGATTCAACAAGGGCCAGCAGGACGCGTTCCTTCCCTGGGTCGAGAACGGGGTCATCACGCTGATCGGCGCGACGACTGAGAACCCCAGCTTTGAGCTGACCAGCGCGCTGCTGTCGCGGTGTCGGGTGTTTGTCCTGGAACCGCTTACCGACGACCACATTCGCACGCTGCTCAACCGAGCCATCGAAACTGAGAAGGGAGCCGTGCGATTCGATGAGAATGCGATCGCACTGCTGACGACCCATGCCCAGGGCGATGCGCGGCGTGGCTTGAATACACTCGAAGCCGTTTTCAAACACGTAACGAACCTCTCTCCGCTCGCTGGTCCCATTTCAGGGGACGTCATCCGTCAGGTTCTGGAAAAACCGCTGCCGGTGTACGACAAGGACGGCGAGCAGCACTACAACCTCATCTCGGCGCTTCATAAAGCGGTGCGGGGGTCGGATGCCGATGGCGCGCTCTACTGGCTGGCGCGAATGCTCGCCGGCGGGGAAGATCCGCTCTACATCGCGCGACGGTTGGTGCGCATTGCCAGTGAGGATGTCGGTTTGGCGGATCCACATGCGTTGACTGTCGCGCTCGCGGCCAAAGACGCCTATCACTTTCTCGGCAGCCCGGAAGGCGAGCTGGCGCTGGCGGAGGCCACCGTTTACCTCGCGACGGCGCCGAAGTCGAACCGGGTGTACGCGGCGTTCGGCCGGGCTCAGGCGGCGGCCGAAAAGCACCCAGCCGAACCGGTACCACTACATATCCGCAACGCGCCAACCGGACTTATGAAGGAATTAGGCTACGGCGCCGGCTACCGGTACGCATTCAATTCCGAGGAGGGGTATCTCCCGCAGGAGTACCTTCCCGAGGCGTTGCGCGCCGCGAAGTGGTACGAGCCGAGTGAATTCGGCTACGAGAAAACGGTTAAAGAGCGAATGGAGTGGTGGGAGAGGCTCAAGAAGGAGGTGGGCAATCCTTGACTGACGCCATGCAACCAACCTTCGAATTCGATATCAGTCAGTGAGGATGGGACGCCGACTCTGGGGAGCAGTAGCGGGGGCGTCCGGCTGCTCGCGAAACCGGCCTCGCAGGTGGTCGCCGATTGAACACCGAGCTCGGTGAGCCACGGCAGGAAACACTCGGCATATTCGCCGCTCGGGTAGCAGAAATGATCGGTTGCTGCTTGGCCGACCTCCGCCAAGAAGCGCCGGTTCTCGTGGATCTCTCGTGCGAAGAGATCGCGGTCGCGCGGCATGCGGTGGCGGTGCGTATGGAGCTGCACATCCACCCCCGCGCCGATGACCTGATGCAATTCGTCCGGCTTCATGAGGTGCAGGAGCCGATTGCTGCGCACGCTATGCAGGTCGACTCCTAAGGCAGTAGCCAATCTTTCGAGCAGCTCATCCTTGCCGTGGGCTGAGAGCCCTCGGTGCTGCGCATGCTGTCGAATTTGAAGACAGGCTTCAGATCGACCTGCCTCGCTCCTGATGTCGAGCAGCCCCACGGCTCCGGTGAACTCCAGACCCTCAAGCCGTTTGTCTTGTCCCTTCCAGAGTAGATAGGAGCAGGTCACATCGAATACCGGGCGATTGAACGTGGAGTAGTAGGACGTTTGATACACTGTAACGGGCACGCCAAACTCACGGATTACGGGAAGCGCCCGGACGAAGAAGTCGTAGGGCCCGTCGTCAAACGTGATGACGACCGATCGGGGCGGCAGATCGTTGCGGCGCAGTCGGGACAGTGCTTCTCCGAGCGGCAACACTGAACAACCGTTCCGAGCTAACAGCTGCAACTGCTGCCGCAGGGCGGCCTGCGGTAGATAGAGCGCTGGGTTCCAGAGGTGCTCGTCCTGTTGGGAAACACCGTGGTAGCACAGAATGAGCAGGCGATGGTTTCTCCAGGAGCTGCGCCCCACTACGCCGAAGAGACCCAGGCTCCTCGAGCCGTGCAGCGCGGCCGTTTTTATCGTCTTCAGCATTCTCTCACGCGGCATCGAAGACTCGGACAATGCGCCCAGCGGCGTCACCAGTTCCATACAGGGGTGGGTGCGGTCGCTTGGTCGTGCGATGCTGCTCGATCGAAGCCACAATGGCGTCCGGATCCGTGCCGGCCAGCAAGTTCCAGCCTACCTCTGTAGTCTCCGTCCACTCGGTCTCCTCGCGGAGGGTGACGCACGGCACCTCGAGGTAGTACGCTTCCTTCTGCACGCCTCCAGAATCGGTGAGGATCGCCGAGGCCGAGCGTTCCAGCTGCAACATGTCCAGATAGCCGACCGGCTCGATCACGTGCACGTTGGGACCCGGCGTCATGCCGAATTCCGTGAGTCGCTTGCGCGTGCGTGGGTGCAGAGGGAGTAACACCGGCCGATCAAGACGCGCCAAACCCTGCAGGATGTTACTCAATCGCTCTGGATAATCGGTGTTCTCGGCGCGATGGACGGTGCAGAGATAGAACATGCCGGGGCACACGTTTGCCGCCTGTGGGTAGGGCGAAGTGCGCTGCGCCCGTTCGGCGTGTTGCAACACCGCGTCGAGCATCACATCGCCGACGACGTACACGCCACGCGTGACGCCTTCCGTGGCGAGTTGTCGTTCCGCATGCACTGAGGGAGCGAACAACCAAGTCGACAGGTGGTCGGTCACGAGGCGGTTGATCTCTTCCGGCATCGCGCGGTTGAAGCTGCGCAGCCCCGCCTCGACGTGGGCGACCGGGATATTGAGCTTCGCCGCCGCAAGCGCACCGGCGAGCGTCGAGTTGGTATCTCCGTAGACGAGCACAACGTCCGGCTGCTCGAGCTGCATGACCGCCTCGAGCCGAATCAGCATCGCGCCCGTCTGTTCGCCATGGGGTCCGCTGCCGACGCCCAGATGATGATCAGGTGCCGGGATACCGAGCTGCTCGAAGAAAATGGCCGACATCTGATGGTCGTAATGTTGCCCCGTGTGCACGAGAATCTCTTTGTGCTCGCGACGCAGCACCGCGCTCAGTGGCGCGGCCTTGATAAACTGGGGGCGAGCGCCCAGGACGGTCAGGAATCGCACAAGCGGGCGTAGCAATCGAGTAGCGCGGCTTCTTCTCGGGGCCAGTTGAATCGCTCCCGCACGGCGTCCCGACCGCGAGCCCCCATCGCCTCGGCCTCCGCGGGATGCGCGAGCAGCCAATCGATGGCCGCCGCAACCGCCATGGGGTCGAGCGGATCGACGAGGAGCCCGCAGCCATTCTCCTCTACGATTTCCTGCCATAGCGGGAAACGAGATGCCACCACCGGCAGCCCCGCGGCCATGTACTCAAAGAGCTTATTGGGCTGTGATTCGATGTGGTTGAGGGTGGGATGGAAGAGGACCAGTCCCACGCGCACCTTGCCGAACAGTTGGGCTACTGCGGCGCGTGGAAGCACTCCTCGGTAGTCCACGTGTTGCCAGCCCGTCATCGCGCGCGCACGCGTTTCCAGCGCCGCGTTATCAAAGCGCCCGCCGAGCACGAATTGCACCCGCTGACGCGCGGCCACGGCTTCGACCGCGCGCACCATCTCGACGACGCCGCGGATTTCCTGAAGCAACCCCACGTAGGTGACCACGGGCGCCCGTCTGGCGTAGGGTGTCGCGTTCGGCGTCGCGAGCTCCGTCCACGATGGAAAGTTCTGAACCAGCACGCATCGCGAGCGCGGGAAACGTCTGGCGATGGCGGGCGTCGCGGCGAGAACCCGCGTGAATCCCCGGGCTGCCGCGCGTTCGCCCACATCGACCAATCGCGAAAGGACGCCTCGGATTCGACGCGCCAAGTAATACTTGCCGAGAATGTCCGCGGGCACGTCCTCATGCACGTCGTAGATGACGTGTTTACCCAACGCGCGCAGGATGAGACCCACGGGGATGAGCTCAGGATCATGAAAGTGATAGACGGCGGCTCGCACGTGCAGAGCACGCCACAGCACACGCGCGGTCGTCACGATCACGCGCTGGAGACGGCCTCGCGCGGGTGGGACAGCAGTGATGCTAACGCCTCCGTGGTGCGCGCTGTGGGCGGCGGGCGCAACGAGATGTACGTCGTAGCCCGCTTTCACAAGCGAGAGACATTCCTTCTCGAACACTCTTGTGTCGTAGGGCGGATGTACGGAAGTCAGATGGCATACCCGCACGCGTGCGCGCGCCTCCGTTGGCCTCGCGCGAAGCGCCTGACTCGGGGCTACGGGAGGGGGGGCGGGGGCGGTAACCGGGAGCACGCGATCACGCAGCCCCTGCACGCGGCTGCCTCCACCACTCATCTGCTTCCCACCCGATGAGTGAAGCGAGGTGCAGGCAGATGTATATGTCCCACGCCACCGGCGTCGGGAGTCGCGACAGCGAAACGCCGTCGTCGAGCAGCGCCCGCGCGAACGGCGTCGTCTCGACGGTAGTTCCCCGGGCAGCGATCAGCTGTCGTGTCCACAGGGCTTGCGGCGCATAGAAGGCATATTTGCCGCGGCGCCAGGCGACGGCGTCGAGTCCGTGACGAGCGAGGTAACGTCGGAGGAGATACTTCGTCCATCCGTCACGAATCTTGTGGCGGAGCGGCAGCCGATAGGCGAATTCAACGACCCGATAGTCGAGGAAGGGCAGGCGCGTCTCCATCCCCAATGCGCCCGCCGTACGGTCGTCATATCGCAGCAGCGCGGGAAGACAGCGCGACAGTAGCTCGGATCGCTGCTGCCGGCGGATGTCACCAAACACTTCAGGGGCCGGTTGCGTGAGAGTCCCCAACCAGTGGGGACGAAGTACGCGCACAACCCGACCGCGCCGCACCACACGTTGCAGCAGCGGTGTCGTGAAATAGACCGCCATCGCGGCGAGCGCGAATACGCTCCGATCGGAGCGATGCCCTCCGCGCCACAGTCCGGCCGCCGCTCGCACGGGGTCCGGTAGCGCGTTCAATAACGCACTGGCGTGGTAGCGCTCGTACCCAAGGAAGCTCTCGTCTCCACCCTGGCCTGACAGCACGACGGGAACATCCTGAGTGCGAATGGCGGACAGGATTGCCCAGTGCACATACAACGAGAGGGACCGAAAGGGGAGCGCCTGGTGAGTTGACAGTGCCGCTTCGTCGGCAATCAGACTGTCGGTTGACGGCTGTACGTAACGCGCCTGTGCGCCGGTGTGCTCCGCCACTTGCGCGGCGTAGCGGGACTCGTCAAGCGAGGGATCGCCGGGAAAGCGTGATGTGAAGGTCTGAACGTGGCTTCCCCCCGCGACGCGACTCGCCGCCAGGGCGAGCACGGACGAGTCCACACCTCCCGACAATGTGATCGCGACCGGCACGTCCGCGTGGAGGCGAAGTCGCACGGCGTCCTCGATCAGGTCAGTGAAACGATCAAGTGCCGCCTCATCCGAGAGCTCGAGGTCCGGTTCTTCGGGCAGATCCCAGTATCGCACGAGCGTGGAGGACCCGGTCGCGGTGTCGAGCTCGAGGAAGTGTCCGGCCCGGAGCTCGCGGATGTCCCGGTAAATCGTGTCGGTTGTGTCGTCGCTGTGGCGGTCGACGAGGTAGCGGCCGAGGCGGTGCATGACGATTGTCGGGCGGATCGCCGAGCATGTGAGCAGCGCGCTAATCTCGCTGGCGAACATCGTGCCCTGCGCCGTTGTGAGATAGTACAACGGCTTCACGCCGAGCCGGTCTCGGCTCGCGATCAGGCGGTGACGTGTTGGATCAAACAGAACGAACGCCCACATGCCGTTGAAGTGGCGCACGCAGTCCGCACCCCAAGCATCGTAGGACGCGAGGATGACCTCGGTGTCCGTTCCTGTAGTGAACCGGTATCCCCGTGTCATCAACTCTTCGCGGAGCTCTCGGTAGTTGTAGATCTCGCCGTTGAACGTGATCCAGCAACCGCCCGGGCCCTGCATCGGCTGGCGGCCGGCATCGGAGAGATCGAGAATCTTGAGGCGACGATGACCCAACCCGAGCCACAGGGGCTGGCCGTTGAGATCGTTGTCAGAGCGGAGCGTCCCGTCGACGGCCCAGGCGACGTACCCCTCGCCGTCAGGGCCCCGGTGCGCTAACTGCTGGGTGGCACGGCGTAGCAGAGCCGCCGTGAACGGCGTCGCCCCTGCATCACGCTTTGCCCAAAACGCGACAATGCCACACACGGTCGTTACGCCTCGACGAGGATGTCAGGTGCTACCGGGGGGGGGCAAGTAGTGTGCCCACAAAGAGGTGGCAATCACACGCGTCGCTGCGGTTCGGCCCCCAGTGAGTGGCGGTGGATGTTGCATTCTTGTTGCACTTCCGGCTTGGAGATTCCGCGACCCCGCAGATAGTGTCTCAGCCGCGAGCGGTTTTTTGTGTACTGAAAGACCACAAAGACTTCCGCGCGGCTCAGACCGGACCGGTGGGCGGGTGCCCATGCCGCGGCGTAGTCGTGGAGCGTGGCGTCACCGGACAGCCGCGCGAGTGTCGTGAGCAGTGCGCTGTTGAGCTTGTTGTACTGCGGCGGACAGAGGTAGCCGTGCGAGCCGTACCAGCTCCACTTTCGCTTGTAATCCCAGAAGGGCAGCGCCCGCCGCAAGCCGGCCATCCCCGTGGCGAAGAGCTGGAAGACATGAGCGTCATCAGTTTCCGCCCAGAGATCGTAGAGGCCAAGTAGGCCGAACAAAAACCCGTCGAGCACGCGGGGCAACGGGAAGCCGGGATACTCCTCGTACATGACACCTTCGCCCTCCGCCGTGCGAACGCCGCCATCCTCAACGTCGGTGTCGAACACCCGCGTTGCGCGGGCACAGAGATCCAGGAGCCGCTGCTCGCCTGTGATGCGATGGGCTCGCACCAGGCTGCTGATGACCAGACCTTGTACCATCGCGGAGATCCAGGGCGCCTTGAGTGAGCAGGCGCCTTCCTGCCAATCGAACATCAAGGGCCATATGATGGCCTGATCTTGCCGCTCCAGCGCGTGTGCTTCGAGCCATTCCACCTGTCGCAGGAAGACTTCGCGGCCGGCTGGATCCCCCCCGCGCAGCGACCGCTCCAGGCTCATCAGGCCGTACCAAGCCACGTATGCGGGATTGCACGTTCGCAGAGTTCGCGAGCGATGCACGGGAATCCCATCCGCGTCCAGCTCCATGGCATCGAAGAAGAGGCGATCACTGTGGATGTAGTAGTGGAGCGATGTTCTCGGGCCCGCGGCTGAGATCGGGTGGATTGGGTAGTCGAACCGAAAGCCGAACACTTCCCTCCGCAGAGCCGTGATTGCCCACCACAGTGGCGCCAGGATCCCGCGCCACGGCCTGATCATAGGGACGAGCGTCTTGCGTCTCGAATTCACGGAGGATGCTGTTGGCAAGGCGCGTACCAGCATTTACGTGTGCGATGAGTTAACACCGCCGGTTTGTTTGTAACAGGCGTACCACATTTTGGCGCGCCGCGCATGCGGCAAGGGTCGGCGCCGTCTCGACGTATCTCGTTGTCTCCGTCCTACTTGCTCGGCTTCGCGGAAGGCCAGCAGGCCGTGAGCAACGGCGCTGGCCTTGCAACCCCCTTTCGACCACATGCCACGACAACGATCCAAGTGCTTGGTGACAGGAGCGGCCGGATTTATTGGGTCGCATCTCGCCGAACGACTCGTCGCGCTCGGTCATGCTGTGCGGGTGGTCGACAATCTCAGCACGGGAGACGAAGCAAATCTTGCCGCGGTGACGCGCGAAATCGAGTTCATACGCGGCGATCTCTGTGACCAGGCGGTGTCTCGGCGCGCCGTCGCGGGAGTCAGCGTCGTCTTTCATCTCGCGGCGCTTCCCAGCGTGCCGCGCTCGCTCAAGAACCCGTGGGCGTCGCACGCGGCGAATGTGAACGCGACGATGCGCCTGCTCGGCGCCTGCGTAGAGGCAAAGGTGCAGCGCGTGGTTTACTCGAGCTCCAGCTCGGTCTACGGCGACGCCGTCGTGCTGCCGAAGACGGAATCGGTCGAGCCGTTGCCGCGCTCGCCGTATGCCGCATCGAAGCTGGCGGGGGAGCAATATGTGCTGTCCTTCGCCCGCGCCGGATTAGTCGAGGGCGTCGCGCTGCGGTACTTCAACGTGTTCGGGCCGCGACAGAGTCCTCACTCCGCGTATGCCGCCGTCATTCCGAACTTCCTCCAGTCGGCGCTCGACGGCCGCGCCGCCGATCTGTTTGGCGACGGTCAGCAGACCCGGGACTTCACATATGTCGACAACGTGGTCGAGGCAAATCTTCTCGCAGCGTCGTCCGCGGGTGAATTGGTGAATGGCTGGCCGGTGAACGTCGGGGCCGGAACGAGGACATCGCTCCTCGGGCTCATCGACTTGATCCGCGACATTACGGGTCGCCGGCTGCCGTACGTGCAGCATCCGTCCCGCTCCGGCGATGTACGGGATTCGTTGGCGAGTCTCGATCGCGCACAACGACTGCTCGGCTACCATCCAAGCGTCTCGTTGGAGGAGGGCTTGCGCCGCACGTGGGCGTGGTTTGCACAGGAGTCCAGCAGGCCTGCGAAGGTCGGCGCGGGCGGCGCGAATGGGCGGAGGCGAACGCTGGTCGCAGGGTCCGCGTGAGTCCAGCCTTCGCGGTCGGCGCCGCTCTGCTCGCGACGGGGCTCGGCCACCTGTTGTACACGTACATAGTCTATCCCTGGATCATCGGTCTTCTTCCCGAACGCGCGCCGCGACCCGGTCCGAGCGTCCCTCCCCGTCTCATATCTGTACTCATCGCGGCTCGGGCGAGGCGGAACGGCGTCGCGCATAAAGTCAAAAGCCTGCTCCGTACCATCCGGTTGCCCTGCGAAATAGTCGTGGTCGTGGATGGCCCGGACGGGGAGTTCTCGTCCGAGCTCGCCGAGCTGACCGCGCTGAACGACCGGCGGATCAAAGTATCGGTGCTGCCCGACAGACGCGGCAAGGCTGCCGCGCTGAATCATGCCGTCGCGATTGCGTCGGGCGACGTCCTGGTGTTCACGGACGTGAGGCAGAAAGTGGCGGCTGGAGCGGTCGAACGTCTGGCCGCCAAACTCGCTTCGCCGGATGTCGGCGTGGTCTCTGGCTCGCTCACGATCTCCACGGCTTCAGGGTCGGAGGGACTCTACGAGCGCTACTGGCGCTATGAGCGGTGGCTGCGCTCTCGGGAGGCGGCGTGGGACAGCAGCGTGGGCGTGACGGGAGCACTCTACGCATTGAAGCGCGAGCTGTGGCGTCCACTGCCGCACGGCTTACTGCTCGATGACGTCTGGGTGCCCTTTCAGGTGGTGGGCGCGGGACAGCGCGTGGCTTTCGAACCGCTTGCCATTACCACCGACATCCCGTCATCCTCGGATGCCTCGGAGCTCTCTCGCAAGATTCGCACGCTCACCGGCAACTATCAGCTGATTGCCTGGATGCCGGCGTTGCTGGTTCCCTGGAAGAATCGCATTTGGTGGCAGTTCATCTCGCACAAAGTTCTTCGGTTGATTACGCCACTTGCTGCGGTATGTGTCCTCGTCGGTGCCGTCCTCGTGTCGAGCATTTGGGCCGGTGTCATCGCGATGCTGGGAGCGCTCGGTCTCATGCTAACGGTGGCCCGCCCCGGCAAGGCGTCGTCGGCTCCGGGCAGAGGATTTCGCGGCATGGTACGCAGCGGACTCGCGCTGTTCGCTGCATTGATCATGGCCGCGGTCAACGCCGCACGAGGGCGCTGGGATGTGTGGACGGAGCCGGTGCCGCGATCGTGACGTCGCTGCGTCTGCCAGCTGAGCGCGTTCTCCGCGTCGTCGTCGTTGGTCCTCAGGGGGTTGGCGGACAAGCGCATGCGGCGCGCGACATTCTCGCCGGATTCAGCTCGCATGCATCGGTTCATGTGGAATTCCAGGCGATCGACCCGCGGCTCTCCGGCCCCTGGCGCTTTTTGACGGAATGGAAGTTCCTGCGATCGATCGTTCGACCGGTGCTCTACTGCCGCGGCCTCATTGCGCACGCGGCTCGGGCGGACGTGCTTCACGTCTTCGCCGCAGCACACACGGCCTTTCTTTTTGGAGCGCTGCCCGCTCTTATGATCGCCGCGTGGTTCCGGCGGCCGGTGATCCTCAATTACCGCGACGGGCGGGCGGAGGCACACTTCCGGTGGTGGGGACCACTGCTGCATTGGGTGCTCCTGCGCGGGCCGCTGCTCGTTTTCCCGTCCACCTATCTACAGGAGGTTTTTGGCCGTCACGGCTTACACGGGGTGGTGGTGCCGAACGTCGTCGATACGAGTGCGTTCACCTATCACGGCCCGGACTCCCCCGTCAGGACACGGCTGGTCTCGGCACGGGCGTTGGAGGCGCTGTACGGAACCGACAATACGCTGCGCGCCTTCGCTCTCATCAAGGCCGAGGTACCGGACGCGAGCCTGGATATCTACGGTACGGGAAGCGCGACGCGCAGTCTGCGCCGCGCAGCGGCTGCGCAAGGCACGTCTGACATTCGATTTCACGGCGCCGTATCGCGGAAGGAGATGCCGGCGGTGTTGGGCGACGGCGGCATTCTCGTGAACAGCTCGCGAATCGACAATATGCCGCACCTCCTGATCGAGGCGTTCGCTGCCGGTCTACCGATTGTCTCGACGGCAGCGGGCGGCATCCCCCACATCGTCACACACGAGCGCACGGGACTGCTCGTCGCGGTGGATCGGCCAGAGGAATTGGCTGCAGCGGTGTTACGCGTGTTGCGTGAACCGGGGCTCGCGCAACGGCTTGCTTCGAATGGGCGCCGGGAGTGTGGGCGTTATAGCTGGCCGGAAGCCGAGAAGGGTTGGCTCGAGGTGTACCGCCGGGTGGCGGCGGAGTACGCCGCCACCCGGTATGATCGAGTTATTGGTCTACGCCGTTGGTCCAAGTCATGATCGCGTCGATGTCGGCCCCTGGATCGGTGCCGTCGGTCGCCTTGCCCTTGTAGGGGCTCGACGCGGCGAGGTGGTAATCGCCGCCCGCGGCATTCACGAATCCAACGGCGGCCAAGTTGGCTGGGTAGTAGTTCCCCGCCGGATAACTCGCGGCCGGCGCGCCGAAGACCACGTTGCCGGCAAACGACCACCCCGGCATGTGCAGATTGAGGGTTGCACTGCCGTCGCCGGCGTCATCGGACTTGATGCCGAAGTTGCCGTGGCCCGAGATGTTGTCCACGAACTCGAACTGCTGCGTCGCGCCGCTAGCGACCGTGATCATGGTGTTGTCGGCCCACCCCGTCTGGTGATAGAACTTGATCGCGCTCAGCTGATTCGTATTGCTGGCAACCTGGAACAGCCGGCCGAACTGCGAGCTCCAGCTGGTGCTGACGTCAATCCAGAGATTGTTGTCGAACCGGACGCGCGCCACAGGGACGGCGGGGAAGTCGCCCTTGTCGGTCAGCTGCAACCCCGCGCCCACATGCCGAATGATGTTCTCGCGCACCCAGACATCGGCCGTTTGCGCCCAGGTGGTGGGGCCCGTCTCGTCGGCTGACCAGAAGACCAGCGCGAAGCCCGTCTGCGCATCGGCCCAGGAGTTTTCGAAGATGTTGCCCTGAACCAGGACGCGCCGGCCGAGCTTCAGCTCCAGCAGGTTCTTCGCTGTCCACACGCCGCGCCAGCTCAATGGTTTGAAGAAGTAGTTGCGGCGGATCTCGATATCCGACGGGATGAGGTTCGTGATGCCGGGATCGGCGCCGCCGAACATCACGTTCTCGCCCGAGCCTTCGAGGTAGTTGTTGACGATCTTGAAGGGACCGGGCCCGTTCCAGCCGGCGATCGCCTGCGCGTCGGAGCCTTTCGCATGACACGCGCTCAGATACGAGTCGATCACGGCGCTCGATGCGCTGTTGAGTCCGACGCAGCGACTCAGATTCCCCGTCGCATTGCCGTGAATGTACGTGCGGTCGAGAATCAAATCGTGTGGCACCTCAGCCAGCGTATTCTGGGCCTGGGAGCCGTCGCCGAGCAGCACCAGCCCGTAGTTGAGGTTGGAGGTCGTGGCAATCTCTACCGCGATGAAGCGATAGTGATGGGCACCCGGATCGGTCGAAATGGCCCCACCCGAGTTGGGACTGACAATCTTCGGCAGCAGAGCCGCGTAGGACGGTTTCATCCGCTGCCCCTCGGCCGGCAGATTGGCGTCTGCTGTCGAGGAGCGGATGATGATCCAGCTTGAGCCGCTCTTGACCGGCAACGTGAAGTTCCCGGTGTAGGTGGCGCCCGCGGCGAGCACGATCTGATCGCCGGGCTGGGCATTGTTGAGCGCCGTCTGGAAATCCCCGCCCGCCGGCACATTGATCGTGGCGCCGGTCGGCGGGCCGTACTGCGTGTTGAGCAACGTTGGGAGCGTGGGATCAGGTGCACCCGTGCCACCACCCGTTGTCACCGTGATCGAGGCGATTCCGCTCTTTCCTTCACTGGTGGCCGTAATGGTTACGGCGCCGGCGGTCACGCCGCTGACCAGGCCGGTCGCGTTGGCAGTGGCGACCGCCGAATTGCTACTTCCCCACGTGACGACCCGGCCAATGAGCGTGCCGCCCGCCGAGTCCTTCGTCACAGCCGACAGCTGCTTGCTACCGCCGATCGCGATGCTCGCCGACGCGGGACTCACGGTCACCGAGGCGACGGGCACGATCAGAACGGTGACGGCGGAACTACCACTCTTGCCTTCGCTGGTGGCGGTGATCGTCGCGGAGCCCGCGGCCACGCCCGTAACGAGGCCACTGCCGTTTACCGTCGCCACGGCGGTGTTGCTACTCGCCCACGTGATGACGCGACCGGTAAGGGTGCTGCCGGCCGAGTCCTTGGTAACGGCCGAGAGCTGCCGCGTGGCGCCAACCGCGATGTTTGCGGACGCCGGGCTCACGGTGACCGTGGCGACGGGCACGATCAGGACGGTGACGGAGGCGGAGCCACTCTTGCCTTCGCTCGTCGCAGTGATCGTCGCGGAGCCTGCGGTTACACCGGTGACGAGGCCGCTGCCGTTTACTGTGGCGACGGCTGCGTTGCTGCTCGCCCAGGTGACGATGCGACCCGTGAGCGTGTTGCCGGCAGAGTCCTTCGTCACAGCCGAGAGCTGTTGGGTGCTGGAGACGGCGAAGTTCGCCGACGCCGGACTCACTGTTACAGATGCGACGGGAACGACCGAGATCGTAACCGCGGCGGTCCCGCTCTTACCTTCGCTGGTCGCGGTGACCGTTACGGAACCCGGAGTCACGCCGGTGACCAGACCGTTGCCGCTGACTGTGGCGACCGCAGCGGTGCTACTCGACCATGTTACGACACGGCCGTTCAATGTGTTGCCTGCAGAGTCCTTCGCCACCGCCGAGAGTTGCCCGGTCCCGCCAACGATGATGCTTGCCGACGCGGGGGTCACCGTCACCGAGGCGACCGGCACGACCGCCACGGCGGTCACCGTGACGATGGCCGAGTCGGCGACGGTGCCGGGAGTAACGCGCGCCTTCACCTGGTATTGCCCGGCGGATGCAGGCGCCCGGTACCGGCCGCGGTGAACGCGGCCATTGATGATGGTGTCGCTGACGCTGCCGCCGGTCGTGGTCCACATCATGTCCGTGCTCGCCGTGTCGCCGGCCGCGTCGAGCGCGACGGCGAACAGATCTGCGGTCTGGTTCGGGGGCACTACGATCGTCGAAGGGGAGACGATGACCTTCGACGGAGGGTCAAGCGACAGGCGAGAGGGGATCTTGCAGGCAACGAACGCGAGGACGCCGACCAGAACGACATCCCGCATCAGGGCCAGTCGGCAAGAGAGCTTGTGCTTGAAGGTCATGACCAGAGTCCCCCAAAAAAAGCCGCCAGCGTCGATTGATGTCGGTTCGCTGGCGGCTCGGCGGACCTGGCGATTTGGATCGCTGTAGTCCCGTAGCTCTGCGTCGCCGCCTTTCGACGGCTTTGCTCTGAGCAGCGCGTGGAACGTCTTCGGTAGTCTCGCAGGCGGCTGGACATGAAAAAGCCGCCAGCGATTTGCTTCGCTGGCGGCCCGGCGGACATAGCGAGTCGGATCGCCGTAGTCCCGTAGCTCTGCGTCACCGTCTTTCGGCGGCTTTGCTCTGAGCAGCGGTTGTCTTGAGGCGGCTCAGCGCATGGACTGGGCCACCTGGAGATCGTACTCGGCTATCAACACCCGCCGCAGGCAGTTAAAAGCTTTTTCGTGGTCTGACCCAAAACATCGGTCACTTACGTCCGTGGCAATTCACGGTTCTGCATTGCGTTTTGCGGCCGCTACTGGTCCACGCCATTAGTCCAGAAAAGAATGGCATTGATGTCGGCACCGGGGTCTGTGCCGTCGCTGGCCCGTCCTTTATAGGGGCTCGACGCGGCGAGGCGGTAGTCGCCCCTTGCGGCGTCTAGGAAGCCCACGGTCTCCACCGAGGCGGGGAAGACGTTTCCGTCCGGGTAGCTCGCGCTCGGCGCGCCGATGAGCACATTCCCGGCGAATAACCACCCCGGCATGTGACGATCGAGCGTCGCTGTCCCGTCGCCGGCATCATCGGATTTGATGCCGAAGTTGCCGTGCGCGACAATGTTGTCACGGAACTCGAACTTCTGCGTTGCGCCGCTGGCGACGGTGATCATGGTATTGTCGGCAAACCCGGTCTGGTGATAGAACTTGATCCAGGTCAACTGATTGGTGTTGCTCGCGACCTGGAACAGCCGGCCGACCTGGTCGCTCCACGAGGTACTGACATCGAGCCAGAGGTTGTTATCGAACCGCACCCGCGTCGCGGGGATGGCTGAGAAGTCGCCCTTGTCAGTGAGCTGGAGCCCGGCCCCCACATGCCGGACGATGTTCTCGCGTACCCAGACATCGCTCGTCTGCGCCCAGGTCGTCGGGCCGGTCTCGTTGGCCGACCAGAAGACGAGGGCGAAGCCCGCCTGGGCATCGGCCCAGGAGTTTTCGAAGATGTTGCCCTGGATCAGCACGCGCCGTCCGAGCTTCAGCTCGAGCAGGTTCTTCACGGTCCACGCGCCGCTCAAGCGCCAGGCGAGGGGCTTGAAGAAGTAGTTGTGGCGGATCTCGATGTCCGACGGAATAAGATTGGGAATTGCGGGGTTGGCGCCGCCGAACATCACGTTTTCCCCGGAGCCTTCCAGGTAGTTGTTGACGATCTTGAAGGGCCCGGGCCCGTTCCAGCCCGCAATGGCCTGCGCATCCGAGCCATTGGCGTGACACTCGCTGAGATAGGAGTCGAGCACAGCGCTGGTGGCGCTGTTGAGCGCCACGCAGCGCCTCAGATTGCCGGTCGCATTGCCATGTATGTAGCTGCGGTCCAGGATCAGTTCGTGGGGGACCGCAGCCAGTGTGTTCTGCGCGTCAGAGCCGTCGCCGAAGAGTACGAGGCCGTTGTTGTTAGTGACGCTGTCCGCCACCGTTACCTCCACGCCCATGAACCGGTAGTTATGGGCGCGCGGCCGGGTGCGGATCGCCGGCTCGGCGTTCGGGGTGACGATCTTCGGCAGCAGCGCGGCGTAGGACGGTTTCATCCGCTGGCCTTCGGTGGGCAGATCGGCGTCGGCGGTGGAGGTCCGGATGATGATCCAGCCCGCGCCGGATTTGACCGGCAGAGTGAAGGAACCGGTATAGGTCGCGCCGGCGGCGAGCACGATCTGATCGCCAGGTTGCGCGTCGTTGAGCGCCGCCTGAAGGTCTCCGCCTTCCGGCACGTTGATCGTGGACCCCGTCGGCGTGCTGTATTGCGTGTTGAGCAGCCTGGGGAGCGCGGGGTCGGACGACACCACCATTGTTGTCTGGCCGGCGACTCCACCATAGGTCGCGACCACACCTGTGGCTCCCGGGCCTACCGCCGTCACGCGCCCGGTTTGCTGACCTGTCGTGACCACACTGGCGATGGCAGGTGCCAGGGTTGCCCAGGTGACCTGTCCGCTCACCGCAGTGCCGTTGGCGTCCAGAATGCTGGCCGTCAGGGTGATGGTGTCCCCGACCGTCACCGCGCTGGCGGCCGGCGTCACGGTCACCGTGAAGCTCCCCAACGTCACCTCGATCGATCCGTCGCCTGTTAGCGGCATGAGCACCATCGAGACCGCCGCGTTGGCGCCGGGGTGAACGTCGATCGTCACCGATCCCGTGTGCGTTGCAACGCCGCCGGCGTCAAAGGCGCGCATCGTGATGGTTCGGTCGGAGCCCGCCCGCAGTGTGATTGTCCCGGACGCGACGGTGTTGACGATCGGGATATTGAACGTCAGAGTCTCGGGAAAGTCGGGCGCCGTCACCTTCACGACGATGCTCGCGACGCCCGAGCCGGAGAGATTGGCCCGCAGGAGCATGGTGGTCTCGACGAACTGCGGAGATCCGGTGGGCTCGCGCGCCAGGCACGAACCCACACCGAGCATGAGCACGAGTGCCGCAGCGACGCGAATGAGGGTGGCTACGGACCGCTGTCCGTCCACGGCCTCGGTCGCTCGCTTCCCACCCACGAGGGGTGGTGGCCGCTCCCGCTCTTGTCTGAGATATCGGTTGGGGTCGGGTTCAAGTTGAGGTACCACGGTGGCCGCACCGAGCCGGGTGCGGCGATCTCCTGCGCGATCTCGCTGGGAGTCAGCGCGGCGTCGTAGAACTGAAAGCCGCGCATCACCCCATCAAACACTTCTTCACCGGGGTTCCAGGGATTGTCACCCACCATGATCGCCGGATTCGGTGCCGCGGCGTACAGCGATCCGACCCACACGATTTTGTGGGTGGTGTCGGGCCAGTCCCAATAATAGGTGTGGCGCGCGTTTGAACCCGTTTTGGAGACGACCGCCACCTGCAGATACCAACGATCAAAGACGACTGGGTCACCGGTGATGTCGGATCCGCCATCGACGGAGATTTCCCACTTCTGGATCCCCATCAGCGGCGGAGGGGGCTCGGGATACGGGTGGAACCCATAGTACTCGAGTTGATTGTTGAAGTTCGAGCTGTTGTTCGCATGGAAAAAGGCGGTGTAGTAGCCAAGCTGTTCGCGCGGATTGACGCGCCAGATGTACGTCGCGGGATACGCCGCAAACGGCGACGTGAATTCAAACCGCATGGTGCTCGTCACCGCGGCATTCCCAGGAAAGTCGAGTCCCGTGATGATCACGGTCGCTGTCGCCGTCGCCGCCTGTCCCGCAAATGTGGCCGTCACCGTCGCCGTCCCGACCCCGATCGCCGTCATGCGCCCGGTTTGCTGACCGGTGCTCACCACCGTCGTGACGCGGGGCGCCAGGGTGGCCCAACCGACTTGCCCGCTCACCGAATTGCCGTTCGCATCCCGAATGGTTGCGGTCAGGGTGACCGTTTCTCCGACCGTGAGCGTACTGGCGTTCGGCTCCACTGTCAGGCTGAAGCTTCCCAGAGTCACATCGATGACCACGTCCCCCGTCAGCGGGGTCAGTACAATGGAGATCGTCGGGCTCGTCCCGGGGTGAACGTCGATCGTCACCGATCCGCGGTGCGTTTCAACGCCCCCGGCGTCGTAGGCGCGCATCGTGATGGTTCGGTCGGAGCCCGTCCGTAGTGTGATTGTTCCGGACGCGACGCTGTTGACGATCGGGATATTGAAGATCAGCGCCGTGGGAACGTCGGGCGCCGTCACTGCCACCACGACGGTTGCGACAGCCGTGCCGGAGAGATTCGCGTGCACGAGCAGGGTGGTCTCGACGGCGTGCGATCCGGTGGGCTCGTTCGGAACGCACGAACCGAGACCGAGCACGAATACGAGTACGAGGGCCACCGCCCCCGTCGCGCTAGGGACCGACGGTAACCGTCGCGGTCCCAGTGGTTCCTC
>Ga0137397_10001043_pt1 | contig 19333 bp, 14 predicted proteins | sample czorhiz116metaG_FD_106658 | JGI IMG/M metagenome (GOLD analysis project Ga0137397, IMG submission 106658) | Vadose zone soil microbial communities from Angelo Coast Range Reserve, California, USA - czorhiz1.16 metaG | ecosystem: Environmental > Terrestrial > Soil > Vadose zone | place: USA... | reverse complement strand
TCCGGCAGCGCGCGTTGGCACGGCATCAGCCGCAAGCGCAACGCCGACGCGCGTCGCTCCGCGGCGGGGATGTGGCTCGCGCAGTACTCCCGGGATTTCCATTTCTCCTCGTACAACACGGAGAAGGAGATCTGGCACATGGAGTACTTGAGCTGGCACGGCACGGAAGCGGACCCGGGCGACGGCACCTGACCGAGGCCGATCAGCGGCTGCGAAGGCGCTGTGGATCCGTTTCGGCGGGCGCGTCCGCCGAAGAGGGCGGCGGCTCCAGCAGCGACTTGCGATTTTGCAGGGACGCCGAGGAGGGGCCGTGCACCAGCGCCCCGAGGGCAGTCTCCAGCGTGCCCAGCCGGGCTTCGATGGCCCCGAGGCGTGCCTGGGTCTGCTTGCCGTGCAGCTCGGCCTCCAGGTCCAGCTCGCGGTGGCGGAGCTTGAAGTGCTTCACCGTGAATATGATCGCCACCGGCGTGCCGAGGCAGATCAGCGCCCCCAGGATTGGGACGAGCCCCTTGATCAGGATCGCGAGCGCGGCGGTAGAGGCGGGATCCATGCCACCTACCTATCCGGCAGCGGGGCTGCGAGCAAGCCGGGGACGGCTACCAGACCGCGCACTTCTTCTCCGGGTTCATCGCGGAGCCTGCCTTGCACGAGAACGTCCTGGCGAAGTCCCCGTTGTCCGAGACGGGGCCGTTGACCCGCCACTGCGCCGTCGAGTGCGGATTGATCTGCGCCTGCAGGCGGGCCGCCTCCGGTCGATAATTGGTGCACCACGACTGCGCGAAGGCGACGAAGAAGTCCCGGTCGGTGCGCGCGTCGCTGCGGCCCTGCTTCTGACGCAAAGCGGAGAGCGCCATCTTCAACCCGCCGATGTCGGCGATGTTCTCGCCCAGCGTCAGCTTGCCGTTCAAGTGCACGTCGTCCACCGCGACGTACTGCTCGTACTTGTCTGCCACGCAGGCAGCCCGCTCCTCGAATGCCTTGCTGACCTCGGGCGACCACCACTCGTGCAGGTTGCCGTCGCCGTCGAATTGGCGGCCCTCGTCATCGAAGCCGTGCGTCAGCTCGTGGCCCATCACCATTCCCAAGCCGCCGTGGTTGGTGACGACCGGAGCGTCCGTCTTGAAGAAGGGCGCCTGCATGATCCCGGCGGGGAAGACCATCTCGTTCATGGAAGGGCTGTAGTAGGCGTTCACCGCGGCCGGCGTCATGGCCCACTCGTTCCGGTCGACGGGCTTGCCGATCTTGGCGAGGTCGCGCCTGGTCTCGAACCACGCCGCCTCGTCGAGGTTCGCCAGGAGGGACTCGCGGCCGATCTTCATCGTCGAGTAGTCGCGCCACCTCTCCGGGTAGCCGATCTTGTTGTCGATCTTCCGCAGCTTGTCGCGCGAGGCGGCGCGCGCGGCATCGTCCATCCAGGAGACCTCCGCCAGGTTGCGCTCGAACGCGCCCTCGATGCCCTGGACCATCTCCTTCGCGATCCTCTTGCCGTCCTCCCCGATGGTGGTCACCACGAAGGAGCGGCCTATGGCCTCGCCCAGCGCGTTGTCGGTCATCTGCACGCAGCGCTTCCAGCGCGGCAGGATGGCCTTGGTGCCGGTCAGCGCCTGGGTGAGCCGGAACCGCTCCTCGACGAAGGCCTGCCCGAGCGCGGGGGCTGCCGCCGAGATGGCGGTCCAGCGCAGATACGTCTTCACGTCGTTCAGCTTCCCCTTCGCGGCCAGGAGCTTGTCCATGCCGGCGAAGAAGTCGGGCGTGAGCACGTTGATGTTCTGCACCGAAGGCGCGCCGATCTCCTCGAAGTACGCCTCCCACAGGAAGTGTGGCGCGGTCTTCTTCAGGCCCGCGCGCTCCAGGCGGTGGTAGACCTTGTTCGGGTCGCGCCGCTCCACCTTGTCCATCGAGACCCGGGCGAGCGCCGTCTCGATGTCCATCACCGTCCTGGCTCCCCTCTTCGCGTCCGCGTCGGATGCCCCGGCGAGCGCCAGCATCTTCTCCACGTGCTCCTGGTACAGCGTGCGCAGGTCACGCATGCGCTGGTCGTCCTTCAGGTAGTAGTCGCGGTCAGGCAGGCCCAGGCCGCCCTGGTCCGCGCCGCCGATGACCTGCGTCGCGTCCTTGAAGTCCTGCTGCGACGAGAACCCGAAGAACGCTTGCGCGCCGGTCGCCTGCAGCCGCGCGACCTCCCTCGCGAGCGCCCTGGCGTCGTGGGCGGCGTCGATCTTCTGCAGATCGTCCTGCAGCGCCGCGAACGAGGCCGTCTCCGCCTTGTGCTCGTCCATGCAGGTTGCGTAGAAGGCGCCCACCTTGCTCGCGAACGGATCGGCGGGATCGGGCCCGCCCTTCGCGTCCTTCTCCAGGATCTGCCGCAACAGCGCCTCGTTCCGCTGGAACACCTCCGAGAACCCGCGGCTCCAGCTGGCGCGGTCCTCCGGGATGGGCGTCTTCTTCAGCCAGCTGCCGCAGGCGTACTGGTAGAAGTCGGTGCAGGGGTCGACGGACTTGTCCATCGCCGACTCGTCGATCGGCGGCGGCTCGGGCGGCGTCTGCGCGACCGGGGCCGTCTCCGGCACGTGCGGCCGGGTCTGCGGCGAGGAGCTGCAGGCGGCGGCGAGGACGGCGGGGACGAGCAGTCGCTTCATGGGGTCTCCTGGATGCTCGCGCGGCGTGCGCGCGAGGGCGCACGATCAGCAACGGCCGACCCGCGTTGTCAAGCGCCGGGTACACCGGCGCGGCGCCAGCGACGGCATTCAACCCGCCATTTTCGCGATACCCAATACGACGACCTGGCGCTCATGCCGTGGAAGTTCTCGCCGCTGGCGCCGCTCGTGTCCTGCGGACCCTGATCAGTCCTCGCCGCCATCCTCGCCGTCTTCGCGGTCTTCGCCGTCTTCGCCGTCTTCGCGACCCCCGATGCGCACCGTGGCCAAGACCCCGGCGTGGTCACTGGGCCACAGCCCGTCTACGCGCGAGGAGCGCTTGGCGCCGAGAACGCTGGCCTTGCCCGGCCGGAGCGCCCCGCGGGTGAGCACGTAATCGATCCGCTCGGACAGCGCGGCGCCCTGTGTCTTGGTCAGGTCCTCGAGGAAGCAGCAGGTGAAGCCGGGGCGGGTGGGGTGGAGCGCGGGCCAGACGTCCTCGAATCCGGCGGCGGCGAGGATTGCCTCGCCCTCCGTTCCCGGATGCGAGTTGAGATCGCCGACCAGGATCACCGGGCGCGCGTCGCCCGCGAGCACCGTGGCGAGCTCCGCGGCCTGCAGCTGCCGGAAGGCCGGATGGAAAGACTCCAGGTGGGTGGAGACGAAGCGCAGCGATTCGTCGCGGTACTTCACGTCGACCGTCATGTACCCGCGCTTCACGAGCAGGGGCGTTCCGAGGATGCTGAGCGGCAGGAGGTTCTGGTCGCTGAACGCCTTGCCGACGGCATTGGACGTGTGCACGTCCTCGCGCGCGAGGATCGCGCCGTGGTCCGTCGTCCGCACGTCGAAACCGAAGACGGTCGGCGCCTGGAACTGGAGCAGCTCCACCTGGGCCGCCAACCGGTACTCGAGTCCGCGCGCGGCGAGGGCGGCGAGCAGCTCCGGAATGTAGTCGTAGACGACGGTCGCCTTGCCGTCGACGCGCGAGACGGTGTGCCAGGTGAATGCTTCCTGCAAACCGACCAGCGCGGGACGCCGTTTCGCGATCTCGGCGACGAGCGCGTGGACGCGGGTATGGAAGTCGTTCTTCTGGACCATGGCCCACGCGGCACTCGCCGCCCCGACGAACTGCGAAAGGTTCTGCGCGGCGATCACCGGGCCGAGGTCCGCGCCGAGGTACAGGTTGCGAGTCATCACGCCGATGACCTTGTTCCCGCCGGCCATGCTGTCGCGGGAAGCGGCGCTCCTCAGCTCCGCACTCGTGGCCGAGGAGCGCTCTCCGGATCCACAGGCCGCGGTGAACAGTGCGAAGGACAGGACCACGGCTGCCGACAAGGTCGGGCGCATATCCACCTCGAGATTTGTGAGGAACCCCCGGCGGGCGATTGTGCTCGCTCACCCCAAGAAGCCCCATCCGACTAATGTAGGATGCCTCACTGGAGGGGATCATGTCGAGGGCGGGCCTCATCGGGTGCATCGCGTCGCTCGCGCAACTCTCCCTCGGGGCCGCCGCGGTCGCGGACGAGCCGGCCGAAGAGGCGACGCTGGACGTCACCGTCACCGCTGCCCGCCGGCGCGAGGTCCTGATCGAAAGCCCGCGCGCCGCATCGGTCCTGAATCGCGAGGAGATGGACCGGCGGCAGGCGCGCTCCACGCCCGAGGCGCTGCTCGAGGAGCCGGGCGTCTTCCTCCAGCGCACCAATTACGGCGGCGGCGCGCCCTTCGTGCGGGGGCTGTTCGGGAACCGCATCCTGCTGCTGGTCGACGGCATCCGGCTCAACAACTCGACCTTCCGCGCGGGTCCCAACCAGTACCTGAACACGGTGGACCCGCTGCTCGCCGAGCGCATCGAGGTGGTGCGCGGGACCGGCTCGGCCATGCACGGCTCGGACGCCATCGGAGCCGCGATCAACGTCCTCTCGCTCCAGCCGGCGCTGCGCGACAGCCGGACCTGGCGCGCGGACGTCCGCGCGTCGTCGAGCAGCGCGGACGAGAGCGCCCAGGTCGGCGGCCGGCTGCGCTGGTCCGGGGATCGCGCCGCCGCCGTCGCGACCGGCAGCCTGCGCCATTTCGACGAGCTGCGCGGCGGCAAGGACACGGGGGTGCAGCGGTTTACCGGCTACGACGAGTGGAGCGCTTCGGCGGCGGGGACCGTGGAGACCGCGCCGGGGCTGGAGCTGACTGCGGTGGTGCAGAGCACGCGCCAGTTCGACGTGCCGCGCACCGATCGGTCGACGCCGGCCGACATCCGCCTGTTCAGTCTTCAGGAAAGGCAGCTCGCGTACCTGCGCCTGGACGCCGATGCTGGGGGCCCGCTGTCGAACCTCCGGGCCACGGCATCCTTCCACCGGCAGCGCGAGCTCGCGGATCGCTACCGCGTCGCGCGCGATGCGCAGGAGCGCGACGACAACCGGGTCGGCACGCTGGGCCTGCAGGTGGAAGGTCAAGCGCGGGTTGCGGGCCCGCTGGTGGTCGGGCTCGAAGGGTACGGGGACTTCCTCGCCAGCAGGGCGGCGCGCGGGACCATCTCGAGCGGGACGCTCGACGGGCGCCCGGAGCTGGCGCGTTACTCGGAGGGGGTCGGTTACCAGAGCGCCGGCGCGTTCGCCGGCCACCGGCTCGACCTGGCGGAACGCTTCTCGCTCCATTCCGAGCTGCGGCTCGGCGCCGTCCGGGTGGCCCTCCCCGCGGACGATCGCCTGACGCGGCTCTTTCCCGGCGCGGGCATCCAGCCTCTGCCGGCGCACGTGGAGGTGGTGCCCGTCTACGCCGCCGGACTGCACCTGCGCTGGGCGCCTGCGCCCACCGTCGCTCTCAGCGGCGGCGTCTCGCTCGGCTTCCGCGCGCCGAATCTCGACGACTACGCGCGGCTCGGCGCCGAGGGCGGCTCGTTCTTGCTGCCGACCCGTGGACTCTCCCCGGAGCGGGCCCTGAGCGGCGAGGTCGACGCCAAGCTGCAGCTCCCCCGAGGCGCGGAAGCGGGGCTGGCCTATTCCTACACGTACATCGCCGACGCGCTGGGCCGGGCGGGCGCTTCGATCGACGGGCAGACCGTGCTCGATGGGCTGCGCGTCGTGCGGGTGGCGAACGCGGATTCCGCCCGCTACCACGCGGTGGAGATCTACGGCCGCGTGCCGATCTGGAACCGCGTGGCCGTCTTCGGCAATGCCGCCTGGGCGCACGGCCAGGTCCGCCGGCAGGTCCCCGCGGCGGATCCGTCCGCGCCCTCCACGTTCATCGAGGAACCCGCGGAAAAGGTGCCGCCGCTCTTCGGCAAGATCGGCCTCGGCTGGCGGGCGGCGGGCAACGCGGGTTTCGCCGAGGTGCTGGTGCGGTTCGCGCTCCGCCAGGACAGGCTCGGTCTGAGCGATCTCACCGACCCGCGCATCTGCCCCGACGTGCCCGGGACCTGTCCGGGCACGCCGGGCTGGACGGCCGTCACGGTCCGCGCCGGAGCCAGGCTGTTCGACTGGCTCCGGCTCACGGTGGCCGCCGAGAACCTGGCCGACCGCAGCTATCGCATGCACGGGTCGGGGATCGACGGCCCCGGTCGCAGCGTGTCGGCGCTCCTGGAAGGTTCGCTGTGAAGCGCCTGCTCTGCGTCGCGGTCGTGCTCTGCGCCTGCGGCGCGCGGCCCGGCGACCCGTGCGGCGACGATTCCGGCTGCGGAGGCGGCCTGGTCTGCCTGAAGGGGACCGCGGCGGAGACGGGGGTCTGCTCCTTCTCGTTCTCCGGACCCGGCGAGAGATGCCTGAGCGGCGGCGACTGCAAGAGCGGGCTCTTCTGCTCGAACGACCTCTCGATTGGCACGCGGCAGTTCGCCGGAGAATGCCGGGCCGCGCAAGACCGGGGCGGGCCCTGCTCCCGCGATTCCAACTGCCTGGCGCCGCTCCGATGCCAGGGCGCGCGCGACGGTCAGCTCGGTAGCTGCGCCTGACCGCATGCCACACCGTCCGCTGGGAAAGGCGTAGCGCCGCCGAATCCGGCGGCGGCTAGCTCACCACACCACGCATTTCTTCACCGGGTTCATGTTCGTCCCTGACTTGCAGGAGAACACCTTCCCGAAGTCCTCGTTGTCCGAGACGGGTCCGTTCACGCGCCACCGGCCCGGGGAATGCGGATCGGTGACGGCCCGCAGCCTGCGCTCCTGCGGGGTCGCGTTCTGGCACCACACCTGCCCGAAGGAGAGGAAGAGCTGCTGCTCGGGCGTGAACCTGGAGGTGCCGGGCCGGGGCTGCCCGTTCGCGCGCAGCGCCGCCAGCGCGAGCTTCAGTCCGCCGATGTCCGCGATGTTCTCGCCCAGCGTCAGCTTGCCGTTCACGTGCACGTCGTCGGTCGCGACGTACTGGTCGTACTGGTTGGCGACGCAGGCGGCCCGTTCCTTGTAGGCCTCCGCCACCTGCGGCGTCCACCACTCGCGCAGGTTGCCGTCGCCGTCGTATTGCCGGCCGCGGTCGTCGAATCCGTGGGTCAGCTCGTGGCCCATCACCAGTCCGGCGCCGCCCAGGTTGGTCGGGTCGGGCGCGCCGGGCGCGAAGAACGGCGTCTGCAGGATGCCGGCCGGGAAGACCATCTCGTTCTTGCCGGCGTTGTAGTAGGCGTTCACCGTCGCGGGCGTCATGCCCCACTCGTTGCGATCGACCGGCTTGCCGATCATGTCCAGGTCGCGCTTGGCGGCGTAGCGCGCCCCCTCTTTCAGGTTCGCGAGCAGCGAGGTGCGGTCGATCTTCATCGAGTCGTACTCGCGCCACCGGTCCGGGTACCCCACCTTGTTGTCCAGCTTGTGCAGCTTCTCGGCCGAAGCCTTGCGGGTCGCGTCGTCCATCCAGGAGACGAGGGCGAGATTCGCGTCGAACGCCTTCTCGATGCCCTGGATCATCTGCTTGGCGATGCTCTTGCCCTGGTCGCCGATGGTGGTCTTCACGAAGGTGCGCCCCACCGCCTCGCCCAGGGCCGCGTCGGTCATCTGCACGCAGCGCTTCCAGCGCGGCGCGATCTCCTTCTGGCCGGTGAGGAACTGGTTGAACCGGAAGTTCTCCTCGACGAACGCCTTGCCCAGCGCGTCCGCGTCGGCGTGGATCTCGCGGAACCGAAGGTAGGTCTTCACCTCCGGCAGGGGGCTCTCGACCAGCACCGCCTCGAGCCCGGTGAAGAACTCCGGGACCGCGACGTTGATCGGCTGCACGTCGTGGCCGATGGAGGCGAAGTAGGCGTTCCAATCGAACCTGGGCGCCTTTTCCTGCAGGCCCTTGCGGTCGAGCCGGTGGTAGACCTTGTACGGGTCGCGCCGATCGACGCGCATCATCGACGACTTGGCCAGAGCCGTCTCGATCCGCATCACCGTCTCCGCCTGCTTGCGCGCGTCGGCTTCGGGAACGCCCGCCAGCTCGAACAGGTTGGCGGCGAACTCCTGGTAGCGCTTGCGCGTCTCCTGCATCTTCGGGTCGTCCTTGACGTAATAGTCGCGGTCGGGGAGGCCGAGCCCGCCCTGGTCGGCGAGGCCGATCACCTGCGTCGCGTCCTTCGCGTCCTGGATGGATCGGAATAGGAAGAAGTTGCGCGCTCCGGTCAGGTGCATCTCGCCCACCCGCTGCGCGAGCTGCTTGGGATCCTTCACGGCGTCGATGGAGGCGAGGCTTTCTTGAAGACTCTTCAACGATGCGGTCTCGGCTTTCGGCTCGTCCATGCAGGTGGCATAGAAGTCGCCGGCCTTCTTCGCATACGGGTCGGCGGGATCGCCCTGGCCGGCGGCATCCTTCTCCAGGATCTCCCTCAGAAGCATCTGGTTGCGCTCGTTGACCGTGTCGAAGCTGCGCGTCCAGCGCGACTTGTCCGGCGGGATCGGGTTGGCCTTCATCCAGCCGCCGCACGCGTACTGGTAGAAGTCGTCGCACGGGTCGGCGCTCGGGTCCATCGCTCTCTCGTCCACCGCCACCGCGGCCGGCGAGGCGGAGGCGGCCTGCGACGGAGTCGCGGCGGGGCGCGGAGCAGGTGCTGACGAGCAGGCGGCGAGGGCGGCGAAAGCGGCCAAAGCGATCCTGTGCATGTCCACTCCTTCAGTTGCTGCTGCGCGGGGCGTCGGGAACGTTCTTCGCGTGCGCGTCGATCCAGTCGAGCACGGTGCGGTACCAGAGCTGGCTGTTGCGGGGCTTCAGCACCCAGTGGCCCTCGTCGGGGAAATAGAGGAGCCGCGACTGGACGCCCTGGCGCTGCAGGGCGGTGAACATCCCCAGGCCCTGCTCGACGGGCACGCGGAAGTCGAGCTCTCCCTGCACCACCAGCGTCGGGGTCTTGAAGCTCTTCGCGTACGTGCTGGGGCTCCACTTCCGGTACGCATCGGGGTTGTCCCAGGGCGTCCCGCGCATCTCCCACTCGGGGAACCACAGCTCCTCGGTCGAGCCGTACTCGGCGGCGAGGTCGTACACGCCGTCGTGGCTGACCAGGCACCTGAACCGGTCCGTGTGCCCGGCGATCCAGTCGATCATGTACCCGCCGAACGAAGCGCCCGCTGCGCAGGTCCGGCCCGGGAGCACGTAAGGCAGCTTCTCCGCCGCGTCGACCGCGCGCATCAGATCGTCGTACGCCAGCCCGCCCCAGTCGCCGGAGATCTGCTCCTCGAAGGCGCGCCCGTATCCGGTGGAGCCGCGAGGGTTCACCGCCAGGACGACGTACCCGCGCGCCGCGAACGCGGCCGCGTTCCAGCGCGTGCCCCATTCGTCTTCCCAGGCGCCCTGCGGGCCGCCGTGGATGAGCAGGAGGAGCGGGGCGCGCTGCCCACCGGGCGGGCGGACGATCCAGGAGTGCACCTTCGCGCCGTCCTTCGCAGGGGCCCACAGGTCTTGCGGATCGCCGGGCATGTCGATGCCGGCGTATTGGTCGTGGTTGAAGGCGGTCAGCCGCTTCGGCTGCCCGGCGGGCACGAGACGCGAAAGCTCCGGAGGGCGCACCATCCCGCTCTGGACGAAGACGACCGACCCGTCCGGCGCGAGCGCGAAATCGCCGCTCGCGGGCGAGTCGGCATGGCGGGCGACCTTCCCCTCCAGCGAGACCGTATTCAGGTAGTTGCGCCCGTGGTGCTGGACCGCGGCGACCAGGCCGCTCGAGTCGCGGCGCCAGGAGAAGGCGCCGACGTCGTCGCCGAAATCGCCGATGAGGGATACCTTGCCGCTCCGCCGATCCATCAGCATCAGCTTCCACTGGTCGGACTCGTACCCGTTGCGGGCCTGCGCGAGCCACGCCAGCCAGTGCCCGTCGGGGGACGGCTTCGGGGAGGCGTCGTCGCCTGGATTTCCGGTGGTTAGATTCCGCGGCGGGCCGCCCTGGACGGGGATGGACCACAGGTCGCCGTTGGTGCTCCACGCCTCCCGCTGCGCGGGCTTGGCGCTGACGATGACCTGCGCGCCGTCGGGCGTGAAGGCGATGTCGTCACCGCCGCCCAGGCGGAAGGTCGGCCAGTCCGAGTCCCCGGGCGTCAGGTCGCGCGCCGCGCCGCCCTGCGCAGGCTGCACGAAGACGTGGGTACGCTTGCCTTCCTTCCACTCCGTCCAGTGGCGCGCGAAGAGGTGGTCGACGATGCGCGCCTCGACCTTGCTCGCCTTCCGCTCCTCGAACCGCTTCCTGTCGCACGCGTCCACCGCGGCCGTGTCGCCCGCGCACCCCGGGTAGACCTCGCTGGTGTACGCGATCCAGCGTCCGTCCGGGGACCACACCCCGGCGTCGGCACCGAAGAAGAGCGAAGTGACCTGCCGCGGATCGCCGCCGTCCGCCAGGTCGTAGAGCCAGAGTTGCGCCTGGTCCTGCCCTGCGCGCAGCGAGACGACGAGGAGCTGCTTGCCGTCCGGCGACCAGCGCGGATGCTCGCTGCGCCCGTCGCGGGTGAACTGGCGCGCGGGACCACCGGCGAGGGGTTGCAGCCAGACGTCCTTCACGTCCCGATTCAGCTCCAGCGACTTCTGGCGCACGGTGAAGGCGACCAGCTTGCCGTCGGGCGAGACCTGCGGGTCGTCGAGGCGCCGCGTGGCGAGCAGCTCCTCCGGGGTGAACGGACGCCCGGCGAAAGCAGGGGCGGCGAAGAGCATGGCGAGCAGGAGGAGGCGCATTGGACCGCGCCCTCTAGCACACGTTCGAGCAGGCGGACACACCGAAGCGCGCTTTCGTGTCACGGTCGGGCGTCCTCCTGCCTATGCCTGTGGAGGCTGCAAGCGAGCAGCCGGAGAAGGAGGCAAGATGAGGCGCAGGATGATCTGGACGCTGCTGGCGTTGGCCCTGGCCGCGCCCGCGGTATGGGCGGGGTCGGCGGCGGCGGGCTGCTGCCCGATCGCGTCGTGCTGCGAGAACTGCTCGGAGTGTCCGTTCGGGAGGTGAGTTGGACCACGGCGCGCGCGCCGCGCTCCAGCGAGGGATGTGCCGCCTGGCCGAAGGGGACCGCGAAGCCTTCGAGCCGGTCTTCGCCGCCCTGTGGCCCGTCCTCCGCGCGTTCGCGGCGCGCGCGCTGACCGTCCCGGCCGAGGCCGAGGACGCCGCGCAGTCCGCGCTGATCAAGGTGTTCGCGCGCGCCGCCGAGTTCGACCCGCTCCGGGAGGCGCTTCCCTGGGCCCTGGGCATCGCGGCGTACGAGTGCCGCACGCTGCGCAAGTCGCGCGCCCGCCGGCGCGTTGGTGGCCGCGCTGACGGCTTCGCTGGGCTGCACGCTGGCCGGGACAGCCGGAGTCCTGGGGATGGCGCTCGGGACGGTCCTCGCGGGAACGCCGGTGTGGCTCGCCGCCCGAGCGCAGCGCTGAGGTAGAATGGGCGAATGGACCGGTCGCGTTATCCCACACGCGTTCTGCGGCTGGGCGCCGGCAATGCGCTCGAACCAGCTCTTACGCCACAGCAGCGTCTCCTGATGGTCTGGACACTCACGACCCAAGCCTGGGCCTTCAAGGAAGGCAGCTTCCGTGAATCGCGACTTCGCCGAGATGTTGGCCGCGTTGTCCGCGGCTGGCGCTGATTATCTGCTGGTTGGAGCGCATGCGCTGGCTGCGCACGGAGTCGTCCGGGCGACGGGCGACATGGACGTGTGGATCCGCGCGACGCCCGAGAACGCCTCGAAGGTCTGGCGGGCGCTGCTGGTGTTCGGCGCTCCACTCCAGGAGTTGTCCGAACGTGACCTCGCCACGCCCGAGTTGGTCTTCCAGATCGGAGTGGCGCCGTACCGCATCGATCTGCTGACGTCGATCGACGGCGTCTCGTTCGAGGAGGCATGGACGCATCGCACGACGGTGCGTGTGGAGGGGCACGAAATCCCGTTGATCGGACGCGAGGACCTCCTGCGCAACAAGCGCGCCACCGGCCGCTTGCGGGACCTGGCGGACGCCGAGGAGTTGGAAAAGCTGGCTACTTGACCAGCTTGAGCGCCCGCAGCAGCGGGCTGGGCCGCACCTTGCGCAGCAAGCGCTTGGGGCCGCGGCCCTCGGCAAGGTGCTCGAGCTGCTCGTGCAGCGAGAACCGTCCGGGCCCCGTGACGAGCATGCCCAAGGCGATGGCGATCAGGACCATGTTGTACTCGAAGCCGCCCTTGGCGATGTCGAAACCCTGCTTGCCGTGCACCTTGGCGATCGCCACCAGCTGCGTGATGAGCACCGCCAGCGCCGCCGGGCGCGTCAAGAATCCCAGCATCGAGGCGACGCCGGCGAAGACCTCGGCGGCCCCGGTCGCCATTGCCAGCGGCTTGCCGGGCCGGAGCCCGAGCTGCTCGAACATCTGCCCGGCCTGCTCGCGGCGCTCCTGCTTCAGCTTGGAGAGCCCGTGGTAGATCATCGTGCTGCCCAGCGCAGCGCGCAGCGGGACGAACGCCGCGTCCCTGTGCTCGTGCGCGAACCCGCTCTCCACCATCAGCGCCATCGGACCCTCCTTGCGACAGTTCCCGGAAGGGTCCTCATGCCCTGCGGCGATTTCAACAGCCGTCCCCCGACCGTCCAGCCGCCCGGCCGCCGGAGCGCATCCCGCGCCGTCCGCGGTGTGAAAGGCGTAGCGCCGCCGAATACGGCGGCGACTAGAAGTAGGCGTAGTGCAGCGAGATGTTCGGCACCCAGGTCGGGTTTCCGTTCTCGTCCCGCTCCGGCACCAGCCCGCCGATGTCGACGCCGTGCGCGAATTGCACGCGCAGCTCGAACGGCCCCAGGCCGAAGTTCACCCCCAGGACATAATCCATGGTGCGGTTGTCCCAGGCCTGCAACGCGGTGGCGACGAACCGGGTCCTGCCCGGATGGTTCCGCTGCGCGCGGACCGACTCCACCACGCCGCCGAAGTCGAGCCCCACGATCCCGGTGATGCCGCTGAAGAAGGCGAACCGGATGAGGAAGTCGAGCGGGAAGGCCAGCTCGCTCTGCGCCACGTAGTAGGCGGTACCGAGCAATCCAGGATCGTTGAAGCGGAACCCGCGCAGGTTGTCGAACGAGCTCAAGAAGAAGTGCCGGCCGAAGCGGCTTCCCTGCGCATACCCGAGCGCGGCCCGCGCGGTGATCTTGGTGCGAGAGAACAGCCGGATGGTGTGGATCGCGTCCGACTGCCCGTACGCGAACAAGCCGTCCGCCCCGCGCTTGGGCAACGTCCCGGCGCCCAGGGTGAAGAGCACCGAGGAACCGCCGATCGCGCCGCCCGGTCCGTATCGGGTGGTGTCCCATCCATAGGACAGGTTCGATTCGATCTCGCTATCGAACCCGGTGATCGAGTTGGCCGCGCCGGCGGGGAGTGAGGTGGGAAAGCCGTTCACGTCGAAAATCCTGTTCTCGAGCAGCGAGCGGGACATCCCCTGGATGCGCACCGCGGCGTCGACCCGGCTGAAGGTCGAGAACGGGTACGAGAGCAGGCCTTGCGCGCCGAACATCCGCTGCAGGTACTGCACCTCGCAGGCGAACCCCGGCGCCGGTTGCCCGTTCACGAGCGGGGGCGCTTGCCCGCAGTTCTCCACGCCGGGGAACTGGATGTCGCGGCCGACCTGGAACGTGTTGAAGGCGCCGAAGCCCCAGACCAGCCGTTTCGACCGGTCCACGTAGAACGCGAGGGCGTCGGTCAGGTCGAACGATCCGTACACCGCCAGGTTGGCGAGGAAGCTGCGGTCGCGCAGCACGTCCGCGAAGACCACGCCGCCGCCTCCCACCGGCGCGAGGCCGATGCCGACTCCGCCGATGGCCGCTCCGCCGCCCTCGAGCCGCCAGTTCTTGCCCAGGTCGAGCGCCGCATACTCGGCCGCGTTCTGCGGAATGGGCTCGTCGGGGAAGGACAGCGGAGAGTTGAGCGTGCTCGCGTAGCTGGGCGGGATCGCGTCCTGCTCGTCGGCCGAGAGCATCTCGCTGGTGGGCACCTCGAACATGCGGTAGCGGGCGCCGTACCAGGCGACGCCGTAGATGCCGTTCGGAGCGAGCCCCGGGTGGGAGAGCGCGGTGGTGAAGTCGGTGAGCCGCTTGACGCGACCCTCCTGCAGGAACCACAGGTCGCTCTTCCCGCCCGCCTCGCTGTCGAACAGCACCGCGCCGCCGGCCAGCGCCACCGCGTGCCGCTGGTTGACCGGGGCGTCGGTGAGCCGCTCGCGAGTGCCGGTCTCCGGGTCGATGCGGAACAGGTTGAACCGCCCGCTCTCGGTCGCGTCGCCGGCGTAGACGATGCCCTCGTCGCCCCAGCTCAAGTCGCGCTCGGCGTACAGATCCTCGGTGAGGCGCCGCGAGTGCGCGTCGCGTTCGCGCAGGTCGAAGGTGTAGATGTCGCTCTTGCCGTCGCGGTCCATGCCGTAGAACGCCAACCGCTGGCAGTCGGGGCTGAAGGTCGGGTCGCCTGCCTCGATGACGCCGTCGCGGACCACCCGGATCTCGCGGTCCGCCCCGAGACGCAGGTCGACCGGAGCGCGCTGCCCGACGGCGTCGATGCCGGCGAACGCGCTCGGGCCGGGCGTGCGCCCGCGGCCCGGCGGCCGCGCCATGCCGGGAGAAACGGGCAGCGGCGCGGGGCCGGTCTGGGCGCCGCGGACCACGCGGTCGAGCGGGCGGTAGTGCAGTACGTCCGAGTCGCCGTCCTGCGCGAACCAGGCGATGCCGGTGTCGCACACCGCCATCACGCTCTTCATTATCGGGTGCAGGCTCTCGGTGCCGGGGTGCTGGTCGATCGCGATCTGGCGATGCGAGCTCGGATCGCGCCGATCGATCAGGATCAGCTTGGCGCGGCCGGTATCGCGCTCGACGCCGCGGTAGAAGATCAGATTGCCGTCCCGGCTGGAGACGAACCAGTCCAACTCGTCGGGCAGCTTCAGCTCGGTCACGTCGGGCAGGTCCTGCTTGGACTGCAGATAGGTCGGGTAGGCGCGCCTGCGCATCCACTCCTGCCAGCGCGCGTTCATCTGCTGCGGCTGCTCACCGGCGATGCGCGCCAAGAGGCCCATGAATCCGCCGGCTCCTCCGCCTCCGCCGCCCGGATCGCCGCGGCGCCCGCCGCCCGCCAGCCGCGGGCTCTGATCGAGCACCGCCTGGATCACCTTCTCCCCGTAGGTCTCGGCGAGGAAGACGAGCCTCGCCTGCCCGTACTTGTACGTGTAGAGGAATGCGTACGGTCGGTCCTCCTCGAGGCTGGGGATGTCGTAGCCGATCTCGCCGTTGGGGTTCAGCACCACGTCCCGCAGGAACATGTCCGTCTCGGGATCGATGGTCTGCCCGTGCGCGTAGTACTCGGCGAGTCCTTCGATGAACCAGAGCGGGAAGGCGCCGATGGGGCTGTCCAGGCCGGCGCTGGCGGCGCGCTCGGCCACCTTCTGGATCTGGAACTGGTGCACCATCTCGTGCGTCGACACCTCGGTGAAGAGCTGCCGGTCGCCCGAATAGGACAGCGTCATGCGCAGGTCCTGGGGGCTGGTGACGCCGAGCGTACCCTCTTGCACCTCGAAGACGTTGGTCTCCAGGAACTCGCGGTAGGTGTTGTACAGGATGTACGGGACCTTGAAGGACGGCTTGTAGTTGAAGCGGTCGGTCAGGTACGCCCAGCTCTGCCGGACCAGTCCGGCGGCGATGCGCGCGACTGGGTACTCGCGGTCGTAGAAGTAGAAGCGGATCCCCGCCGAGCCGTCGTCGTCGAGGAAGTCGTAATCGCGCCAGTGGAAATCGAAGTAGCGGACCTGGTTCTTCCCGGGGCGCGAGGGGACTACGTACGCCTCCTGGGTGAGCGGCTTCTCCTTCTTCGAGGTCCACTCCTTGCCGGTGAGCTGCCAGAGGGCGTCGTGGCGGTGCCAGGGAAGGTCCTCGTGCGGGCCGAAGAGCGAGAGGCGCGGGCCGCCAGGTGCGGCGCGCACGGCGGGGGCGACCACCGCGCACACGGCGACGAGCCGCAGCCAGATTACCTTGGTCATGTTCCTCCCCGGTGTCCGACGATGGTGGGGCGAGGACGAAGCTAGTGCGAGTCCGACTTGAACGCCATGTCGGCCATTCAACCCCGGCGGACCGTCACGCGCTCGTGAGGCATGATCGCGCGTGGGGAGCGGAACACTTGCATCGGTGAGTAGTAGAGGAAATTGGAGACGCGGCTGGTGTACAAGTCCGCGTAATCCTGAACCTGTTCGCCGAATCGGGAGTTCTCGTTGCCTTCTTTGAAGACGAGCCCCCAGTAGGCATTTGCCCCGCGTTCGAAGCGCTGCTCCACCTCGCCGCTCTCGGCGAGGGCGGCCTTGAACGCCCGGCGCAAGAGCTCGAGGTCGCGCTTCTCGCGCTGGCGGCGCTGCTCCAGATCCGCCGGCACGGGGCCCCCCCGCTCCAACTTCCGATCGAGCTGGTTGAGGAAGACCTTGTGATGGTTGATGAGGTCGTCGAGCAGGGTGCGCAGCTCGTCCAGCTCGCCCAGGCGCTGCACCTCGGCGGCGTGCTGCTCGATGTACTCGATCTCGCGCTCCAGCTCCTGCACCACGAAGCAAGTGCGCCACTGCGACGCCTTCCGGTTGCGGATGATGTCGCCGTAGATGTGGTCGCCGACGTAGAGCACGCTCTCGCCCGCGTGGCCGGAGAGCCGCTCGAACTCGAAGAGGTTGCCGCCCTCGTACACCTTGCCGCGCTCGAGCGCCTCGACGCCGGGGCGGAGGATGCGGCCGTCCGGTCCCAGCTCCACGAAGGGGTGTTGCTCAGCGAAGAAGGCCGGCTTCTGCGCGCCGACGATGACGTAGTCGAAGTAGTTGCGCCAGGACGGGTACTCCGGTAGGCGCTCGTCGAGCACGAACGACATCACCGCCTCGGTGTAGTCCCACAGCGAGTTGGTGAGGATGAAGAGCCGCTTGCCGCCGCTGCGCAGCTTGTGCAAGGCGGCGGGCAGCTCGGGATCGCGCTGGATGTAGCGCGCGAGGTCCTTGCGCACCTCGGTCTTGAGCGAGCCGTCGCGGTGCACCTCGTCGATGCTGTCGCGGGTGTCGTCGTAGAGCTTGTGGTAGTCGAGCGGCTCCTTGCGCGCCTCGAGCGCCTCGATGATCTCGGCGTAGAGGCACGCCTCGGGCAGGCTGAAGAGCGTATCGATCCAGGCGAAGCGGGGCAGCGAGAGCCGGATCTTCTCGTTCTTCTGGTACAGGGCCCGGCGCTCGTCGAGCTTCAGCTCCCGGCGGCCGTGATAGCAACGGCCGACGTGGTTGTGCCGGTCCATCTTGAAGATGTTGCCGAAGTCCTTGTCGACCACCAGGCCGCGGATGACGAACTCGTGGTCGTACTTCAGCCCGGTCAGGTAGGCGGGGTAGCCCTTCTTGGCCACCATCCGCTCCAGCGTCATGTGGAAGGCCAGCTCCTCGATCTGTCGCATGGAGTACACGGCGAGCGTGTAGTCCATGTCGAAGCCGACGAGCGAGATCTCCTCCATCTTGAGCGAGCGGTTGGTATAGACCTGCCGGGAGTGCGGCAGCTCGAGCCCCTGGTGCTCGGGCTCCTTCAGGAGCCGTTGGATCTCCGGGTCGCGCAGCACGTCCTCGGCCAGCGCGCGGGCATGCTTCTCGGCGAGATCTTTGCGAGGCAGAGCCATGGTGCGGACGATCGATCTTCGCCGCGTCCGGGGGCGGGCGCAAGGAAGAAGGTCCGCGCCTTGCGCACAACCCCCCACCTGAGCGGGCTTGACCTCCGCGCACCGCCGGCCCGCAAAAAACACCGGATCCCGACGCGGGGGGGGGTGGCGTCGGGATCCGGTCCAGCGACTTCGACAGCCGCCGCCGCTGGGGCGGCGCTGCCCTTTCAGAGCGTGAGTGTTGAACCCCGTACAAGTGACTCCTGTGATGCTGACGACGTTGGACTCCATGAGGGGGAAAATGGATCGACGTCGACCGCGGGAAGTCCCGGTCGGGTTTGGAGGTCGGTAGCTATGAGATGGCGCATCGGCACAGCCATGGCTTGGGTCATGTGGTTACTGTCACTGATAAATCCAGCGCAAGCGGCGTCCACGTGGGGACGTAACACCGCTCCGTCCTTGCAAGCTCCTCCGAGTGTGGAGTGGGCTATTCCGGGAACATGTGTGGGATTTTCGGCTGATGTGCCCGGACGGAAAATAAAGGCCACCGTAACATTTTCCGGATATTGCACGTCGTCGTTCTGCGGCATGACCATGGGACTCATGAATGCGTCAACCGGCTTTCGGGACGCACAGTATCGGTTCTCTTACAACACTGGATTTCAGCATCAGGGTTGGTCTTTTCAATGGCTATTCGATCCAGGCGTGCTGTCAACGCCCGGAGCATTCGTTACGATCTGTGCGAGCGTCCTTGCTGACATTAACGGTGGCTCATTCGTAATGGACTTCAATGACTCCGCTTTCATTGCTATCGAAGAATTAGTGAACTGAGTCTAGTGGTCACCTCCGTCGCCGCCGCCCGGACCGGAGTTGCCGCCGTCGCCGTGATCGTCGCCGCCGTCGCGGTCGTCGTCGTGATCGTCGTCGACGTCGTGGTTCTCGTGGCCCAGGCCGTCGTCGTCCTGGAAGGCGTTGATCGAGTTGCGCAGGTTGGCCTCGATGGCGGCGCGGTTGGCCGCGTCGCGCGGGTCGAGGCGAGCGCCGTCCTTGACGAACCACTTGCTGGTGTCGACGTCGAAGGTGACGTTCGACGACTTGTCGGTCACCACGAAGCTGCCCTCGAATTCCTGCTGGGCCTCGATCGCGGTGGTGAAGGTGAACTTCTCACCGTCGATGGTGCCCTCGATGATGGCGGACGCGTGCTGCTTCAGCAGGTCGTCGGCGCCGGCGGCGGTGGTCGCTCGCTCGAGCGGGTGGATCTCGAACTCGATCTTGTCGTAGGTGCCGGCCGGGACGGTCGAGTCGAAGACCCGGTGCACCTTGCCGTCCAGCTCCGCGGCGGAGAGGTCGATGACGACCGGGCCCAGCGCGATCTCGGCGCGGCGATCGCCTGCGCGGCTGCGCAGCTCGATCTTCTCCAGGGCGACGCGGACGCGCGTCAGGGCGATCCCCGCGGGCGCCGCCGCCGGCTGCGGGGCCGTGGCCGCGTTGCGCGCGCTGAGCGAGAGGGATGAAGTGGCGCCTCCACTGCAGGCGGCGAGCAACAGGGCGGCGAGGATCGGACTGCGCTGCATGGGAACCTCCAGGGTGGCGTGGTTCGGTCACCCATCCCCACCCCGCAGGTGCGGGGCGTGGGACAGGATTCTTTTTCGCGTCCGCAATCGTCCCGCCCACCGCGGAGTCGCCCCGGGGTCGCAGCGCGTTAGAGG